>ERZ839741.3301-NODE-3301-length-13113-cov-2.769796_pt1 | contig 13113 bp, 9 predicted proteins | sample MGYA00519880_ERZ839741 | MGnify/ENA primary metagenome ERZ839741 (study PRJEB31850, sample SAMEA3708851) | human gut metagenome | biome: human gut; feature: human-associated habitat; material: faeces | place: China | collected 2014 ... | reverse complement strand
TCCGGCTTTTCGTGCAAGGGCTTCCATCTTCATTTTCGCGGCGCGGGCAAGCTCGGACGTTGGAATGTCCATGCGGTGCAGATTGCCGTCAACGACTTCAACACGCGCAGTATCGTCGTCCACTTGCGCGATAATGACCGGCACAGGATAATTCAGGCGACTTGCAATGTCGTGTCGGCGGTGGCCGGAGATCAGTTCCAAGCCGCCTTTCTCGCGCGGCCTTGCTTTGACCGGTTCATTGATGCCGTTGTCGCGGATGGATTCATACAGTTCAATGTAGTCCTTGACCTCGCGGTTGACCGAAAACGGATGATCGAGGAACTGATAGAAATAGGCCGGATGCAGCCGCATCGAAAAGCCTTCGCCCTCCTTTGGAATAGGCAGGCTGTTCAGCGCCTTTTCGTCCGGATAGTCCAGACGGTCCTCGAAAATCTGCGTTACGCGCACGCCCTTGGATTCGCCGGGCTCATGCAGCGGATCGGCGGCTTTGGGCGGCGTGGTGGGATCATGCGGCTTTCCACCCAGCATGATTTTTGCGGACGGTTCCGCTTTCTGCACGGACGGCGGCACTGGCTTATTCAATGTCGGCTTTTTTTCGTCGGCAGTCTTTGCAGGCGGCTTGGTTGTCATATCGGGCTTTTCTGCGCCGCTCACAGAAGCGGTGTCCTTGCTACTGACCTTGCCGGGGATATTCGCTGGTGTATCCGGCTTTTTCGCTTCGGTCGCTGCTGGCGGGATGACCGCGTCGGTTTTTCCGTCTGGCTTTTTGGAGCTATCTTCAGGAATGACCTTTGCAGCAGGTTTCTCCAGCGGCTTGGCTGCCGCGCCGGGCTTTTCTGCGTTGCTCACAGGAGCGGTATCCTTGCCGCCAATCTTGCCGGGGGTATTCGCTGGCGTGGCCGGCTTTTTCGCTTCGGCGGGTGCGGGCGGTGACTTGACCGACGCTTCGGGCTTTTTCACATCACCTGTCGGAACAGTGTCCTTGCGGCTGTCCTTGCCGGACGCATCTGCTTTTCCGACTTCTGCGGGCGGCGGTGTGCCGGACTTATCCTCCGGTTTTTGGGGTTCAGCCGCAGAAGCGGGCTTTATGCCGTCGTTTTTATCCGGCGGTTTCTCTGTTTTGGGCGGTGCGTTTGGCAGCTTTGCAGCGTCAGGTTTCTTTTCCGGCGCTGGCTGTTTGCTAAGGGTTGCTTTTTCTTCGGGCATTGTATTCCTCCTTCATCGAAAAAATGGGTATAAAAAATGCGCCCCAAGTTGGGACGCAAAAACAACGCGCAGATTTACCGGCCACGGTCTGCGCAGACGGCAGCGCGATAGTAAGAATCTATCGTGGTCGGCGCCTGATACAGAGCGGCAAGCAGATATGCGCGGATGTTACGAATGGGTGTGCTGATTTTCTGCATACAGTCCAACACATAGGTGATATGGAAACGGTCAAGCTGACCAAGCCGTTCTCGAACGGCAGCAATGGGAATTTCCTCGCCACCGATACGAACGCTGGGCTTTGCCGTGCAGAGCGTATCGGTCAGCAGCTCGATGATGGATTTGACGGATGTTTCACCGTACTCGGTAATCAGAATTTCGTAGTCCAGCTTTTCATAGAGCTGCTTTCTGCAACCGAATCGATCATATCCATCCGGCGGCGCTTGCGCCGGATAGATAGATGGATCAGGATAGCTAAACTCAGGATAGATATTATCTAAATAACTTGCTTCCCGTTTTGGGAAGTCTTGACTTCCCAAAAGCGGAAGTCTGGAAGTTTGTTTTTGGGAAGTCTGCATTTCCGAATCCGGGAAGTCTGAAATAGGCGCAGAAAGGGGAATTTCCGGTACATCGGTCGTGGTGAATTTTTTGACGTAAATCTTTGCTGGACGGCCTTGCCCCTGCTTCACGCGCTCGATCAGGCCGAACCCGTCCTTGCCAGTGTCCAGCTCGGCCAGCAGCCGAACGGCCTTATTGTGTCCGCACATGAGGTCAGTTTGTATCTCGTCGAGGGTGTAGTAGATATAGACGCGCCCTAACTCGTCATACCACCCGTGCTTGGCAGATAGCCCCATGCGGTCGAGCATCAGACCGTAAAGCAGCTTTGCGTCGGTGGAGAGCGTCTTGAACTTCTTGCTGCGCACCAACAATCTGGGAATCCGAAAGTAGCTAAACTGTTCGGATTCTTCTCCGTAAAAATATGAGAAATTGACTTGAGATTGCATGAAAATCACCTCGATATGCGGAATTTTGGCAATAAAAAATGGACATTCACGTTTTCACATAAATGTCCAATTTGGCAGCTCTTTACGAACTTTTTGTTCAATTTTTGCGGGGGTATGGTTGACGTGGGTACAACCGCTGGGGGCGCAAAATAACGGCGATATGTCAAAAACATCAAAAAGGTTATGAAAAAGGCTTGTTTTCATTTGAAAACAAGCCTTTTTGGTGGAGATAAGCGGGATCGAACCGCTGACCTCATGACTGCCAGCTGCGATCGGTTCGTGATATTGAGTGTTTTTACGTCTAATCCGTCCGTTCCGTCAGCGAAAAGTGCGGGATTTTGCAAGGTTTTATCCATTGCGTCCACACGCTTTCGCGCACACCTGGGTCACAATCTGGGTCAGGGGAGTTGGGTGGATTTGGAGAGATTCTGCCGGGGTGGATGTGGATTGTAACTTGAACTTTGTCGATAGTCAAGTTAAAAAGATGAAATTATACTTCGGCTAATAATTTATGCAACACCCCCGACGAGAACTGATTACAGTCCGTCGGGGGTATTTTTATGCCTTTTTATATTGAATCAGCGCAGCCAGAATTTCCGCCAACACCTTTTGATCGTTCACAGGCTGTTCCTGCAGCAGAGCATAGCACTGCGCGGGAAGATTATTTTCCTGCTGCTCGATGCTGATATTTTCAAAGAGTCTGGAAAGAGACACACCGAGCGCTCCGGCGATTTTTGAAATGCTTTCAATCGTAGCGTTTTTCTCGCCGCGCTCCAACTGGCCGATATAAGTATGGTGGACATCTGCCTTTTCCGCCAGATATTCCTGACTCCAACCCTTTTGATTGCGATACGCACGAATCCGATCTCCGATAATCTTTGCAATGCTCATGCCTGTTCACCTCTACCAATGACTATAAGTATTATTCGTCAATAGAAAACAGACTATTGATATTTTTACGTGTGGAATATATACTATAAATATGAAAATTTGATTTTTAATGACTATAAACGAGAATCGTACGGTGAGGGAACGGAATGAAGATCATCAATAATATTACGGAGAAGCTGTCAGACGAACTGAAACAGGATCTTCGTGCAGGCAGCAGGATTTCTATCGCGGCTGCCTGCTTTTCGGTCTATGCCTTTGAAGAGCTCAAGACGCAGCTGCTCCAGATCGATGCGCTGCGCTTTATTTTTACGTCTCCGACCTTTTTGGCAGAGCAGCCAAAGCAGGAGCAGCGCGAGTTTTATATCCCGCGGCGCAACCGAGAAAAGGCGCTGCACGGCAGCGAGTTTGAAATTCGCCTGCGCAATGCGTTTACGCAGCGTGCCATCTCCAAAGAATGTGCCGACTGGATTCGGCAGAAAGCGGTCTTTAAGTCCAATAGCACAGACGAACAGATGCTGGGATTTCTGACGGTGGACGGCGACGCGCCCAGTGCCTACGCACCCATCAGCGGCTTTACGCGCGCCGAGCTTGGCTGTGAACGCGGCGGAAATATGTTCAGCATGATCAATAAAATTGAAGCGCCGGAGAGCAAGGCATACTTAACGCTCTTTGACCAGCTCTGGGCAGACCGCAGAAAAATGAAGGATGTGACGGAGCAGGTACTCGAACGTATCACTACTGCATATCGGGAAAACAGCCCGGAGTTTCTGTATTTCTTCGCGCTCTACCACATTTTTAGTGATTTCCTGACCAATGTATCTGCCGACGATCTGCCGAACGATACCAACGGTTTTCGCGAGAGCAAGGTCTGGAACAAGCTTTATACATTCCAGAAGGATGCCGTTCTTGCGATTATCAGTAAGCTGGAACAGTATAACGGCTGCATTTTGGCGGACAGCGTCGGCCTCGGCAAGACATTCACTGCGCTGGCCGTTATCAAGTACTACGAAAACCGCAACCTGCGCGTGCTGGTGCTCTGCCCCAAGAAGCTTGCGGACAACTGGACGACCTACAAAGCGAACTACGTCAATAACCCCATCGCGGCAGATCGACTGCGGTATGACGTTTTATACCATACGGATCTATCACGCTCCGGCGGCTTCTCCGGCGGAACGGACCTCTCGAAACTGAATTGGTCGGCGTATGATCTCGTGGTGATCGATGAATCGCACAATTTCCGCAACGGCGGCGACGCCGACAAAGAGGGCAAGGAAAACCGCTACACGCGGCTTATGAACAAGGTCATCCGTCCGGGCGCAAGAACGCGGGTACTGATGCTGTCGGCAACACCCGTGAATAACCGCTTTTACGACCTGCGCAACCAGCTCGCGCTGGCCTATGAGGGCAACAGCAGCGCGTGGGCAGACAAACTTTCCACGCACCGGAGCGTGGAAGAAATTTTCCGCAACGCGCAGAAAGCCTTTAACGCATGGAGTAATTCCGATGCGGAGCTGCGCACCACAGACCAGCTGATGCGGATGTTAGATTTTGATTTCTTTGAGATCCTGGACAGTGTTACGATTGCGCGTTCCAGAAAACACATTGAAAAATACTACAACATGAACGAGATTGGCCACTTTCCAACGCGCCTGCCGCCGATTTCCAAGCGGCCGCCGTTGACCGATCTGTCTGACGCGATCACCTACGGCGAAATTTACGATTTGATCATCAGCCTGACGCTGAGCATTTACACGCCGTCCAACTACATTCTTCCCAGTCGGATGGCAAAGTACGCCGATCTGAACCATGAGGGCAAAAACAGCCTGACGCAGGCAGGGCGGGAACAGGGCATCCGCCGCCTGATGAGCATCAACCTGCTCAAGCGGCTGGAAAGTTCGGTGCATTCGTTCCGCCTGACCTTGCAGCGCATTCAGAAGCTGATTGCGGACACGCTGGAAACGATCAACACCTTTGATCCCAACCAGACAATGGAATTGCAGGATCTCACAGCCGGAAGCACGGACCTTGACGCGGATGATGCGGAAAATGATCTGCTGGCCGTCGGGAAGAAGGTGCATATTGCACTTGCAGATATGGACTATCTGACATGGCAGCAGGATTTACAGGCGGATTTGCAGATTCTGAACCTGCTCGTCGGTATGGTTGCCGATATAACGCCCCAGCACGACAGCAAGCTGCAAATGCTGCTGGCGACGATTGCCGGAAAGATCTCGCAGCCGATCAATCCCGGCAACAAAAAGGTCATTATTTTCACAGCGTTTTCCGACACGGCGGAATATCTGTTCACGAATATCAGCACATACGCCAAAGAAACCTACGGCCTGAATACCGCGCTGGTGACTGGTTCGGTCGATGGGCGGACGAGCGTTCCGAAATTCAAGGCGGATCTCAACAACATTCTGACCTGTTTTTCGCCCATTTCCAAGGACAAGGCCGCGCTTATGCCGGACGGACCGGACATCGACATTCTGATTGCGACCGACTGCATTTCAGAGGGTCAGAATTTGCAGGACTGCGATTGCTTGGTCAACTATGACATTCACTGGAACCCGGTGCGGCTGGTGCAGCGGTTCGGGCGGATCGACCGCATTGGCAGCCGCAATGACAAAATCCAGCTCATCAACTTCTGGCCTGATCTCGACCTCGACTCGTACATCAATCTGAAAGCGCGTGTGGAGCTGCGCATGAAAGCGCTGGTCATGACGTCCACAGGCGACGACAATCTTCTCTCGCCAGAGGAACAGGGCGATCTGGAATACCGCCGCCAGCAGTTACAGCGATTGCAGACGGAGGTCGTTGATCTGGAGGAAATGGGTACAGGCGTTTCCATTACAGATTTGGGCTTGAACGAGTTTCGCATGGAGCTTCTGGAATACAGCAAGACGCACCCGGAGCTGGAAAACAGTCCGGGCGGCATCAGCGCGGTCGCGGCAGCGACACCGGACGCGCCGCCGGGCGTGGTGTTTGTGCTGAAAAACGTGCATAACGAGGTCGACGCCGACCAGCGCAACCGCCTGCACCCGTATTACTTGGTCTACTTGAGCGAGGAAGGCGTCACAGTTCACGACCACCTTTCCCCCAAAGACACGCTGGACGCGATGCGGCAGCTTTGCCGGGGAAAGGACAAGCCGATTGAAGCACTCTATCAGGCGTTCAATCGGGAAACGAACGACGGGCGGGATATGGCCGTGTATTCCGGTCTGCTGGAGGACGCGGTGCTGTCCATTCTGAACGCGAAGGAGGACAGCGACCTCGACAGTCTGTTTACCGCCGGCGGCACGAGTGCGCTTCTAAGCCAGGTGTCCGGGCTGGACGATTTTGAACTGATCTGCTTTTTGGTCGTGCGGGAGGAACCGTCATGCTGAATCTGCCCACTTCCACAGAATTTGGCCGCCGCGTGCCGAAACAGAAGTTTTATGAGCATCTGGACGTTTCCCCGGAGGTCAAGCGGCTTTTTATCGACCAGATAAAGCTGATCACATGGGCAAATAAGCTCTCGCCGCAGACGATGAACCTCGGCGCAGGCCAGACGGTCACGGAAATCGAAGTGTTTCATATCCGCCTGACTGGGCAGGAGCTTGATAAGCGGACACTGGAGCTGATGGACAGGCAGATTCCATATCACATTCTGTTCGTGCTGGAACGGCCGGACGGACAAATGCAGCTGCGCATCAGCTATAAGGAGGCGGCACAGTCTGGCGACAACGCATTTCGTCTGCGGCAGAGCTATGCCACAGAATTTGCACCGCCGGAAACCCTGACTCTCCCGCTTGACGCGCTGGACATGGACGGCCTGTATGCGTCCATTGTCCGCGCCATTGCGGGCGACGCGCTCTCTGCCCCGGAGCAGCCCTTGGAGCAGGCTGTTGCACAGGCGCAGGAAAAAGAAAAGCTCCAGCGGCAGATCACGCAGCTGAAGGCAAAGATGAAGAAAGAAAAGAATTTGGGGAAGCAGATGGAATTAAGGAGAGAAATTAACCGATTAGCAGAAAGGATGAAATGAAATGACAAAATTCGAACAGTTAGAAGATTATATCAACCAGGCAAATGAAATTCTCGAAAGCAACGACACAGCTAAAGCAGAGCGGTATTGTCAGCGCGTAATTGCGGTATTTAGTAATGAGATTCAATACCTAGAGTACAAGCTAGACGCTACATCTTCGGAGCCTTATACAGAAGATCGCCCAATAGATTACATGGGCGACCTTGAAATACTAAAAGAGAAGCTAATCAATTACCAAATAGAATTGCAGGAAAAAGCCGCGAATATTACGCTTGATAAGCTACAGTCCTCTGAGCTTAGCGAGTCTGAACGGAATGAGATTGAGAATATGGTGCGCGAACTGATTCAGAAAAGCAAAGCTGGCGAGCCGAGCAAAAACGTGGCGTCAAAAATCTTTTCGTGGTTGGCCGATAAGGGCGGAGATGCTTTAGTGCAGATGATTCCGTTGATTGCAAGTGGTGCACTTTTAAGAGGATGACACAATGGACAAGCTGAAATTTGAAACACCGGACATGGTGACAGAAAACATAGACAAAATCGCTGCCCTGTTCCCCACTGCGATCACAGAGATGCGGGGCGAGGATGGCGAGATCAAGCGCGGGGTCAATTTTGAGGTTTTGAAGCAGCTTTTGAGCCGGGATGTGGCGGACGGCGACGAATGCTATGAATTTACATGGGTCGGCAAAAAAGCGGCGATGGCGGAAGCGGCGCGGCCGATTACGAAAACGCTGCGTCCCGTGAAAGCAGACAGCCGCGACTGGGATACCACGGAGAATCTCTATATCGAGGGCGACAATCTGGAAGTCCTGAAAATCTTGCAGGAGAGCTATCTCGGCAAGGTCAAAATGATCTATATTGATCCGCCGTACAACACGGGAAATGACGGATTTGTATACCCAGATGATTTTTCAGTTAGTCCAGATGAATATGACGATATGGTTGGATTGAGGGATGAAGAAAACAATATACTCTTTAGGAAAAACCCTGATTCTAATCCGAGATTTCATTCTGATTGGTGCTCTATGCTGTATTCCAGATTTCTCATCACACGAAATCTACTGTCACCAGATGGAGTTATTTTTATTTCGATTGATGATAATGAATACGAGAATTTAAAAAAGATATGCGATGAAGTGTTCGGCAGTAACAATTTTGTTTCACCTATAATATGGAAAAGAAAGCGTGGCCGAGATAATAGTGCACGTTGGTTTAGTAAAGCACATGAATTTTGTCTTGTTTATGCCAAAAATAAGGATGACTTTGAAATAGGCTATCTTGAATTAGATGATGAAACAAAGAAAGCGTATAGAAACCCCGATAATGACCCACGCGGAATATATAGAATGTTAGGATGTTGGGCTCGCGGTACACAAGGCGGGGTAAAATATGATTTTACGTCAAAGACAGGAGAATACTTTTCTGAGCGTTTATGGCTCTTTAGTAAAGAAAATTTAGAAAAACTTGACCGCGACAATAAATTGATTTTTAAAGGTGACAATGTCTACCGGAAAATGTTTATTTATGAAAATAAAGGAAAAATACCGGAAACACTATGGGAAGACGTTTCAAACGCCGCAAACGCTTCAGATGAAATCAAACGACTTTTTGGCGGAATTATATTTGATACACCCAAACCCATTTTTGCTTGATATAGCCATTGGTCGACAATGTATTATACAATTCTATCTCATTCACCGTAGATTGGTCGTTAGGGTCTGATCCCTTGTTGGCATCACCCCCATAAATACCACCCCATACCCAGTTAAACGGAGAAGCTTGATAGGGATCGTATCCTTCCACAGGAGAGGCTAAACCCGCATAAGCACTAGTAACCAGCAACTCCACACCTTGAGCATTCGCCAAAGCCTCCGGGGTCAAAACTCCTTGCGGCTCCTTTCCCAAGAAATCATCGCCACAAGACCCTAAAGTCAGCATACTGGCAAAAGCCAACGCTAATATATATTTGTTGTGTTTCATAATAAAATTCATTTTAAAAGTTAATCAAATCCCTAAACATTAGAAAGCGAAATTTACACCGAACAAGAAACGCATCGTTGAAGGCCATCCACCCATATCAACACCTCTCTGTAGGTCTCCCCCACTTTCTTTGCCCATATCCGCATTCGTATATTCCGGATCCAATCCAGAGTAACCGGTAATAGTCAGCAAATTCTCGGCTTGTACATACAAACGTAAGTTTTGGATACCCACCTTAGATAACACGCTCTTCGGAAGCGTATAACCCAAAACCACATTCTTCAAACGCAAGAACGAAGCATTCTCTACGTAATAAGAGTTCGAGAATTTACCAGAATAACCATCGTTCGAATCCAAGATCGGCAAAATGGCATTGCTATTATCAGCACCGGGAGTCCAAGATTGATCACGCATACGCTCAGACTTGTTACCGTTGAACATCCAGAAGTCCGTAAAATATTTCGTATTGTTAAACAGGTCATTGCCGATAGTTGAATACCAGAACATCGTGAAGTCCCAGTTTTTCCAAGTAACCGTAGCGTTTAAGCCAGCGATCAAATCAGGATGGGGAGAACCGATGAACGTACGGTCTCTTTCCGTCAACTTACCATCCTTATCCACATCATCAAACTTAAATTTACCGACCCAAGCCTTGGCGGACTCAGCGTTCAATCCGGATTGTCCTAGAGGCGGCAAGGCCAAAACCTCGTCAACGTTCTCATAGAAACCATTCACCTTGTAACCATAGAACTCAGAGATAGCATGTCCTTTCGTCGTACGGGTCACGTTTCCATCCAAGCGAGTTCCCGCTCCCCACAAAGAGGCATCATCCGACTCCGAGATACGCAGTACCTCATTCTTATAATGGGAAAGGTTCAAACTTACGTCCCAAGACCAATCACCTTTTGAATCTCTATAATTCAAGTTCAAATCGACACCCGTATTCTTGATATCACCGAAATTGATATATGGTTTCTTGATCTCCGGGTTAGCAAACGCTGAATATTGAGCCTCGATCAACATATCCGTTGTCTTCTTCCAATACCACTCAGCACCAATATTGAATTTACCATTTAAGAAAGTAGCGTCCACTCCGACGTTCCACATCTCTGTAGACTCCCACTTGGTATCCTCGTTTCCATATTTATCTAAGATGAAACCTGTTGTAGTAGAATTATTCTGTCCGTTCAAATCGTAGTCAGAACGTTTCGGGTAAGTTGCAAGTTCCATAGCATAGTTCGTAATACGAGGAACCTCAGAGTTTCCTGTCTGTCCATAACCGACACGCAACTTCAAATCGTCCAACCAATCTCTCGTACTTTCCATGAAATCCTCTTGGGAAATACGCCAACCTAAAGAAGCGGATGGGAACACACCATAACGATTAGATTTTGAGAAACGAGATACACCATCCCGACGGATGATACCTGTGAACAAATATTTATCATTGAAAGAATAATCTACACGGCCGAACAAGCCAAACAAAGCAAACTCACCCTTATATTCGGAATTCGCCAAACGCTGGTTGTTATTCTCACCCATATTCAGCACCCAACTATTCGTATTATCCTCAAACAAATAATTGTAACGACGACCAGTCAACTTGCGTCCCAGACCGTCACGGATAGCCTCCGTACCTAACAGAACGGTAAGTTTATGGATATCATTAAAAGTCTTGTTATAGGTCAACGTATTCGTCCATACCCAACGATAATTAAACTCACTTTGTTCCTCAAAGTTATTCTGTCCCATAGACTCTGAGAACTCCGGATTTTTCTTTTCCATGCGATAATAATACCGGTTCGTATAGTCGATACCGAAGTTCGTACGGAATGTCAAGTCCTTGAAAATATCCGCCTCAGCCCATAAGTTACCAAAGATACGGTTGCGAGTATAATAGTTGTCCTTATTACGGACTTGATTGGCTACCGGATTCTGGAAGTTACCCGTACCGGAGAACTTTGATCCAGCGAAATTACCTGCGATATCATATACCGGAACCCAAGGAGAAGCACGATATGTCCACGAATAAGGATTAGATTCCGCTCCATTCGCACTCAAGCCATTATCTTTCGTGAAAGCATACGTTAAGTTCTCACCCACACGTAACCAGTCACGTACATTGAAAGAGGTATTCGCACGCACTTGATAACGCTGATAGTAAGAATCAATTACCGTACCGTCTTGTTTGAAATAGTTTGCGCTTAAGTTATACTGTCCCTTTTCCGTACCACCGGACAAGCCGATCTGGTGATTTTGAATCATGGCGGCACGATCTAACTCATCCCACCAGTCCGTATCTGAGAATGGTGCGTAAGTTGTAGTAGGATAATCATAGTCGCTCGGATCTATTGTAGTAGAACCCTGAGCACCTGATTGTGTCAAGTAATTCGGGATAGAAGGTCTATCCCCCGTACCAAATTGAGGATTACTTGGATAACCTCCGATATCACGCATAGCAATATTATTCTTCTGCGCCTCCCAATCTAGGTTCAAGCGATCCATAGAATTCAACACGTCATATTTCTTACCCGTCTTCTGGACACCAATATAACCGTCGTACGTTAATCTCGGTTGCCCGCTCTTCGTACCTTTCTTCGTCGTGATCAAGATAACACCGTTCGCAGCCTGCGCACCATAGATAGCGGCAGAAGAGGCATCCTTCAATACCTGCATACTCTCAATATCGTTCGGATTCAAAGTACTTAGATCCTGATTACGTGTTGACACGCCGTCAATTACGTATAATGGGCCGTTATCATTAACCGTATTGATACCACGAATACGAACCATTGAAGGAGAACCCGGAGAACCGGTCTGACCGATATATACACCGGCCGCCTTACCTTGCAACTGCTGGGTAGCGGAAGATCCGGAAGATGCCAAAAGGTCCTTCGTATCGACTACTGCCACGGAGCCTGTGATATCTTTCTTCTGCTGCGTACCGTAACCTACTACTACTACCTCATCAAGGTTTTGCGTATCTTCTTTCAAAGTCACATTTACCACTTCTCCCGAAGCCGGAATTTGTTGGGATACATAACCAATGTAGGAAACGACTAAAATGGAGTTGGGCTCAACTTCCAAGGAATACTTACCGTCAAGGTCGGTAATCGTACCGTTTGTAGTACCTTTTACTACAACATTCACACCCAAAAGGGGTTCACCCTTTGCGTCAGTTACCGTACCGGTAACTTTCTTAGCTTGTTGGGAGATGGACACATTCGCGTTAGACGCATGGATTGGAGGGGTTACACCCGCACCGACCATAAGGAAACAAAGTGCCAAACCCAGCCCGCTTTTAACAAAAGCCAACTGTTTGTTCATCATAACACAAAAATAGGTTAACATTAATAATTATATCCACTCTTCGGATATGGGTACAAATATAAATTATTATTCTCAATAAACAACAATAGTATGCATATTTTTTTCACATTCCCTTGAACTTGCGGATATGTGTTCGTACAAATAGCTATTATAGACCCAATAAGGCTTATTCTTGTTAACAAAAAGACACCTTCACAAGAATCAACAATATGTTAAAAACCGCATAAAAAATACAATCTATTCCTAATTTTTCCGAAGACTTTTAAACCTTATTATCAATCTACAGCACGGTAAATGAGTCTCTTGGGCCATATAAAAGAAAAGAGGACGCCGTTTTACCGACATCCTCCTAAGCTCTTATCGCATTAGATCCATGAGCCTTACCGGCTACCAGCTATCGATTTACTCACGATATTCGTTACGGCCTCTTGCATCTTCTCGATGACGCCGCTGTTTTCCATCCCGTATTCGGAGGCGATCGTCTCCAGATTCGGGGAACCGACCCAAACCTTGCCGTCCGCATCTTCCCAAACGGAGATACGTAGCGGCAGCTCCAAAGAGATAGACGGATCTTGCTGCATCAATAAAGTCCCGACTTTCGGTGAGCCGAAGACGATCACCTTATTCGGAGGCAGCTTCATCCCTACCTCGCTAGCGTTTCGCCCATGATCGAACATGGCGAAC
>ERZ839741.3289-NODE-3289-length-13143-cov-3.067008_pt1 | contig 13143 bp, 6 predicted proteins | sample MGYA00519880_ERZ839741 | MGnify/ENA primary metagenome ERZ839741 (study PRJEB31850, sample SAMEA3708851) | human gut metagenome | biome: human gut; feature: human-associated habitat; material: faeces | place: China | collected 2014 ... | reverse complement strand
AAGTTCTGCTAGAACTTTGAAGATTAGCTATATCGGATTGAAAACTCAGGAGGTCCCCATAAAAGCAGGAACGATAAGAATTCTGATGAAACCAGATGCAGAAGTTCTGGAGGAAGTAGTGGTAACCGGCATGCAAAAAATGGACAAACGCCTTTTTACTGGTGCAACTCAACAATTAACAGCTGATAATGTAAAATTGGATGGTCTCCCTGATATTAGCCGTGGACTTGAAGGGCGTGCTGCGGGTGTGTCAGTCCAGAACGTATCCGGTACGTTTGGTACTGCTCCTAAAATTCGTGTACGTGGTGCTACCTCCATTTATGGTAGCTCCAAACCATTATGGGTGGTGGATGGAGTTATTATGGAAGATGCTATTGATGTGGGACCTGATGATTTATCTTCTGGTGATGCTGAAACTCTGATTAGTTCGGCTATTGCTGGTTTAAATTCCGATGATATTGAGAGCTTTCAGATTTTGAAAGACGGTTCAGCAACCTCAATCTATGGTGCACGTGCAATGGCAGGTGTAATTGTTGTTACTACAAAGAAAGGTAAAGCTGGAGTCAGCAAAATTAATTATACGGGTGAGTTTACTACGCGTATGGTGCCCTCATACAAAGAGTTCAATATTATGAATTCTCAGGAGCAAATGGGAATATATAAAGAATTGGAGCAAAAAGGTTGGTTGAATAGTGCTGATTTATTTCGTGCAAAGAATTCAGGTGTGTACGGACGTATGTATAAACTGATCGACCAGTTTAATGAAACGAATGGTCAATTTGGGCTGATGAATACTTTAGAAGCACGTAATGCTTATTTGACCGAAGCCGAAATGCGTAATACCGACTGGTTTGATGTATTATTCTCAAATAATATTTCACAGAATCACTCTGTAAGTATTACTTCAGGTTCTGATAAATCATCTTTTTATGCGTCATTGAGTGCCATGCTTGATCCGGGATGGTATAAGCAGAGTGAAGTGAAACGTTATACAGCCAATTTGAATACGACTTATAATATCTTAAAGAACCTAAGCATAAACTTGATATCAAGTGCTTCTTACCGTAAACAGAATGCACCAGGTACCATGAACTCATCATTGGACGTTGCGGCAGGTCAGGTTACACGTGATTTTGATATCAACCCCTATTCATACGCACTGAATACTTCACGTACATTAGATCCTAATACAGATTATGTGGCTAATTATGCTCCATTTAATATTCTCCGTGAATTGGACAATAATTTTATTGAGTTGAATGTTGTTGATGTAAAGTTCCAGGGGGAGTTGAAATGGAAGGTGTTGCAGGGCCTGGAAGTCAGTGCGCTGGGTGCTGTGCGTTATCAATCATCATCACAAGAACATAATATAATGGATGATTCTAATCAAGCAATTGCTTATCGTACGGGGTTGGACGATGCTACTATTCGTGATGAAAACGACTGGTTGTATAAGAATCCAGATAACCCATATGCATTACCTATTTCGATTCTTCCTGAAGGAGGTATTTATCAGCGTCAAGATCGTAAGATGTTGGGACTGGATTTCCGTGGTACTGTATCCTGGAATCATCTATTTGCAGAAAAGCATATAACTAATCTTTTTGCAGGAATGGAAGTAAATGATCTTCAACGCTCTAACTCTTCATTCCAAGGATGGGGTATGCAATATTCTATGGGTGAGATTCCATCATATGTTTATCAGTACTTTAAGAAAGGTATTGAGACTGGAGAAAAGTATTATTCTATGGGGCATACTAGATATCGGAGTGTAGCTACATTTGCAAATGCTACTTATTCGTATGACGGACGTTATACGCTGAATGGTACTTTCCGCTATGAAGGAACTAATAGAATGGGGCGTAGCCGTTCTGCTCGTTGGCTGCCAACGTGGAATCTTTCTGCAGCGTGGAATGTTCATGAAGAGAAATTCTTCCAATCACTTCAACCAACGCTTTCAAATTTGACATTTAAGGCATCTTACTCATTGACAGCTGATCGTGGTCCGGCTGATGTAACAAATTCACAAGCTATTATTAAGAGTTATTCACCTTATCGTCCTTTCACTGATATTCAAGAAACGGGTCTTCATATAGTGGATTTGGAAAATAGTGAATTAACGTATGAAAAGAAGCATGAATTGAATATAGGAGTGGATGTAGGTTTTATTAATAATCGCATTAATCTTTCAGCTGACTGGTACACGCGCAATAACTATGACCTGATTGGGTTGATTCCAACACAAGGAGTGGGAGGTACTATTTATAAATATGCCAATGTAGCTACAATGAAGTCACATGGTATTGAATTTACCCTTTCAACCAGCAATATTAAAACGAAAGACTTCTCATGGAATTCTGATTTTATTTTTTCTCATGCTAAGAATGAAGTTACTGATTTGCGAGGACGTACTCGTATGATGGAACTTGTTTCGGGAAATGGATTTGCACGTGAAGGATATCCTGTGCGCGGGCTTTTCTCCATTCCTTTTGCAGGTTTGGATGAAAAAGGTATTCCTATGTTCGATATCAATGGAAATATAACATCGACTGATATTAATTTCCAGGAACGTGAGAAGTTAGATTATTTGAAATATGAAGGTCCGACAGATCCTACAATAACTGGTAGTTTCGGTAACGTTTTTGCATATAAAGGGTTTAAACTCAATGTATTCATGACTTATTCATTTGGTAATGTTGTTCGTTTGAATCCATATTTTAATTATAAATATTCCGATTTGAGTGCTATGCCTCGTGAATTCAAGAATCGTTGGACGCTTTCTGGGGATGAGGCAAAGACTAATATTCCTGCAATCTTGAGTAATCCGCAATATGAAGCAAACCGAACATTGTATAAAGCTTACAATGCTTACAATTATTCTACAGAGCGAATTGCAAAAGGTGATTTTATCCGTATGAAAGAAATCTCACTTTCTTATGAGTTTCCTAAGAGCTGGATTTCTGCTGCGAAGATTTCCAATCTTTCTTTGAAGTTACAGGCAACTAATTTATTCCTTATTTATGCAGATAAGAAATTGAATGGTCAAGATCCTGAATTCTTTAATACTGGTGGTGTAGCTTCACCGGTGCCACGTCAGTTTACATTAACTCTGCGTTTAGGATTGTAAGAGAATGATTTTAATAATAAAAAAAAAGATTAAAGATGAGACGAAATCAATTATATATTCCATTGTTCATCGCAACGCTTGCTATTGTCGGTAGCTCTTGTAATGATTTTCTTGACGAATTACCAGATAACCGGACGGAGCTGAATTCTGAGCAAAAAATAGCTAAAATGCTTGTTTCTGCTTATCCGGAAGGATCTGCGAATGAACTGTTTGAACTTTATAGTGATAATACCGACGATAACAGTGCCAGATATTCTTATTATAAGTTATCTGAGGAAGAGTGCTATAACTGGAAAGATACCCAGGAAGAATATCAGGATACGCCTACAAATCTTTGGGAAACCCATTATATAGCTATTGCTTCTGCTAACATGGCTTTGGAAGAGATTGAGAAACGGGGAAATCCGGAATCGTTGATGCCGCAGCGAGGAGAGGCTCTTGTTTGTCGGGCGTACAATCATTTTGTATTAGCAAATATTTTTTGTAATGCTTATAATACTCATGCATCACAGGAATTAGGTATTCCTTATATGACTAAAGTTGAAACAACTGTGCAACCACAATACGGGCGGGGTACTTTGCAGGAGACTTATGAGAAGATTGAGAAGGACTTATTAGATGGTATGGCTCTTATTTCCGATGATAGTTATTCTGTGCCGAAATATCATTTCACAAGGAAAGCTGCATATGCTTTTGCTGCACGTTTCTATCTTTATTATATGAAGCCTGACTTTTCTAATTGTGATGAGGTGATAAAATATGCAGATCGTGTGTTGGGAAGTGATCCTGCTGCCGAATTACGGGATTGGGAAGCGTTGGGAAAACTCTCTGCTAATGATAATGTACAGCCCGACGCATATATTGCTTCTACAAGTAAGGCTAACTTGTTGATAGGTAGTACCGTATCTAACTGGGGTATTATTCTGAGTAATTACATGACAGGAAAACGTTATCTACATAATAAGTTAATTGCTTCTTACGAAACATCACGTTCTTCCGGATTATGGGGTATCCCTGACCGCATGTATATGCAGCCTTTTACAACATCGGGCTATGAATGCAGTATGTTGAGAAAGGGCGGTTATTATGCTGGTGACTACCTGTATTATATGCCTGTGATTTTCTCTACAGACGAGACTTTGCTTTGCAGGGCTGAGGCTTATACGCTGAAAAAGAACTATCCAATGGCTGCTGCAGATCTTACTACATGGGAGAAAGCATATACTTCTAATAAGCAAACTTTAACTCCGGGGATGATAAATGAGTATTATGATAAGATGGATTATTACAATCCGACACAAAATCCGACTCCCAAGAAAAAGCTTCAGCCTGATTTTACTATTGAATCAGGTATACAGGAGAACTTTATTCACTGCATTCTGCATATGAGACGTATTGCTACTTTGCACGAAGGTCTGCGCTGGCCGGATATTAAACGTTATGGAATTGTTATCTATCGCCGTTCTATTGCTAATAACAATATAGTCGTAACAGATGAAATGCCGGTAAATGACGCAAGACGTGCTATGCAAATTCCTAAGAGTGTAGTTCTGGCAGGAATGCAACCCAATCCACGTACTGAAAATTAAAAGGAGGAAATAATATGAAGAAATATTATATTTATATACTAACGGCTGTTTTGCCCATTCTTTGGGGAGCCTGTAATAATGGCGATGATATTGACACCAAGCATAGTATTTTTTCAACAGAGCCAATGGAACATAATGGTTTTGATGAATGGTTGCTTGCTAATTATACATATCCGTATAACGTTGATTTCAAGTATCGTATGCAAGATATTGAAAGTGATCACAAATATAATCTGGTACCGGCGGATTACGATAAATCGGTTGCTTTGGCCAAGATTATCAAGCATGTATGGATGGAGGCATATACTGAACTTGCCGGACCGGCTTTTCTTCGGTCTTATGTGCCAAAAACTTTTCACTTGATAGGTTCTCCGGCTTATGATAGCAGTGGTACGAAGGTGTTGGGTACTGCCGAGGGAGGAAAGAAGATAACATTGTACGAAGTGAACAGTCTGGACTTTGAGAATGTCGATATCGAAGTTTTGAATGAGTATTACTTTAAGACGATGCACCATGAATTTGCACATATCCTGCATCAGAAGCGTAATTATGACCCATCGTTTGATCGCATTACCGAAGGAAAATATGTTGGTTCCGACTGGTATTTCTATGTTGCTGAAAATGGAAATTCATATTTGCGAGAGGATGCGGATGCATGGCCGGAAGGATTTGTGACGGCATATGCGATGAGTGAGGCAAGAGAAGATTTTGTAGAGAATATCGCCATGTATGTTACTCACGATCAGGCTTACTGGGATAATATGCTGAAGGTTGCCGGAACTGCCGGAGCGGCTATTATTAATCAGAAGTTTACTATTGTATACAATTATATGCTTGAAACTTGGGGTATTAATTTAGATGATTTGCGTGAGATTGTGTTAAGGCGTCAGCAAGAAATTCCGGAGCTGGATTTAAGTACTATTGAATAAAACAGGAAGATTATGAAAAAGAATATAATGATTTATTTGTTGATGGCTCTTGTATGCTTTGGTTTGCAATCCTGTCTTTTCCAGGAAGAGGATTATTTTGATGATTCTTCAGCGAACCGTGCAACAGAGGAAGTGAAGCAATATAGTGAGCTATTAGAATCGGCATCTAATGGTTGGAGAATGGAATATTACATAGGTCAGGACTATGCTTTGGGAGGCATAACTCTTCTGTGCAAGTTTGATGGTCAGCGAGTTACAATGGCATCTCAAGGATACGAAGGCGATGAGACTATTTCCTCTCTTTATAAGGTTGTATCGGAGGAAGCTACTATGCTTACATTCGACACTTATAATGCTTTTATTCATGCATATGCCAAGCCACAAGGCGGAGGTTCCAACCCAAATGCCAACCTGCAAGGAGATTATGAGTTTATTATAAAAGAAGCTTCAGCCGAGAAAATTGTAATGCAGGGCAAAAAGTATGGAAATACGATAGTAATGTATGCGCTTCCGGATGATTTGAACTGGGAGGCATATATAAACTCTGTGAATGACGTAGAAGAGAATGCTTTCTTTATACAATATCAGTTGTTGGTTGATGGAAATTTAGTTGGTATGACGCAGCGAAGTAATTATACTTTTGTTATAGCCTATAATGATGGTGGTAACATTGTACAAGAGCAATCTCCTTTCCTTTTTACAACCGATGGCTTTCGTTTCCGGGAACCAGTTTCACTGGCAGGAGTAACTGTGCAAAATTTTGTGTGGGACCCTTCCTCCGAGCTTTTTACTTGTACTGACGAGGGGGCAACTAACGTTAAAATGAAAGGAATTTATCCGGAGGGATATATTAAATATAATGATTATCTAGGTAATTATACTCTTACCTGCAAGATGTATAAAGATAATAATTTGACAGACGAAGAATTACCAATATCTATTATAGAGGATGTAGAAAATAAGAGTTATATTCTCAAGGGACTAATTGGTGATATAGTGCTCGATTATGATAGAGGTGAAGGAATTATGTCCTTTAAGACTCAAAAGGTAGGTTATATATCAGGATATTATTTGGGATGTACTACATATTGTTATGCCATGGGATTTTATCCTACATATATTAGTTATCAGGCAGGTCTGATGTTTGGTTTTGTGGCAAATGTACAACAGTCTCCGTTTGGATTTACATTTGAGGATGATGGGGTATTCGAAGCAGTAGGTGGTGCAAAAGCTGATTATATGGCCTTCGACCGCTATTCGGCACCTGATTATAGTCAAAGTTCATATGTTCAAGGGGTGGCACGTATGTATGGAGAGATGGTCTTTATGAAAGTTGAGGAATAAATAAAAAACTAGATTATGAAAAATATACTGAATTTATACTTAATAATATTCTGCTTATTTTTTGTTGCAGGATGTTCTTCAGATGACGATGCTGCCACTGTAAAATTGACAATTATAAAATCAGATTTGGATATGAAAGCTAGTGGTGGCACTGGAACTGTCGAATTTGCAGCAACTGGAACTGTCACGGCTACGGTGAATGCCGATTGGTGTCAGGTAATCGAAGTTGCAGATCATAAAGTTTCCATTTCTGTAGATGCTAATACGGGTTATCCGGGGCGTAGCGCACAAATCGTTTTAACTGATGGTGTGAGTACGCAGCAAGCAACCATACTGCAGGAAGGAGCTATTTGGAAATATAATAGAGATGCTACCTATTTCACATTGACAGATGCTGCAGAGGAGGTCCCTGTTGAAATGTCGAGTAATTTGCCTATTCAGGTATCTATTCCAGCAGATGCTTCTCAATGGTTATCCTATGAAATGACGAGTGATGGATTTAAGTTTATTGCAACAGAGAATCTCACTGGTAAAATTCGTTCGGCCATTGTAAAAGTGACTACTGGCATTCGTGAAATTGAATATGCTTTATTGCAGTACGATATTGATGACTTATTGGGACAATGGACAGGTGTTGTGAAAGTCGTTGCTACAGCATTTGGTATTAATCAAGTTCTTTCATTAGAGGAAAATACTCAAATTGTTAAAAATCCGGGTGGTAATGGCTATATATTCCAGCTACCAATGACAAGGCTGTTGGGAGCAACGATTGTTTTAGCGGTCACCTATCAAGATGGAGCTTTAGCTATAACCACTCCACAGCAGCAAAATTATGCTTTGTCTGATGGGCAAGGAGGAGTGATGTACGGCTCAATAATAACTAAAACTGATGATGGTTTGTATTTACAGGGAAAAATTATTCTTTCTCCTGTATTAATGAATGATGGGCAGGTTGCGTTAGCTTATATTACAGATGCATATATGTCAATGGGATTATTTAAGGGAAGAGTTCCGTCTCCTGCAAATTATGCAGGACTTTCTATTGATTTTCCTGCTATTTTGATGCAATATGCTGAATAATATTTTGCATGAAATACTATTTTTATATAGTGGTTTAACTGTTTGTTATGAGAAGAACTTGCATTAATTGATCCTAAGAGCTATTATCGTAAGGTAGTAGCTCTTAATATTTAAATATTTATTTAATAATCTTTATATTACGCATCAATCCACCATACTTAGCCCTTTTCACTGCACTACCTTTGAAAATGGTTTTATATTGCTCCTCACTCAGCGAATGCCAATCATCCTTCCTCATACTTAACAAAGAAGGAGACGGTTGAAATTCGGCTGTCCGGCAAGGAGTGGCAAAGCGATTCCAAGGGCAAGCTTTCAGGCATTCGTCACAGCCATATATTTTATTACCCATTTTTTTGCCTACATTGAGCGAAAGTTCCCCACGATACTCAATGGTAAGATAAGAAAGACATCTCTCGGAATTGAGCCTGAAAGGGGCTTCCAGCGCTTTTGTCGGGCAGGCATCCAGGCAACGTGTACACGAACCGCATTGATTTCGTTGTGGAGAGTCATAATTGTCAGCTTCCCTATCAAGAATAATTTCCCCTAAGAAGAAGCAGGAGCCGGCGTGAGGAATGATGAGATGTGTATTCTTTCCTATCCATCCCAAGCCGGTACGCCATGCCCAATAACGTTCGAGTATGGGAGCGGTATCACAGAATATGCGGCCTTGAAGCGGAGAAGCGGAGGTTTGGGATACTGGGGCTTGGGGTGCTGAGGCGTAGTTTTCAGTATATGTGCCGATATTGTTTGTCGAGGCGATAGTACTGTCTGTTTCTTCGGAGAATGAAACTTCTTTTTCTATAAACTCAAAAAGTTCCTTCAATTTCCCCTTCATCACATCGTGATAATCTTTCCCGTAGGCATACCATGCAATCTGATACTCACCTTCGGGAAGTTTTTTTGCCGGATAATAGTTTAGCGCAACGCTGATCACCGTACGTGCCCCTTCCACCAACAAGCGCGGATCGAGCCGTTTATCCTCATAATTCTGCATATACGCCATCTCTGCCTGGCAACCGTCCGCCAGCCATTGACGGAAGGCGGTAGCCACAGTTTCATCCACAGCTTCGGCAGGCGCCAGTCCGCAGGCGGAAAAGCCGAGGCGTAGTGCTTCGGCTTTAATTCGGTCTGAGGAGAGGAGCTTTTCCATTAAAATACCTTGAATTCATAGCCCTCCGCTTTCAGAAATTCGATGGCACGGGGGAGGGCATATTGCAGATTCCCGTTGTTCCACGATTTCAGAGAGTCGTGGAAGGTGATGATGGAACCGTTGCGTACGTAGCGTTTTACGTTATTCAGTACCTGTTCCGGGCGCATTCGCTTACTGTAGTCACGGGTTACGAGGTCCCACATAATGATACGGTAATGGTGGCGAAGAGTGTAATATTGCCGGAATCCCATGTGCCCATGTGGCGGGCGGAACAAGTCCGAGTGGATAATTTCGTCTACCCGTCTGGTGTTGGCCAGATAATCCGGATTGGAATATTCAAAGCCGCGGATGTGGTTGAAAGTATGGTTGCCGATGCGGTGTCCGTGTTCTACCACCATCCGGTATTCGTCCGGGTGTTTGCGGATATTGTCGCCTACCATGAAGAAGGTAGCTTTAATATTGTGTTTTTCCAGCAGTTCCAGTACCCAGGGAGTAACTTCGGGGATAGGTCCGTCATCAAAAGTCAGGTAGACGGCCCGTTCGTTCGGGTCCATTCGGAAAATGGCTTGCGGATACAACGCCCGGAAAAACCACGGTGGTTGTTCTATAAACATGAGAGTTTGTACTTTTTTGAAATAATAAGTAACAAGTAATAAGCAATGGGCTGCGTTGTAAACCGCATGGATGATATCGCTTAATACTTGTTACTTATTGCTTAATTTATTTCCCTTTCATTCTCGTCACATACTCGTTGTATAGTTGGTCGAGCTGTTCGGAGTAGTGTTTTGCAAGTTCTTCTGATTTGTATTTCTCCATTAGGCGTACTTCCGCGTCAAGCAATCCTGCATTGTACATGAAGTTTTCGCTGGCAATGGAGAGTTGGTAGTCGGTCAGACTCAGATACCAGACCATGTATTCGAGCGACTTGTTGGCAAGTTCGTCGATAATCTTGTTCGCTTTCTCTGTCTGTCCCAACTGATAGTAGGCTTCTGCCATTTGGAAAGCCCCGTTGGCCCAGTCGTACGGTACGTTGGACGATGGAATCATCTTCTCGGCATAGTCGAGGGCGGCAAGCGCCTTGTCTTTTTTGCCTTCCTTGATGAGTTGTCCCACCAGTTGCGTGAAGATGCGGCGGTGTGTGTAGCACATACGCATCACGTTCTCGTCGATGTAGATTCCCGGCTTGTCGATACCGCCGAACTTGAACTTGTTCATCAGGTTGTCGTACATCTTTTCACTGTCGATTTTGCTGTTCAGTTTGTCCGTCTCGAACGGAGTGAAGCGGTAGGCAAGACCTTCCTGAACGAAATGGTTATCCATGCCGAGGTGGTTTTCGCTGCCTACGGTTATTGCCATATAGATCGGGCGTTCCCAGTTGGCGTTGGCCAGCATTTCGAGCATCATCAGTTCGCTCTTGTAAAGCGCGCGTTTCGGGTTGCCGTTGGCGTCTTTCAGCGAGATAGTCATATATTCGGGGATAGAGTCACCCAAGGCTTCCGGTATCTTCATGCCGGAACGGCGCACGGCTTCCGCATCCACTTTCATCACGATACTGTCCGTCGGGATCAGAGGAAGTTCGATTCCCTGTCCGCTTTTCTTGAGCAGCTCCTTCAGTTGGTCGTTCTTGCCGAGCATCCAGCGGTTGATAATCTCCTTCAGTTCATACGGGTTCTCTCCGAAGATAGAGTGGACGAGAGACAATACGGTGGTGTCTCCCTGTGCTGCCAGTTCTTCGGCCTGCTTGAAGTAGTTGTCGATGAGCTTCTTCATTTCCGGGCGGATAGAGATATACTCGTTCTGTCCTTCCACGTATTGGACGCGGTCCCATGTGATAGGGAGAGAGGGCGAATCGTATGCCGGACGCTTCATCTGGTCGATGTACCAGTCGGTCTGCAAGTAACTCAGGTTACAAGTGCGGGCATCGGTACGGAAGCCTTCCGTTTCCTGGTTGTACCACAGAGGGAAGGTATCGTTATCACCGTTGGTGTAGATAATCGGGTTTCCTGATTCCTGCAGGGTCATCAAATAGTTCTGGCCGAAGTCGCGGGCTACGAAGCGGCCGCTACGGTCGTGGTCGTCCCACGTCTGTCCTGCCATTTGAATGGGGACAAACAGGCAGAGAACGGAAGCCAGAGCAGCGGCAGGAAGTTCCTGCATCTTGCAGTACTCCCGCAATAGCCGGATAACACCTGCCACACCCATACCTACCCAGATGGCAAAGGCATAGAATGAACCGGCGTATGCATAATCTCGTTCACGAGGCTGTGCAGGCGTCTGGTTGAGGTAGAGCACAATGGCGATACCCGTCATGAAGAACAGGAAGAATACTACCCAGAACTGCTGGATACCACGCTGACTGTGGTAGGCTTGCCAGAAAAGCCCGATCAGTCCGAGTAGCAACGGCAGGCAGTAGAATACATTGTGTCCTTTGTTATTCTTGAGGTCCTGCGGCAGGAATTCCTGATTGCCTACGAGCAGGTTATCGATGAACGGAATACCGGTAATCCAGTTGCCGTGTTCTATTTCTCCGCTACCCTGAATGTCGTTCTGGCGTCCGGCGAAGTTCCACATGAAGTAACGCCAGTACATGAAGTTCAACTGGTAGGAGAAGAAGAACTTGATGTTCTCCCATTGGGTAGGCATATTCACCATGACCATTTCTCCGCATTGGTCGTAAGGTACGTCATGTCCCTTGATGTCAACCCATTGCTTGTAGAGCGGGGCGTGCGAGGAACTGTACATACGCGGGAAAAGCATATTCTGTGCGTATTCATACTCGATACGTCCGGGGAGTTCGATATAAGAGTCTTTTTCGTCGGGAGAAGTCTTTTCCTTGCGGACAAACTTGCTTCCTGCTTCCGACTGGCGCGGAATACAATAGCCGTCTTTTACGTCGAGTGCCACTTTGGAGGAGAAAGCAGGGCCGTAGAACAACGGGCGTGTGCCATATTGCTCACGACCGAGGTATTCGCCCAGCGTGAAGATATCTTCCGGTGAGTTCTGGTCCATGGGCGTGTTGGCGGTAGAGCGGATAACGATCAGTGCATAAGACGAATAGCCGATAACGATCATCATCGTGCACAGCAATGTCGTGTTCAGCGTGCGCGCCGAAATACGCCATTTCTCTTTCATCTTTTCCTGCATCTGCGGGGCAAGATAGATAGCCAATACGCCGATTACGAGGATACCGATGAGGATACTGCTGGCTCCATGTCCGTAGAACGGGATACCGAGCAGGGCAATCGTCAGTATAAAGGAGACAGCCATGCGCGCCTTGCTCTTTTGCGTGTAACTTTCGTAAACACCCCAGATCAGCGCTGCTGCAAGCAGGATGATATAGACCACTACTCCGGTGTTGAACGGCATTCCCAATCCGTTGACAAACAACAGTTCGAACCAGCCGCCTACTTTCACGATACCCGGCACAATGCCGTAGAGCACGGCTGCCACGAGCACCATAGAACCGAAAAGGGCAAGCAATGAACCTTTTGCGGTGGCATTCGGAGTTTTCTTATAATAGTAAACCAGCACGATAGCGGGCAAACAAAGCAAGTTGAGCAAGTGTACACCGATACTCAAACCGGTCAGGTAGGCGATGAGGATAATCCAACGGTCGCTGTGAGGCTGGTCGGCTACGTCTTCCCACTTCAGTATCAGCCAGAAAACAACGGCGGTGAACAGGGAGGAGAAAGCGTATACTTCGCCTTCTACGGCCGAGAACCAGAATGTGTCACTGAATGTATAAACCAGTGCACCGATCAGTCCGCTACCCATCACTGTGATAAGCTGTCCTTTGGTGATATTGTTTTCGTCAGTGATAATCAGTTTGCGTACCAGATGGGTGATGCTCCAGAAAAGGAACAGGATACAGGCACCACTCATGAGGGCACTCATGTAATTCACCATTTTAGCAACAGTTGTTAC
>ERZ839741.3249-NODE-3249-length-13322-cov-4.839074_pt1 | contig 13322 bp, 8 predicted proteins | sample MGYA00519880_ERZ839741 | MGnify/ENA primary metagenome ERZ839741 (study PRJEB31850, sample SAMEA3708851) | human gut metagenome | biome: human gut; feature: human-associated habitat; material: faeces | place: China | collected 2014 ... | reverse complement strand
TTCTATTTTCCAGGCAGTCGTCAACCAGACCATCAGTGGTCTTGCCTGCGGAAAACCAATCCGCGGACATGTTGCTTTCCTCGGTGGACCGCTTCATTTCCTCTCTGAACTGAGAGAAGCGTTTATCCGTACTCTCAAGCTGGATGACGAACACATTATCGCACCAAAGTATTCCCATCTTTTTGCAGCCGTCGGCTCTGCGCTGAACTCTAAAAAGGATGTAGTCACCTCTCTTGGTGAGATGCAGAAAAAGCTGGATGCCCATATTGAAATGGACTTTGAAGTTGAGCGTATGCAGCCGCTCTTTTCCAGCGAAGCAGATTACAATGAATTTAAGAACCGCCATGCAAAGCATCAGGTGCCGGTTGGTGATCTTGCCAGCTACCGCGGTAATGCCTACCTTGGAATCGATGCCGGTTCTACCACCACGAAAGCCGCTCTGGTCGGAGAAGACGGTACTCTTTTGTACTCCTTCTACCATGGCAATGACGGTGATCCTCTTGGTACGACCATCGGTGCGATCAAGGATATTTACAGCCAGCTTCCGGAAGGCGTACAGATCGTTCACTCCTGCTCAACCGGTTACGGAGAAGCGCTCATTAAAGCCGCACTTCTTCTGGATGAAGGCGAAGTTGAAACCGTATCTCACTATTACGCCGCTTCTTTCTTCGAACCGGATGTAGACTGTATCCTCGATATCGGTGGTCAGGATATGAAGTGTATCAAGATCAAGAATCAGACTGTAGACAGCGTACAGCTCAACGAAGCATGTTCTTCCGGCTGCGGTTCCTTTATCGAGACTTTTGCCAAATCCCTGAACTACACCGTAGAGGATTTTGCACATGAAGCACTTTTTGCGAAACATCCGATTGACCTCGGTACCCGTTGTACCGTATTTATGAACTCAAAGGTAAAACAGGCGCAAAAAGAAGGTGCTGAAGTATCCGATATTTCAGCCGGACTTGCTTATTCGGTTATCAAAAATGCTCTTTTCAAGGTTATCAAGGTATCCGATGCATCTGAGCTTGGTAAAAAAATTGTTGTACAGGGTGGTACATTCTACAATGATGCCGTACTCAGAAGCTTTGAGACCATCGCCGGATGTCAGGCAATCCGTCCGGATATTGCAGGAATCATGGGTGCTTTTGGGGCTGCACTGATTGCAAGAGAACGCTATGGTTTCAAAGAATGCAAAAATACAACTATGCTTTCCATTGATGAAATCAATGAACTTACCTATACAACCTCAATGGCAAAATGTAACGGCTGTACCAACAACTGTCGTCTGACCATCAACAAATTCAGTGGCGGACGTCGTTTTATTTCCGGAAACCGTTGTGAGCGCGGTCTTGGAAAAGAGAAAGCAAAGAGTGATGTGCCAAACCTTTTCGCTTATAAAAATGAACGTTATTTTGGTTACACGCCATTAGATCCATCCGAAGCAAAACGTGGAACGGTTGGTATTCCAAGAGTTCTCAATATGTATGAGAACTATCCGTTCTGGTTTACTTTCTTCACAAAACTGGGATATCATGTGTTACTCTCTCCTGCTTCTACACATAAGATTTATGAACTTGGTATTGAATCTATTCCGAGCGAATCCGAGTGTTATCCGGCAAAGCTGGCGCACGGACATGTACAGTGGCTGATCAACCAGGGTGCAGACTTTATCTTCTACCCTTGTATACCATACGAACGTGGTGAATTTGCCGATGCCGACAATCATTATAACTGCCCGATCGTCACCTCATACGCGGAGAACATCAAGAACAATATGGATCCAATCGTACACGGTGAAGTAGATTTCATGAATCCATTCCTCGCCCTCACAAGCGAAAAGACAATCACAGACGGACTGGTCCGTGAATTTACTTCTGCAAAGAATCTTCCAGCAGAAGAAATCAAAAATGCCGCTCATGCTGCATGGGAAGAACTTGCTGCATGCCGTCAGGACATCCGCAAAAAGGGTGAAGAAACACTCGCTTACATGGAAAAGACAGGAACCCGCGGCATTGTACTTGCCGGTCGTCCATACCATTACGATCCGGAGGTCAACCACGGTATCCCGGAGATGATCACCTCCTACGGACTTGCCGTTCTGACGGAAGATTCTATCTCCCATCTGAATCCGGTAGAACGTCCGCTGATTGTTATGGATCAGTGGATGTATCATTCCCGACTGTACGCAGCAGCCAATTTTGTAAAGACAAGAGATGATCTGGATCTGATCCAGCTGAACTCTTTCGGATGCGGTCTTGATGCCGTAACAACCGATGCTGTTGCAGATATTCTGACCGGTTCCGACAAGATTTATACCTCTCTTAAGATTGATGAGGTTAATAACCTGGGTGCTGCACGTATCCGTATCCGTTCTCTTCTCGCCGCCATCCGCGTCCGCGAGCAGAAGCATATGGAGCGCACCATTCGTCCGGCAAATATCGAAAAAATTCCTTTTACAAAGGAAATGAAGGAAACCTATACCATTTTGTGTCCGCAGATGTCACCGATCCACTTTTCACTGATTGAGCCAGCCTTCCAGGAAGCAGGCTACAAACTGGAAGTACTGAAAAATGATAACAAGCATGCAGTTGACATGGGCCTTAAATATGTAAACAATGATGCCTGCTATCCGTCTCTGATGGTAGTTGGACAGATCATGGAGGCTATCCTTTCCGGCAAATATGACACCGACCACCTGGCTGTCATTATTTCGCAGACCGGTGGCGGATGCCGTGCTTCCAACTATATCGGATTTATCCGCCGTGCTCTTAAAAAAGCCGGTTACGGACATATCCCTGTTATTTCAATCAACTTAAGCGGGCTTGAAAGCAATCCTGGATTCAAGATCACCCTTCCACTTGTACTGAAAGGTGTGTATGGTCTGATATTTGGTGATCTCTTCATGCGCTGCCTGTACCGTGTCCGCCCATATGAAGCTGTTCCAGGCTCTGCCAATACCATGCATAAGAAATGGGAAAAGACAGTTATCGAATTTATCAAGAAAGGTTATCCAAGCAGACACGAGTTTAAGCGTCTCTGCCGCCAGATCGTAGAAGATTTTGATTCTCTTCCATTAAAAGATGTCAAAAAGCCACGTGTCGGAGTTGTCGGAGAAATCCTTGTTAAATTCCTTCCAGCTGCCAATAACTACCTGGTAGATCTTCTTGAACAGGAAGGTGCCGAAGCCGTGGTTCCGGATCTGACCGACTTCCTGCTCTACTGCTTCTACAATACAAACTTTAAAGCAGAACATCTCGGCATGAAGAAATCAACCGCCCGCATGGGTAATCTCGGAATCAAGGCTCTGGAATGGTTCCGCAAGCCTGCCGTTGATGCATTAAAAGCAAGTAAACGCTTTGATCCACCATCACATATTGAACACCTGGCTTCGATGGCAAAAGAAATTGTTTCTCTTGGAAACCAGACCGGTGAAGGATGGTTCCTTACCGGAGAAATGCTGGAGCTGATCCACAGCGGTGCACCAAACATTGTCTGCACACAGCCTTTCGCCTGTCTGCCAAACCACGTAGTCGGAAAAGGTGTTATTAAAGAACTGCGCCGCCGTCATCCGGAATCCAACATCGTTGCAATCGATTATGATCCGGGAGCAAGCGAAGTAAACCAGCTGAACCGCATCAAACTGATGCTTTCGACTGCGCAGAAGAAGATGTAAGACTTTTGGATATGTAAAAATAATAGGTTCTAATGGGACGACCAGAGGAATCCAAAATACTCCCCACGCATTCAGTTGCACTAACCATTCCGTTCAAGCCTCTTAGGGCGGGAATCGTGTTCAGCAAAGGCTTCCACGATTCCTGAGTCTTGAACTCCATAGTGCAAATTCATGTGCGGGGAGTATTTTGGATTCCTCTGGTCTGTATATTGGTAACTTTTTTTACGTATGCAAAAGTTTTTTGGATGATGAGAACTAGGATTTAGGGAATTGCAGGACTTTCTTTTGTAAAATCGACCAAACAACCTTTATTTTAAAAAAACAGCGGACTCCTTTTCGGGAAAATCCACTGTTTTTCACATATATTAAGCTTCTTCGACTTCTACTTTTTCGCCAAGAATTTTATCAATACTTACCAGTTTTACGCTGAGTACGAATACCTGTGCTGCAACTTCCAGTTCTTCTGGTGTCGGGAAGGACGGTGCAATTCGGATATTGCTGTCTTTTGGATCCTTTCCGTATGGGAAGGTTGCTCCCGCTTTTGTCAAGATCAGTCCGGCTTCTTTTGCTTTTGCTACGATTGCTTTTGCACATCCATCCAACGCATCGAAGGAAATGAAGTATCCTCCTCGCGGTGCCATCCAGGAACCAATCTCAAGTCCGCCAAGCTCACTTTCCAGTACATTTAATACGGTGTCAAATTTCGGTCTTAAGATATCTGCATGTTTCTTCATATGCTGAACCATTCCATGGATATCACCGAAGAAACGCGCATGTCTGAGCTGGTTTAATTTATCATGACCGATGGTCTGTACGGACATCATCTTGCGGATTTCCGCAAGGTTTTCATCGGATGCTGCAATTGCTGCAATACCAGAACCCGGGAAGCTGATCTTGGAAGTAGAACCGAATTTGTAAACCATATTCGGATGTCCTTCTTTTTTACATTCCATCAAAATCTCAATCAGATAATCCTGTTTATCCTCATACAAATGATGGATTCCATATGCATTATCCCAGAAAATACGGAAATCTTCTGCCGCTGGATTTAATTTCGCAAAACGGTGTACGGTTTCATCAGAATAAGTGATTCCCTGTGGGTTAGAATATTTCGGTACACACCAGATACCTTTTACAGCCGGATCATTCTCCACATACTGCTCTACCAGATCCATATCCGGTCCATCCGATGTCATTGGAATATTGATCATCTCAATTCCAAAATGTTCGGTGATTGCAAAATGTCTGTCATATCCAGGTACCGGGCAAAGGAATTTTACCTTGTCAAGCTTTGCCCAAGGGGTGCTTCCCATGATACCATGTGTCATCGCTCTTGCAACAGTATCATACATTACGTTCAGGCTGGAGTTACCAAAGATGATAATATTGTCCTTCGGTACTTCCATCATATCAGAAAGAAGCTGTTTTGCTTCTTTGATTCCATCGATCACTCCATAGTTACGGCAATCTACTCCTTCTTCGCAGACAAGATCTGATGTACTCTTAAGTACATCCATCATCCCCATAGAAAGATCAAGCTGTGCTTTGGACGGTTTACCTCTGGACATATCCAGTTTCAGACCTTTTCCTTTAACATCTTCAAATTCTTTTTCCAGTCTGCTCTTTAATTCAAGCAGTTCTTCTCTACTCATATCTCTATATGCAGTCATCTTGAAAACCTCCCATAATCATCAACTAATCATTGTGTGTTTCCTGCCGTACTTTATACTTCCGAAATCTGCCATCTGCAGTTTCTTTCAGCTGTTTTGACAACATCAAAACTCACTACAAGTAGTAAGTATATAGGAAAAATGATTTTTCGTCAACCAATTCTTGCATATAAATATGACATATCGTGATTTTTGTTGATTTAAATATGTTTTTTTGAATTTTTGTTTTTCATTTCATGCATTTTTCCATTTTAATGCTTTTCAAAAAGAGTAGATCAGATTTATATGCAGCATATTTTCTTTTCTCCTGCAGTATGTTTTGCTCTTCTGACAACAAAACACCCGGAACCATTTTCATGATTCCGGGCAAATATATTTACTATTTTACTAATAATGATTTTCCAGTCATATCTGCTGGCTGCTGCATTCCCATCAGCTCGATCAGCGTCGGAGCGATGTCTGCAAGGCATCCGCCTTCACGAAGCTTATATGCAGGATCTGCATTTACAAGAATGAACGGAACCGGGTTCGTTGTATGAGCGGTAAATGGTTCTCCTGTCTCTTCATCGATCAGCTGTTCTGCATTTCCGTGGTCAGCGCAGATAAACATCTGTCCACCAACTTCTTGCACTGCATCAACTGCTTTTCCTACACATTCATCAACAGCTTCAATTGCTTTGATCACTGCTGCTTCTACACCGGTATGGCCAACCATATCCGGGTTTGCAAAATTAATTACGATTACGTCGTACTTGTCCGCTTTGATTGCATCTACAAGCTTGTCACATACTTCATATGCACTCATCTCCGGCTTCAGATCGTAAGTTGCAACCTTAGGCGATTTGACAAGGATTCTGTCCTCTCCCTTGTTCGGTTCTTCTACTCCACCATTAAAGAAGAATGTAACATGTGCATATTTCTCTGTCTCGGCGATTCTTGCCTGTGTCATGTTGTTTGCTGCAAGAAATTCGCCAAATGTATTCGTGATACCTTCTTTTACAAATGCAACCATTTTATTTGGAATTGTCTCATCATACTCTGTAAAACATACATAAGTTGTCTTGATACGTTCTCCTCTGGCAAATCCGTCAAAATCATCCGCACAGAATGTTCTGGTGATTTCTCTTGCTCGATCCGGGCGGAAATTAAAGAAGATCACAGAATCTCCGTCTTTTACAGTTGCAACCGGTGTACCGTTTTTTGTCACTACAAATGGTACTACGAATTCGTCAGTTACTTCTTTGTCGTAAGAAGCCTGGATTCCTTCTGTTGCTGATGCTGCTGTGTCACCTTCGCCGCGTGTAAGTGCTGCGTATGCTTTTTCTACACGGTCCCAACGGTTGTCACGGTCCATTGCATAGTAACGTCCGGAAACACTTGCAACTTCACCTACACCGATTTCTTTCATCTTTGCTTCTAACTGTTCAACATATTCTTTCCCAGATGCCGGAGGTGTATCACGTCCGTCAAGGAAGCAGTGAACATATACTTTGTCCAGCCCCTGTCTCTTTGCAAGTTCCAAAATTCCATAAATATGTGTAATGTGACTGTGTACACCACCATCAGATACCAGTCCCATCAGATGAAGAGCTGTACCGTTCTTCTTTGCATTTTCACAGGCTGCAAGAAGTGCCTTATTTTCAAAGAAATCGCCATCATCGATTGCTTTTGTGATCTTGGTGAGCTCCTGGTAAATAATACGTCCTGCACCCATATTCATATGACCTACTTCCGAGTTACCCATCTGACCGTCCGGAAGTCCTACAGCAAGTCCGCTTGCATTTCCTTTTACAAACGGATATTCAGCCATTAATTTATCCATAACCGGTGTGTTTGCCTCTGCAATACCGTTGCCTTTCTTTTCATCTCTCAGACCGTAACCGTCTAAGATCATCAAAACTGTTGGTTTTTTACTCATCGTCTTACACTCCTTCATTTTGTCTTAAAGCGTTTGATTTCTCTTTCAGTTAAATATTGTACATGATTTTATATATGCTTGCAAGCACTTGTTAAAACTTTGACAGCTGAAAAACGCAGGCATTTCTGCCTGCGCCTTGGTATAATTGACTATTTCCAGTTTACAATCTTACCAAAATCTGGTTTTAAAGAAGCACCACCTACAAGTCCACCATCGATATCCGGCTGAGCGAATAATTCCGGTGCTGTAGCTGCATTTACAGATCCGCCGTACTGAATACGGATTGCTTCTGCTGTAGCTTCATCATAAACTTCAGCGATACATTCACGGATAGCTTTGCAAACCTCCTGAGCCTGCTCTGTTGTAGCTGTCTTACCGGTTCCGATTGCCCAGATTGGCTCATAAGCGATAACTGCTGTCTTAGCCTGATCTGCTGTTACATTCTGGAATCCAACTTTAACCTGCTGACGGATGAAGTCCATTGTCACACCCTGTTCACGCTGTTCAAGAGTTTCTCCACAGCACATGATCGGTGTAAGTCCGTGTTCAAATGCTTTCAGCATCTTTTTGTTCACAGTCTCGTTTGTCTCTGCGAAGTATTCTCTTCTTTCAGAGTGTCCGAGAACAACATATTTAACACCAGCATCTGTAAGCATGTTCGGAGAGATTTCTCCTGTGTATGCACCTTTTTCTTCAAAGTACATATTCTCTGCTCCAACCTGGATGTTGCTTCCTTTTGCAGCTTCTACAACCGGAATGATATCGATTGCCGGTACGCAGAATACCACGTCAGCCTCTTCTGTCACAACCAGAGATTTGAGTGTATTCACAAGCTCTACTGCCTCTGAAGGTGTCATATTCATTTTCCAGTTACCTGCAATAATTTTCTTTCTTGCCATTGCAATAATCTCCCTTATTTTATCTTAATTACAGACGCTGCTTATTTATCGTTAGCAGCTGCTACACCTGGCAGTTCCTTACCTTCAAGGAATTCAAGGGAAGCTCCGCCACCTGTAGAGATGTGAGTCATCTTGTCGCCGTATCCGAGCTGGTTAACTGCTGCTGCCGAATCACCACCACCGATGATTGTTACTGCATCTGTCTCAGCAAGTGCTTTTGCGACTTCTTCTGTTCCTTTTGCAAAGTTCGGCATCTCGAATGCACCCATAGGTCCGTTCCATACAACTGTCTTTGCATCTTTTACAGCGTCAGCATAGATCTTGATTGTCTCTGGTCCGATGTCAAGTCCTTCCCATCCTTCCGGAATTTCGCCAGCTTTAACAACTTTGATATTTGCATCATTTGAAAAATCATCTGCAATTACGTTGTCTACCGGAAGAAGGAGTTTTACGCCTTTGTCTTTAGCTTTCTGAATCATGTTCAGTGCATATTCACAGTAATCTTCTTCAAGAAGAGATTTTCCAACGGTTCCGCCCTGTGCTTTGCTGAATGTATAAGACATACCTCCACCAATGATCAGAGTGTCTACTTTATCGATCAGGTTTTCGATTACAGAAATCTTGCTTGAAACTTTAGCTCCACCAAGGATTGCAACGAACGGTCTTTCCGGATTGTTTACTGCATTTCCAAGGAAATCGATTTCTTTCTGCATAAGATATCCTACAACTGCTGTATCAACATATTTGGTAACACCAACGTTAGAGCAGTGTGCACGATGAGCTGTTCCGAATGCATCGTTTACGAATACATCACAAAGAGAAGCGAGTTCCTTAGAGAATTCATCTCCGTTCTTTGTTTCTTCTGCTCTGTAACGTGTATTTTCAAGAAGGATTACCTCTCCATCTTTCATAGCTTCAACTGCTGCTTTTGCATTTGGTCCTACTACTTCAGGATCTGCTGCGAATTTTACTTCCTGTCCGAGAAGTTCTGAAAGTCTTACTGCGACCGGTGCAAGAGAAAGCTCCGGTTTCGGTTCTCCCTTCGGTTTACCAAGATGTGAGCAGAGGATTACTTTTCCTCCGTCAGCGATCAGTTTCTTGATTGTAGGAAGTGCTGCAACAAGACGGTTCTCGTCTGTGATCTTTCCATCGATCAGAGGTACGTTAAAATCGCATCTTACAAGGACTTTTTTCCCTTTTACATTGATATCATCTACAGATTTTTTGTTAAGCATAATCCTGCCTCCTGTTTACATTTCGTTTAAATGGGATGTGCCCGGGCATATCCCCGTGCTGAGCGCAGTCGCTTGCGGCAATCTACGTTTTCGCACGAATACGCATTTTGAGCACATAGTGCCCTTTATTTAACAGGAAGCTCCATCAGAATTTCCTGTTAAATAAAAGAGCCCGGTCCATGTAGACCGGACCCTTGCTTGAGTCTAACTCTGGAATATTCCAGTAAGAATCAATTCAGCCTGTCCAAACAAACGTTACGGATTAAAGTAATGTTCCGAAGTGTTTGATTGTTCTTACCATCTGGCTTGTGTAAGAGTTTTCATTGTCATACCAAGAAACAACCTGTACTTCTGTTGTTCCGTTATCAAGCGGAAGTACCATTGTCTGAGTAGAATCGAAGAGAGAACCAAATCTCATTCCTACGATATCGCTAGAAACGATCTGATCTTCGTTGTATCCAAATGATTCGTTAGAAGCTGCTTTCATAGCTGCGTTAATCTGTTCAACTGTTACGTTTCCTTCAACTACAGCTGTAAGGATTGTTGTAGATCCTGTAGGGGTTGGTACACGCTGTGCAGATCCGATAAGTTTTCCGTTAAGTTCCGGAATAACAAGTCCGATTGCTTTAGCTGCTCCTGTGCTGTTAGGAACGATGTTTACTGCTGCTGCACGAGATCTTCTCAGATCACCTTTTCTCTGTGGTCCGTCAAGAGTCATCTGATCACCTGTGTAAGCATGGATTGTGCACATGATACCAGATTTGATCGGTGCAAGATCATTAAGAGCCTTAGCCATTGGTGCAAGGCAGTTTGTTGTACAAGAAGCTGCAGAAATGATTGCGTCATCTTTTGTAAGCTGTGTATGGTTTACATTGTAAACGATTGTAGGAAGGTCATTTCCTGCCGGTGCAGAAATGATAACGTGTTTAGCACCTGCATCGATATGTGCCTGAGCTTTTGCTTTAGATGTGTAGAATCCTGTACATTCAAGAACTACATCTACTCCGATTTCTCCCCATGGAAGTTCAGCTGCATTAGCTTTAGCGTAGATTTTGATTTCTTTTCCGTCTACTGTGATGGAGTCTTCTCCAGCAGATACTTTATCAGCTAATTCATATTTTCCCTGTGTTGAATCATATTTTAATAAGTGAGCCAGCATCTTAGGAGATGTAAGGTCGTTGATTGCTACGATCTCAAATCCCTCTGCTCCAAACATCTGTCTGAATGCAAGACGTCCAATACGTCCAAATCCATTGATTGCTACTTTTACTGCCATGATTTAGTCCTCCTAAAGATAAATTGTATTACTGTATATAACAGTTACATTTTTCTTGATAAATCTTATCATTGTTTAAGATTTATCAACTGTAATTTATTGTACTAAATTCAGAACAAAAATTCAATCCCCTTTTTTCACTTTATTTTTCTGAAAACCGGGGCCCTTTTTATGAATTCTGCATAATATTTAAAACCACATGCTTCGAGAATATTGTCAACTATGTTAAAATCATACCCTACATGCTCTGGTTTATGTGCATCTGCGCCGACGGTGATGATCTCTCCCCCCAGCTTTTTGTATCTTTTTAACACATCCGGATGCGGGTGTGCAAAAGGAAGGCCATACTTCAGTCCTGCCGTATTGACTTCCAGCCCTTTTCCGTGTTCAATAAGATACCGCAGGATTTCATCTATTTCATCCGCAAATCTGCCGTAAGAATATTCCTGTTCCCGATGTTTTCCATAGCGTACCACATAATCCAGATGTCCGAGCACATCAAAATCCGCTACAGCCCTGATATCGGCTATTGTCTCCTGAAGTGCCATCCGGTAGGCCTCTTCATCCGAAATCCCCTCAAAGAACTCAGGATAATAAGGATCCTTCCCACCAACCACATGCATGGATCCGATCACAAAATCATACGGATTTGCCGCGGTAAATGCTTTTGCTTTCTTCGCAAGGTGTGGCTGAAGTCCAAACTCCACACCGATCCGGATATCCAGCTTCTCTTTATACTTTTCCTTCAGTGCTCCAAGCTCTTTAAAATAGGTTTCCGGATCAAACACAAATTCAATATCATCACAAAAATAATCAATATCTTCATGATCCGTAAAACAGATTGCTTCCAGTCCTTTATCGATTGCTGCAAGAACCATATCTTCCGGTTTTGCCTCTGAATCTCCGGAAAAATAAGTGTGCATATGGCAGTCCGCTCTCATATTTTGCCCTCCTTGTCATTCTTCATGTGTAAATCCACCCGGCTTTCCCGCAAATCATTTGTTGGATTGCAGTACGGTCCCAATATACCAAAAAGCAGAACAATTCTGAGCTATCCCAGAATTGTTCCGCCTCCAAGTACATAATCTCCATCATACAGTACCAGTGCCTGCCCCGGTGTAACCGCTCTCTGCGGTGTCTCAAAGATGCACTCTATCTCATCTTCTCCCGTTTTGCGGACTGTGCACCAGTCCCCTTTATGGTTGTATCTGATTTTGGCAAATACGCGCATCTCACCTTCCAGATCCTCTACTGTCATAAAGTTCAGCTTATTTGCACGGACCCGCGTCGTCATCAGATCTTCATTCGTCCCTATCACAACTTCATTCGTATCCGGACGGATCTCAAGCACGAATGCCTGATACCCAAGAGAAAGTCCAAGTCCTTTTCTCTGTCCGATCGTATAGTGGATGATTCCTTTATGCCGTCCCAGGATCTTTCCGTCCGGTGTTACAAAATTACCTTCCGGGATTTTCTGGTCACTTTCTTCTTCAATAAAAGATGCATAATCATCATCGGATACAAAACAGATATCCTGACTGTCCGGTTTGTTCGCAATCTGCAATCCGATCTCTTTTGCGATCTCGCGTATTTGGTCTTTTTCGTATTCACCGACAGGCATCAGCGTTCTTCTCAGCTGATCTTGGGTAAGATTATAAAGCGCATAGGTCTGGTCTTTTGACCAGGTTGCCGAATGCCGGATCGCATAGCGTCCGTTCGGCAACTGTTCTACTCTCGCATAGTGACCTGTTGCAATATAGTCTGCTCCGATCTCCATGCTCCGTGTAAGAAGAGATTCCCATTTTACATAACGGTTACACGCAATGCACGGATTTGGTGTCCGGCCATGCAAATATTCATCCACAAAATAATCGATTACCTTCTCCTGAAAATCCTTCTTGAAATTCATCACATAATACGGAATGCCGATCTGTGCCGCAACTTTTCTGGCATCATCTACCGCGCTGAGTCCACAGCATCCGCCGTTTTCTTCCTGTATTTTCGATTCTTCGTCCTGCCAGATCTGCATCGTCACACCGATCACATCATATCCCTGTTCTTTTAGAAGATATGCCGCTACCGATGAGTCGACACCACCTGACATTCCGACTACCACTTTCTTTTTTGCCATTCTCTTTTCTCCTGCAGAAAATTCTAATACTCTTCCTCTTCTGCTTCTTCACCTTCACTGATATCGTTCTTCGGCTTCTGGAGTCCTTCGATCTTGATCCCGTGCTTCTCTGCATAATCCCACAGTGCTGCATGGATTGCTTCCTCTGCAAGAAGGGAACAGTGTACCTTTACCGGCGGAAGTCCGTCAAGTGCTTCCATAACTGCTTTATTTGTAACTTCCATAGCTTCTTCGATGGTTTTTCCCATTACCATCTCTGTTGCCATGCTGCTGGTTGCAACTGCCGCACCACATCCGAATGTTTTGAATTTGCAGTCTTTGATGATATGTGTTTCATCATCGATATCAAGAAAAATTCTCATGATATCACCGCATTTTGCATTTCCTACTGTTCCTACGCCACTTGCGTTCTCTATTTCTCCAACATTACGTGGATGCTGAAAATGATCCATTACTTTCTCACTGTAAGCCATTTGTATTTCCTCCTGTTATCCTGCTTATTTCTGTTTTTTCATAAAGT
>ERZ839741.3241-NODE-3241-length-13337-cov-3.415224_pt1 | contig 13337 bp, 10 predicted proteins | sample MGYA00519880_ERZ839741 | MGnify/ENA primary metagenome ERZ839741 (study PRJEB31850, sample SAMEA3708851) | human gut metagenome | biome: human gut; feature: human-associated habitat; material: faeces | place: China | collected 2014 ... | reverse complement strand
CAAAATCCTCGTCATAGTGCCATATCGCCGCGGCATAGGTGTGCATCATGGTCACACCCAGACTGGAGGCCAGCGCCAGCCCCTTTTTCATGCACTTCTCGCGGGTGGTGGGCACCAGAAACGGATCGGGGATCAGGTTGTCGTAGATTTTGGAGGCCTGCTCACGGAAAATGCCGTTGGGTCTGCCGTCGGCATCCAGCTCCACCATGCCGCCGGGGCCGAATACATAGCCGTTGGTGATGTTGGCCTTTTCCAGCGCCATCGTATTGGCCACCGCCGTATGCAGGCATACGCGCTTGATAACGATGGGATGCTCGGTGCTGGCCTCATCCAGATCCAGACGGGTGGGCAGCTGGTCCTCGCAGTCCTTCCACTTGGACTGGTCAAAGTTGGAGCCCTTGATCCACTCTCCCTTGGGCGTCTCCGCCGCGCGGTCACGCAGCAGCTGCAGTGCTTCGTCACGGGAGGTGGCGCCGCCCAGATCCACGGTGGTATAGGTCTGGCAGAAGGCGAAGAAGTGCAGGTGGGAGTCGCCCATACCGGGCAGCACGGTCTTGCCTTGCAGATCGATGCACTTCGCGCAGTCAAAGTGCTCCAGCGCCTCCTCCTTCGTGCCCACGTAGGCAAATTTGCCGTCCTTCAGCACTACCGCGTCCTTGCAGATATCCGGCGCCTCCATCGTGTAGATCTTGCCACCATAGAACAACGTATCAGCTCTGGCCTTCATTTTGTACACCTCTCTAATTTCAACATGACATGATTGTGATTTTGCACAGTTTTACGCGCGTTAGTTTTAACTTAGTCTCCATTATAACGAAAAGCGGAGCGTGTGGCAATTTGCCGCCTGTTCCCCCTGCGGAACAGTTTGTGCAATTTTTGTTTCCTGTGCAGAACGTTTATTGACACATTTGGTACTTTTTGATACAATCATTAAAAAATTGTGAAAAAGTAAGCATGGATTGATTTTGAGGAAATCGCTTATGGGCACCGAAAGAGAAAGTATCACAAAAGAAGTCGGCAGCCGAATCCGCTACGCCCGCAAGAGTCGGGGCATGTCGATGGACGAGTTGGCTCAGGCTATCTACAAGACGCGTTCTGCCATCTCCAAATACGAAAATGGCCAGATATCCGTGGATATCGCCACGCTTTACGACATTGCCAATGCCCTGAAGATCAGCATCTATGATCTGCTGCACCGCAACACGCCGGACATCAATCAGGAGTACAATGCGGAGGTGCCCGCCTTTTTCCGTGGTGTCTCCCAGCTATATATGTATTTCTTCGATGGCCGGGTCAACCGCGCCCAATGCACTGTTATCGACATATTTCCTACGGAGGAAAGCAACAAGGCCGAAGTCCTCATGTACATGAATATCAAGGATCTGGCCCACTACCGGATCTGCGAGAGCAGCTACCGCGGCATCCTGACCCACTATGAGGCATTCAGCGCCATGCTTTTTGAGAACAACGATATGCCCATGGACAAATACCAGATCGGCATCCCCCAGCCCTACATGGACGACGATCGGAAGTGGGTGCTGACCTATGGCATCTCCTGCCGTCCGCTGATGCCCTCTGCCGCCAAGCGTCTTCTCAGCAAAACGCCGCTTCCCATCGATAAGGCGCTGGTCCAGGAGCTGATGATATCCAAGGAGGATATCCGCTTGATGAAGCACTACAATATGTTTGTCATGGTGTAGCATCCATTGTCTGCTATATATGCATGCAATAGCCTTGCCCAAAAAGGACGCCCCCGGCGTCCTTTTCCCATAGGCAAATGTTTTTCTTGACAGTTTCACCCGGCTGCCTTTCAGCGGCCGGGTGATTTTTGTCGAAGCAGAGCGGGTGGCAGACCCCCTCGACCCGGCTCCATATATACGCAATGCTTCTCTTGCGCTGCGTCATTTTAATTTGTCAATTTTTTCTCAATTTTATGAATGTTGTCTGTTGCTTCTTTTTCTTCTTTGCCGTATACTCTTACTATTATTTTTACAGGATATGCAGGTGGAGCAAATGAAAACCTATCGATTTGCATACGGCAGCGGTACGGTGGAGTTCCCGCTGGAGGAGAAGAACATCATCGGAGAGCTGCACGGCAATGTGGTGGAGCCGATTTCCGACATACGCAGGGAGATGTGGGCCTCCCTGGATGCGCCCATCGACAGCGCACCCCTGTGCCGGCGGGTCACCCCGGGCAGCACCGTTGCACTGGTGGTCAGCGATATGTCGCGCTTCTGGATGCGGCAGGATCTGCTGGTGGAGCAAAACGCGCAGGCGGCGCTGGCGGTGGCCGACCGGGGCTATGTGCTGGAGACGGGACGTATTGTCACCGAGGGCGCCGGCGCGGAGCTGCTGGAGAGTGACGCCATCCGCAAGGCCTATCTGGGCGGATAAATCGGCAAAAAAAGAAGCACCTAAGGTGCTTCTTTTTTTGCCGTGTGCATATAGCGCATCAGCAGCTGCTGCCTATCTCAAGGGCCCTTGCTCTATCATGCTACTATATATAAATGAAGCCCGCCTTCCGAGTATTTTTCGAAGGCGGGTTTTTATTCTACAGGTGGAAGTGTTTTTTCAGTAGTTGGTTTTCGCCCAGCACCAGCAGCGTCAGGCTGCTGTCCAGCATGGTTTCCGATGAGACATTCACATCGGTTTTGTCGCTTCGCTTCACGCCGAGGATGTTGACGCCGTACTTACGGCGGATGTCCAGCTCACCTATGCTGTGACCCTGCCAGCTATCCGGGACGGCGACCTCGATAATGGCATGCTTTTCGTCCAGCTCTATGTAGCTGAAGATATGGTTGGCTGTATACCGGATGGCCGCCCACTTCGCCAGCTGCTTTTCCGGGTATGTCACCGCGTCCGCGCCGTTGCGCAGCAGAAATTTTGCCTGCACATCCCGTTCGGCACGGGATACCACATATTTTGCCCCCAGCTCCTTGAGCAGCGACGTCGTTTCCAGCGAGTTCTGAAAATCTCCGCTGATAGTAACGTAGCAGACGTCATAGTTCCCAACGCCCAGCGATCGCAGAAAATCCACGCGGGTGCTGTCGCCGATCTGTGCGTTGGTAACAAAGTCCATACACTCGTTGACGCGCTCCTCGTCCCGGTCCACCGCCATGACCTGATGCCCCAGCTCGCTCAGCTGCATGGCAAGGTGCCGCCCGAAGCGGCCAAGTCCGATCAATAATACATTTTTCATCGTGCGCTCCTTTCAGCCAACGGTAATCATTTCCTTCGGATATCGGGCATGTGTCAGGTCATGTCCGGAAAATGCGGCGTAGATCAGAGTCAATCCTCCCACACGCCCGAAGAACATCAGCAGAATGAGAATGCCCTGTGACAGCGTACCCAGCTGCGGCGTCAGCCCCAGCGTCAGCCCTACCGTTCCGGCGGCGGATGCCGTTTCATAGAGGCAGGCACCCAGCGGCAGTCCCTCCGCCGCGCTGATAACCGCTGCGCCCATGAAGGTCAATCCCAGATACAGCAGCAGGATGGCGGCGGCGTTCCGTACAGCGGAGGGCTCCAGCCTGCGCCTGAAAAGCTGCGGATCCTCCCGCCTGCGGAATGCAGCCACCGCATTGGCTGCCAGCACAGCCAGCGTTGTCACCTTCATGCCGCCTGCGGTGGAGCCGGGTGCGCCGCCGGTCAGCATCAGCAAAATTGTGACCGCCTGTGAAGTGTCGCTCATTTTCGCCAGGTCTGCGGTGTTGTAGCCCGCCGTTCGCGGCGTGACCGCCTGAAAGAGCGACGCCAGAACGCGCTGTCCTGCGGGAAGCTCTGCAAAGTCTGTCAGGAAGAAGAGCAATGCCGGAAGCGCGATCAGGATGGCAGTTGCGCTCAGAATGACCTTGCTCTGCATCCGGTACCGCCGCAGGTGCAGCCGGTGGGTGCAGACATCGTCCCATGTCAGGAAACCGATACCGCCTATAACAATCAGCAGCATAATGACGATGTTGACCAGTGGATCGGCAATGTACGCCGTCAGCGAGGGATACAGTGTGCCGGTGCGGCCGAGAATATCGAACCCCGCATTGCAGAAGGCGGATACGGAGTGAAACACCGCCATCCACACGCCCCGCAGCCCATAGTCCCGGCAGAACGCCGGCCCCAGCGCCAGCGCGCCCACCAGCTCTACAAGGAATGTTCCCTTTAAGATAAACCTTGTCAGGCGCACGATGCCGCCCACCACCGGAGCGGAGATAGCGTCCTGCATGGCGCTGCGCTCCTTCAGCGAGATATTCTTGCCGGAGAGCATTAAAAACGTCACAGCTGCCGTGATGACACCTAAGCCGCCGATTTGGATCAGCAGCAGGATAACGGTCTGTCCGAACGCGGACCAGTAGCTGCCTGTATCCAGCACCACCAGGCCCGTCACGCAGACGGCGGAGGTGGAGGTGAACAGCGCCTCGTGAAACGGCGTCCACACCCGCCCCGCCGCCGAGATGGGCAGCATCAGCACCAGCGCGCCCAGCAGGATCACACCCGCAAAGCCGAGGATCATGATCTGGAAGGACGTCAGATGGTGCTTCAGATGGAAACCGGTTTCTGTCACGGAACTCACCTCCTAAAATCGACTTCGCTCCCAATTTCCCGTACAGTATAGCACGCTTTTGGCGTTGTGGCTATACAAGTTTTGTTAAATTTTCGGCCTGAGCTGCCCGAGATCGGCCGCAGTATCGCTTGAGCCTTAGCGAAACAGGAAAGGTGCGCGAGGGAATCTGACCGGCACCCCATTTAGGCCGCATATCCTGTGAAAAAATCCGCACAAAACAGGATGACGCGCCGGAGACCGGTACGCCATCCTGTTGGCTTTTCAGCTATACAGAGGCTGCGCATTATGCCTCGTTATTTCGGTAGAACCCGAACCCCGCCACCTCCGTGGTGGGCAGAGAGAAGGCGATGGCCTTGGCCGGGGTGTCCGGCCCGGCCTTCTCCAGGATGGACCGCATGATCGCCGTCTTCTCCTCCGTTTTGGCCACAATGAGGAACACTTCCTTTTCCTCGGCAATGGTGATGTTGTAGAATTTCTTCACCTGCTCGGCGCCGGTGCCCTTGCCATGGAGCACCGTACCTCCCCGGGCACCTGCTGCCCGGGCCGCGCCCATCACCAGGTCCGTCTGACCCTCGCTGGCAATGATAACGATCAACTCATAGGCAAAATTCAGCTCCGGCGTATACTTCCCCGTGCCGGCCTCGTTCCCCTTCAAAAATTCCATGGTTTTACCTCCTCCTACGCTTTTCATGGGCACCGCAATGACGATGCCGTGGCCGGGAACACCCAGGTGCAGCCGCTCCCGCTGGCCGGCAATGAGCGCCTTGGTCTTATCCTCTGTGGCAGCCGAGAGCATCACCCGCTTTTCGTTGGACTCAATGCCCAAAAAGTCCAGCATGCTCTGTATGGCTGTGCCATGGCCGTGGAGCGTCACGTTCAGCGGCAGCCCCAGCTCCTCCGTCAATTCCTCCAGCCGGGGCAGCGCCTCCGGCGTAACGATAGAGATCACATAATTCATGCCGCTTCCTCCCACAGCTCAATAATATCGCAATCGCCATAGCTCTCCAGCTCCTGGGCGGCCCGCTGGGCCTTGCGTTGGTAGATCACACCCACTGTCTGGATGGACAGCAGCGGCATCATCGCCACCATGGCCACGATGCCGAAGGCATCCGTAAGCACATTGCCGCCCCGGGCGATACTCACACCCATCATGAACTGCAGCATGAAGGTAGCTGTCATGGGGCCGGAGGCCACGCCGCCGGAGTCAAAGGCGATGGCCGTGTAAATATCCGGCACGAAAAACGACAGCCCCAACGCAATGGCGTATCCCGGCACCAGGAACCACAAAATCGAGATCCCCGTCACCACCCGCAGCATAGCCAGAGCCATGGCCAGGGCGATAGCCACGGACAGGCTCACCTTAATGGCCCCACCGGGGATAGCGCCGGCGCTGACCTCCTCGATCTGCTTTTCCAGCACTGCCACTGCAGGCTCCGCCGAGATGATGAACCAGCCCAGCAGCGCCGCCAGCGGGATCAGCAGCCATTCCGTTTCGCTGGTAGCCAGGGCCGCCCCCAGCTCCGCCCCCAGGCTGGAAAAGCCCACGTTCACTCCCGCCAGAAACAGCACCAAGCCCACATAGGTATACAGGATACCCACGGCGATCTTTCCGAAGCTTCTTGTGTTCATCTTGAATACAAATACCTGGAAGATCAGAAAAATAGCCACAATAGGCAGCATGGCCATGGCCATCTCCTTCATATATACCGGCAGCGCCTGCAAAAAGGCCGTGCCGATGCCGGTGGTGCTGTCAAAGCTCACCCGGGTGATCTCCGCTGCGCTACCGCCTCCGTCACCGAAAAAGCCCAGCAGCAGCACCGATAAAATGGGTCCTATGGAGCACAGGGCCACCAGGCCGAAGCTATCCGCCTCCGCCCGCTTATCGCTTCGCACGTGGGAGATACCAACGCCCAGGGCCAGGATAAACGGCACGGTCATGGGCCCCGTGGTCACGCCGCCGGAGTCAAAGGCGATGCCGAGGAAATCCCGGTCCGTAAATGCTGCCAGCAAAAATACGGCTATGTAGCACGCCACCAGCACCCACCGCAGATTGATGCCGTACAGAATACGCAGCATACAAACTACCATGAAAAACCCAACGCCGACGCCCACTGCCGCCAGGAGTACGGTTTTGTCGATGTTGGGCACCGTGTCCGCCAGCACCTGCAGGTCCGGCTCCGCCACGGTCACCGCCACTCCCAGGGCAAAGGCCACCAGTAGGATCACCGGCAGCTTGCCGATTTTTGTCAGAGCTGTGCCGATCTTGCTGCCGATAATGGTCATAGACCGCTCGGCTCCCAGAGAAAACAGGCCCAGTCCCACCACGATCATCAGCGCCCCCACCAAGAAGGTCAGCAGCAGCGTGGGCTGCATAGGCACCAAAAACAGGCACAGCACTGCGACGATGGCAATGATGGGCAATACCGAGATCATGGATTCCCGTATTTTCTCCGTTAGCAGCGTGCGGGTCTTTTCAAAATGCGCTTTTCGCTTTGCTTTGGATCTACTCAACAATTTGATTCCTCGCCTTCCTTATATATAATAAAACGACTATCATATAATTTTGTGATTGTGAAAATCATTCATCTTGCCACACAAGAACAAATTTAAAACCTTTAATTCCATTCTGTTCCATAAGATTCTTAAAACTATCTGTTACATATGGGTGAGTATGAACCTCTTCCGGTATTTTAAAGATAAAAGCGTTGCTAAGCATTTCCCGATGGAAAGCATACTTTTCAATTCTCATAATCCGTCCAGAACTGGAAAACCGTTTAAATTTTGAATTCTCGTAATCCAAACAGTCTCTTACTGCTGTAACATTAAGCACAAACAATTTTTGCTTTTTACTTTTAGCGCTCAAAACCTGAGCAGCATCTTGAATATAGGGCTTAATTATATTAAAGCAACGCTCATTTACAACAACAGCGCTTACCTCTACAGGATAGACATCTCCAATGCTTTTGCCCTTTTCCGTCTGATGCGAACTCGGATATAATTCCACTTCAGTCCAGTTGCTCAAGGGTTCTCCTTTAAAGCAAAAAGCCTTATATCCATTTTTTTCTTTTGTTTCAAATGCTCGATATGTGTGATCAGACCATAATTGATAGAGTTTCATAGCCGTTCTATTCTCCTCATTATTATACATCGTCCGTTTTGTCCACCAGCTCCGTAATGTCCCACAGCTCACAATCCAGCGCGCAGCAAATGCGCACCAGCATCTGCGTGGACACCGGCTGGTCGTGCTGGAGCTTAAAATAGGTGGATTGGCTGATGCCCGCCTTTTCCCGCAGGTCGTGGCCCTTCATATTCCGGTCGATCATCAGCTTAAAGAGTTTTTTATAGCATATCTCTTTCTGCATAGCCGTTCCTCCCCGGTTGTTTTTATTTAATATAGCATAAAAATATTCAAAACGCAAATGTTACATTCCGTTTTAAATATTTTTAACAGTTTGTTTATATACTGTTCTGTTTTCGTCTTTCGTCCCGCTGCGGCTATTTTCCAGTTTTTTCCGCATTTTTCCTCATATGGGTAGACAAAGTGAGCCGGGTGTGTTATCTTTATTTTGTATAAGTATCCCTACGACACCCTATCGTAGCCGCCGGGCAGAAAGGATGGGCTTTCTCTTGACATACTCCTCTGCAAAATCGAATCGTATTAAGCGGACTCTCTCCGTTTTTTTGGCCGCGCTCTTGCTGATAAGCCTTGTGCTCCCTGTGCTGGGCAGCGTCGGCGAGGATGCCTACGTCAACGACGATGCCATTAATGTCCGCTCCGGCCCCGGCACCTCCTACAGCTCGGTGCAGTTTGGCAAAAGCAAGGCCATCCTGCTCTACCGGGGCCAGTATGTAAGGGTCATCGCCACGGAAAAGGGCACCGATGGCGCGACCTGGTATCAGATCGTCTTTACCTACAACGGCTATACCAAAATGGGCTATATGCGCAGCGATTTCGTCACCCAAATCGGCGATGACAGCGCTTATCAGGCCTATTTGTCCGAGCAGGGCTTTCCCAAGACCTACCAGCCCTATCTCCGGGCACTGCATGCCGCCAGCGGCGGCCAGTGGAATTTTGTGGCCTATCATACGGGGCTGAAATGGTCAGATGCCCTGGAGAACGAATCCACCCTGGGCCGTGCCCTTATCCACGGGAACTACGGCACCGCCCTGCGCTCCACCGCCCCCGGCGCCTACAACAGTAATACCGGTGAGTGGAAGCAGTACGAGCCCGACTGGTATGCCGCCAGCCGCCAAACCGTGGCCTACTATCTGGATCCCCGCAGCTACCTGACGGACGGCACCTGCATCGCCTTCGAGCAGCTTTCCGGCGGCGAAGGTGTGACCCACGCACAGCTGAAGAAGGTGCTGGCCGATTGTGCCTGGGCCACTGACGCCATTATCGATGAATTTATCAGGGCCGGGTCCAAGGAGGAGCTGGAAAAGCAGAAGCAGATAGACCTGAAGCGCCTGCGCAGCGAGGGCAAGACCGACGCCGCCAACAGCCTGGAAAAAGTCACCGTCACCGGTGTCAGCCCCATTTACCTGGCCGTGAAGGCCCGGAGCGAGATCGGCACCTCCTCCACTCAAAACGCCACCGGCTATCCCCTCAGCGATGGGAAAAAGTACTATAATTTCTTTAACATCGGCGCCTACGGAGGCAGCAATCCCAACTACAACGGCATCCTCTATGCCCAGAGCAAGGGCTGGGACACCAGCTATAAGGCCCTGTTGGGCGGCGCGTGGTTTATCTTCCGCAATTACATAGAGGATGGCCAGGATACCCTGTATCTTCAGCGCTTCAACCTTACCCCTCAGTATACCTATGCCTACCAGTACGCCACCGACATCACCTATGCCTATCAGGGCGGCTGGTCCACCTATGAGTCCTATGTCAAAAACGGCCTGGCCAATACGTCCCTGACCTTCACCGTCCCCATTTTGAAGAATATGCCCGCCGTGACCAAGCTGCCCACATCCGCCCAAGAGGATGAATACCAGCCAAAGCCGGATCCCAAGCCCGATCCCGATCCTGATCCCAAGCCGGACCCGGATCCAAAGCCCGATCCCGATCCCGCGGCGACCTATGATTATGTTGGGAGGCTCCAGCTGCGCCTCTCGGATTCCTATCTTTCGGGCTTCTCCTTGGGCACGCCGGTGAAAACCCTCATCGCTCAGATTCAGGCTGTCAATCCGGATGCCGCCGTCACGGTGACGGACGGCAGTGGGAAGGCTGCTTCCGATTCCGCCCTTGTCTCCACCGGCCAGCTGCTGACCATTCAGGACGCCGCCGGCACCTATGCCTATACCTGCGTGGTATACGGGGATGCCAATGGTGACGGCCGCATCGCCGCCACAGATCTGCTGGCGGTGAAGAAGCATATCCTGGGCGTCCGGACCCTTACCGGTGCCTACGCCCGGGCCGCTCAGCTCTCCGGCAGCAAGATCGCCGCCACCTCGCTGCTGGCCATCAAGAAACACATCCTGGGCACCGCGCCCATCGTGCAGAAATGAAAAGCAGGTGTTTTATGAAGCATTTCAGAAAATTCTCTCTCAGCTTGCTGCTGACTGGCGCCATGCTCCTGTGCCTGGTGCAGACGAGCTTTGCCGACGGCATTTCCGTTTCCGCCGGCCAGGGCAGCGTCAGCGTAGGCAAGACCGTTGCCTTTTCTATCACCGTCCCCTCCGGTTCGGAGGCATGGACCTACTCCGTGTCCTGGTCCGGCAACCTCACTCTGGAGTCCGGAGACACGGCCCCCATGGGCTTTGAGGGGGATAACCGCACCAATCAGCTGGTGTTCCGGGCCAATGACACCGGCACCGGCTCCGTGTGGATCTCTGCCGGATCTTACTGCGTCAGGGTAGAGGGCAAAGATAAGCCCGATGACTATGATGCCTCCGGCAGCGCCTCCGTGACCATCGTAGCCGCCTCCGAGCCTGACGACAGCGAGCCGGACTACACCCCCAGCACCCCGGACAAGAGCGGCAACAACGCCCTCTCCTCCCTCACCGTCAGCGCCGGGACCCTGACCCCGGCTTTTGACCCGGCTGTGACCGAGTATACCCTCTCCCTGCCCCAGGGCACCGAGAAGCTCACGCTCACCGCCACTCCCTCCGACTCCAACGCCACCGTCCAGGGGGATGGGGACATCTCCCTTCAGGACGGCGAGACCAGTCTATCCGTGGTAGTCACCGCCGAGGACGGCTCCGCCAAGACCTATACCATCACCGTTCAGGTAGCCCAGGCCCCCACGCTGTTTTTGGATTATAACGGTCAAAGGCTGGGCGTGGTAAAGGATGTGTCTCAGGTCACGCCGCCTGCAGGCTTTGCCCCTGCCGAGCCCATCACCTATAGCGGTGATACCCTCCCCATCTGGACGGATGTCTCCGGCAAGCGCACCCTGGTCTATCTTATGGACGAAAAAACCTCCGCCCAGGGCTTCTACCTCTTCTCCCAGACCACCGGCGTGCAATCCCCCTATCTGCCCATCCTCTGCGGCAGCGTTACTTATATTTACACGGATATTCCTAAGGAGCTCTCCTCCGTTCCCGGCCTTACCCCGGCCACTGTAAAGGCCTTCGGTCAGACCCTCAACGGCTGGACCTACAATGACGCCTCCCTAAAGGATTTCTGTGTGCTGTACCTCATGGATGATGCCGGGAGCTATGGCTACTATACCTACGATTCCCGGGAGGAGACGCTCCAGCGCTTCAGCGGCGCGGTGTTCACCGATGACGCAGGCCAGAGCCTGCGCGTCCCCATGCTGTATGTGTATATTGCCGGCGGTGCGGCGCTGGTGCTGCTGATTCTACTGATCGTTTTTGCCTCGGTAGCCGGCAGCCGCGGCAGAAAGCTGCGCCTTCTGCCCGATACCGGTACGTCCCAGCCCGTGGCGGATGAAGGCACCCCGGAGGCTACGCCCGATGCCACTCCCGCGGCCGATGCTGCATCTGAGCTCGAGCAGCTTCCCGTTGCCCCCCCGCAGGAAGATCCGTCCCTGTCTGCCGACGTCCCAGTGTCTCCTGCCGGCACCCTTGCCCCGGAGTCTACGCTCCCGGAGTCGGCGGCTGAAGCCTCCACCTCGGAAACAGAGGAAGCCGGTGCTGACCCCTCCGAGCCTGCGCCTGATGCAGCCTTGGAGAATACCCTCCGCCATCTTCCCCTGGATGAGCTGCTGCGAGACATCCATGACCTGTGATCCCTAAACGCAAATATCCCACGCAAGGCTGTGCCTTGCGTGGGATATTTTGTTTGCCGCCCCGTAATCGCTTACCCACTCAGACCCACGACTTACATCGGGTATCCTCCGGGCAGCAACAAGCCTCGCAGAGTTTGCGCCCGCAGGCGCAAAAATTATGCGCGCAGTGGGCTGCGATCCCCTTGGCATAAAATTCCTGCGGAATTCTATGCCAATCAGAACGACACCGTCTCCGGGTCCGGCTTTTGGCAGGCGCTGATGCGCTCCACATACAGCACCGGCCCCTCACCCTGATAGGCCTCACACTGTTCCTTTTTCACCGTGGCGCGGATCTTCACCCAATCCCGGTTCTTGAAGCGGTCCATGCCCTGACCCTTGCACACCAAAGCCAAAAATTGCATGTCGTTCTCGCAGCACACCATGGCAAAGCGGCCCGGGCAATCCACGCCCTTGAACTTCTTGGAGTGGCACATCAGTGCCTTAAAGGTGACGCTGATCCCCTCGTAGCGCTCCGGGTGATCCATCAGATCCACATACCAAATGCCGTAGTCCTCATCCGCCACCTCCAGGTGTCCCGAGGACAGGTCAAAGGGCATCATATCCTCCGTCACATACTCCTCGCTGGTGCCGTCCTCATTTTCCAGATAAATGTCCGCCCGACGGTTGGCCATGCGCAGGTTTTTAGACCGCAGTTGAGTCCGAAGCTGCTCATTGCAGCGGTTAAAAATAAGCATGTCGGCGTTGGAGACCTTCTCCATCACCAGCTGTCCCATATTTTTCAGGTATGGCTCAAAGGTCCGTGCGTCCATCAGGCAGATGATCTGATACAGGATCCAGTTTCCCGGCAGCCCGTCTCGGTACAGGGGCTCCATCATCCACATGCCGTTGTACTCGATGATGACCTGCTTGGGGCGGTACTGCTTTTCCAGCTTCTTAAAAAGCTCCGGCGTCAGCTCCGCCTGGTCCTCCACCGTGTAGGTGAATACATTGAAAAGCCCGTGGGGATCGTATTCCTCCTCCCCCTCCTCACAGCAAATGAGCAGGGTCTTATCCTCGGCGGCAAAGCCGTCCTTGAGGATGCCGTTTATGAAATTCGTCTTGCCGGCATCCAGAAACCCGGCAATGAGATATACAGGAATGTCCATATTTTTTCTCCCTTACAGGCTGAACAGCTCTGCAAGCTTCCCCTCGTCCAGATTGGAGCCGATAACGCACAGCCGCCCGGTATAGTCCGCCGGGCCGAAGCGCACCTCGTGCTCCTGAGGCACATAGTCAAAGTGCAGCCATTTTCCGCCCTCGCAGGGTACGATGCCCTTGGCCCTCAGGATAGCGCCGTATTCGCCGCCGTCCAGGGCCGCAAGGATCCGGTCAATGTCCGCCTGGGTAAATGCCTTGGGTGTCTCGGCGCCCCAGCTGGTAAACACCTCGTCGGCGTGGTGGTGGTGATGGTGGTGGCAGGCACACGCCGGGTCGTCGCACTCGCCGTCATGATGGTGATGATGCTCGTGCTCCTCGTGGTCATCATGGTCATGGCAGCATGCATCGTGGTCGTGGTGATGGTGCTCGTGCTCCCCGTCCTCGTCATGGTC
>ERZ839741.3230-NODE-3230-length-13392-cov-6.231986_pt1 | contig 13392 bp, 10 predicted proteins | sample MGYA00519880_ERZ839741 | MGnify/ENA primary metagenome ERZ839741 (study PRJEB31850, sample SAMEA3708851) | human gut metagenome | biome: human gut; feature: human-associated habitat; material: faeces | place: China | collected 2014 ... | reverse complement strand
CCTCTCATAGGCTTAGCCTTTTTTATTCCACGGGCATAGCCCGTGGTTGCCTGTTCTCAACAAAGCAAAAGCCTCCGCCGTTTGGCGGAGGCTTTTTATGTGCTGCCCTCTTGATTTATAATGTAAGCGGTTACATAAAACGCAGCTGAAAAGGACTTTTACATGGCGGATGGCTCTAATATTTTTCGCCAGTACTCGCAGTCATTTGTGTATGTGCCAAAAGCAAAAGCCGTGCGGCCACAAGCCGTATTGTCCATTTTGTACAAATCATACAGGGTTCTTTTTGCATCAGATGTAGAAAAAGCACATTCTTCATTGACGCATTTGGAAATATGTGGTATTGTTGTCAATGTAAACGGTTGCACATATGTGTTCATTGTTTACACTGCCATAAGTTGGAGTGTTTGCGCAGCGTCTGACCGGATGCCGCCTGTCCATGCTAAACTGCGAACCGCCTACATAGAAATGGATTGCGGGCCCGGATAGAAGTCAGGACAACTGGTGCTATGAGTTGGTCCGCAGCTTGTTTCCCGCAAAGAGGAACTGTCCAAGGTTCCCGCAAAGCCGTGTTTTCTCTTCCGCAGTGCGGAATGGAAATAAATAATGGATGAGAAGGAGAAACGATTTATGAAGAAATCCACTAAGCGCCTGTTCGCCGCTCTGCTGGCTGCCACCAGCCTGCTGGCCCTCACCGCCTGCGGCGGCGGCAAGACCGAGGCTCCCAAGACTGATGATTCCAAGACCGAGCAGCCTGCCGAGACCTCCGGCAGCAAGGAACTCTCCGTTTACACCGCATTCCCCGAAAGCGAAGTCATCTACTATTTCAACAAGTTTGAGCAGGAAACCGGCATCAAGATCAACTATGTCCGCCTCTCCGCCGGTGAGATGCTGACCCGTGTGGAAGCCGAGAAGGACAATCCTCAGGCAACGCTGATGTTCGGCGGCTCTACGGATAACTACATCGCCGCCGTGGATAAGGGCTTGCTGGAAGCCTATCAGTCTCCCAATCTGGACAAGACACCCTCTACTTATCTGGATCCCACCGGTACCTGGAACCCCATCTATGTGGGCTGCATTGCTTTTGCCTGCAACTCTGACTGGTTCAAGGAAAAGGGTCTGGAATATCCCACGAGCTGGGAAGACCTGCTGAAGCCTGAGTTCAAGGGTGAGATCATCATGGCCCACCCCGCCACCTCCGGCACCGCCTACACCGTTCTGGCCACGCTGGTTCAGCTCAAGGGCGACGATCAGGTCTGGGACTATCTGGAAAAGCTGAACGCCAACATGAGTCAGTACACCAAGTCCGGCTCCGCCGCTCCCAATGCCGTGGCCATCGGTGAGGCCGCCATCGCCCTCACCTTCTCTCACGACGCCCTGCAGCTGACTCCCGAGGGCTATCACATTGAGCTGAGCTTCCCCACCGACGGCACCGGTTATGAGGTGGGCGCCATGGCCCTCATCAAGGGCGGCAAGGCCGACGAGCAGGAGAACGCCAAGAAGTTCATCGACTGGATGACCTCCGAGGCTGGCCAGGGCTGCTACGCCGAAAACGACTCCTTCCGCGTTCCCACCAACACCGCCGCTCCTGTGGCCGACGGTCTGGTGACGCTGGATGAGGTTCCCGTGATTGATTATGACGCCGTTTGGGCTGCCAGCGTCAAGAGCGAGTACTGCGAGCAGTTCGAGAATAAGATTGCCACCAAGCCCGAGGGCTGATCCCAATGGATTTTTGATTGATTTCCCGCAAACGGGCCTCCTCCCCCAAGGGGAGGGGGCCCGCATACCAAGACAGAGAAGGCGGAACTCCCTTGCGCAGCTTTCCCGCCGCTTTTGACACTCTCACTCAGGAGGAACGCTCATGGCAAATGCCACTACCCGCACAAAGCGCCTCAATGAGACGAAGATGATTCTGCGTCAGCCGCTGCTGCTGATCGCCATTCTTCTCTCCTTTGCGCTTTTGCTGCTGTTCGTCATTTATCCTCTGGCCAAAACGCTGATCTACAGCCTTACGGATGAGACCGGCGCGTTCTCTCTGGCCAATCTCATCACCATCCTGCAAACGCCCAGATACGGCAAGGTATTCGGCCGCACCATGGCGCTAGGCCTGATCGTGGCCTTCATCGCCACCTTTATCGGCTATATCTTCGCCTATACCGTCACCCGCGTCAACGTACCCTGCAAGGGCTTTTTAAAGACCATGGCAACGCTGCCCATCCTCTCCCCGCCCTTCGTGCTGTCCCTGTCCATCATTTTTCTGTTCGGCAAGCAGGGCCTGATCTCTAAAAACCTGTTGGGCATCACCGGCAGCAGCGTATACGGCCTCAAGAGCCTGATTGTGGTTCAGGTAATGAGCTTTTTCCCCATCGCTTACCTGACGCTCTCCGGTATTCTGGCCTCCATTGACGCCTCTGTGGAGGATGCCGCCTGCAACATGGGCGCAGGCCGCTGGAAGACCTTCTGGACGGTTACCTTCCCCCTGTCCCTCCCCGGCATCATCTCCGGCGCGCTGCTGGTGTTCATCCAGTCTCTGGAGGACTTCTCCAACCCGGCTACCATCGGCGGCGATTACACCACCCTCTCCATTGAGGTCTACAACATCATCACCGGCAGTTATGATATGCGAAAGGGTTCCGTGCTGGCGCTTCTGCTGCTTCTGCCTGCGGTCATCGCGTATCTTCTCAATAAATACTGGGTCAATAAAAAGAGCTTTGTCACAGTCACCGGCAAGCCCACCCAGGCCCGGAAGCTCATTGAGGAACCCCACATCAAGTGGCCCTTGTTTGCTTTCTGCCTAATCGTTTCCGCCATCATCATTCTGTTCTACGGCACGGTAATTTTTGCCTCCTTTGTCCGCACCTGGGGCGTGGACTTCTCCCTGACGCTGGATCAGTACCGCAAGGCGCTCCAGTACGGCTGGGACAGCCTGAAAAACTCCATGACGCTGGGCCTGATCTCCGCTGTCATCGGCGGCCTGCTGGGCATGGTCATCGCCTATATCACCGCCAAGCGGAACTACTACGGCAAGCGGTTCATCGAGGTCGCCTCCGTTCTGATGTTCGCTGTTCCCGGCACCGTGCTGGGCATCAGCTACATCCTGGGCTTCAACTCCAAGCCGCTGGCCCTCACTGGCACTGGATTGATTCTGGTGATCGTGTTCACCTTCCGGAACATGCCGGTAGCCATCGAGTCCGGCACCACCACCCTGCTGCAGATCGACAATTCCATTGAAGAGGCCTCTACCATTCTGGGCGCCGACACCGGCTATTCCTTCCGCCGCATTACGCTGCCCATGCTGAAAAACGCCTTCTTCTCCGGCATTGTCTACTCCTTCACCAAGGCCATCACTGCCGTCAGCGCGGTCATTTTCCTGGTCTCTCCCCGGTGGAAGCTGGTCACCAGCAACATCTACTCCCTGTTTGACCTGGCGAAATACGGGCAGGCAGCTGCCTTTGTCACGATGATGGTAGGCATTCTGCTGGTGTTTATCGGCCTGTTCAACACCGTCATCAACCTTCTGCTGGCGCCCCGTTCCAAGGTGCCTCAGGCTAAATCGAAAACGGAGGAATCAAAATGAGCCAAGAGAAGAACGAGAAGCTGGGCTTCAGCAAGAAGAGTTCCGGCGTAGTCCTGAAGGACGTGACCAAAATTTTCCAGCAGCCCGATACCGGCAAGGACTTCGTGGCTGTGGACCATATCAACCTTGAGATCAAGGACGGCGAGATGGTGACGCTGCTGGGCCCCTCCGGCTGCGGCAAGACCACCACCCTGCGGATGATCTCCGGTTTTGAGTATCCCACCAGCGGCAACGTGTTCATCGGAGACCGGGACGTAGCCAAGATCCCCCCCAACAAGCGGGGCATCTCCATGGTGTTCCAGTCCTACGCCCTGTTCCCCCACCTGAACATCTGGGAGAACATCGCCTACGGTCTGCGTGTGGCCAAGATCCCTCAGGATGAGATCATCCGCCGCACCAATGACGTAGTGGAGCTGATGCAGCTCAAAGGCATGGAGAAGCGGTTCCCCAACCAGCTCTCCGGCGGCCAGCAGCAGCGTGTGGCGTTGGCCCGTGCCGTGGTCATCGAGCCTTCCGTGCTGCTGTTTGACGAACCCCTGTCCAACCTGGACGCCAAGCTCCGCGAGAGCATGCGGGATGAGCTCCGCGCCCTCCAGCAGCGTCTGGGCATCACTTCCCTGTATGTCACCCACGATCAGTCCGAAGCCATGGCGATCTCCGATAAGGTCGTCATCATGAAGGACGGCGTTATCTGCCAGCAGGGCACTCCTCAGGAGATCTACGAGCAGCCCGCCAGCCGCTTTGTGGCAAACTTCATCGGCAAGGCCAACTTCATCGACGGCATCTTCAAGGGCCGTGACGGCGAGGCCGCGCTGGTGGAGATTGGTGGAAAGACCTTCTCCATCCCCGCCCCCGGCAAGATGGAGGGTGTGGAAGTGGGCGGTGCCTGCTGCCTGACGGTCCGCCCCGAATCCTTCCTGCTTACCAAGGATGCCGGTGCTCTCCCCGGTACCGTTTCCCGTGCCACCTATTACGGCGCCAAGATCGAGTACGAGGTCATGCTGGATGAGCAGCCTATCATCGTGGAGGTCTACAACCCCCAGCTGACGGAGCGTTTCAGCGTGGGCGATACCGTCACCATGAGCCTGATCGAGGGCTGCGTCCGGGTCCTGAAGTGATCCGATCGACAACAACGCAAGCATCATAATGATAAAAAGGACACTGGCTTGCATAACAAGCCAGTGTCCTTTTTGCTGTCATTTTTCTGTTATTTGCGATTTTCGTCGCGTTTTACAGCTTTTCCATGTGTTTTCCGGTGCCGCTTTGCTCCACCGGCAGTCCAGTCAGGCAGCGGCGCAGCATATCGTAGGCGTGGTTGGCAGCCAGATCCTGAATGCGATCCCGGCGGCGCTTGCCCAACTCCAGCTTCCGGCACCACGTCCCATCGGGGGACGCCAGACCCACATACACCAGTCCCACCGGGTTGTTACGCTCGTCCGGGTCCGGACCGGCCACGCCGGTGACGGACAGACCAATGTCAGCTCCGGTGATCCGCCGGGCATTTTCCGCCATGGATCGGGCACATTCCTCCGACACGGCGCCGTATTGGTTCAGAAGCGTCTGGGGCACCCCCAGCACCTCCGCCTTTACGCTGGTCCAGTAGCTCACCACGCCGCCCCGATACACACTGGATGCCCCGGACAGAGCCGTGATCCGGGCGGCTATCTGGCCGCCGGTGCAGCTTTCCGCCGTGGCGAAGGTCCAGCCCTTTTCCTTCAGGTGTGTCATGCAGACGGTTTCCAGATTAGGGATATCCACGCCGTACACCACGTCTCCCAAATAATCCGTCACCTCTTTTACCACCGGGACCAGCATGGCCTCCGCCGCCGCTGCGCTGTCCGCCTTGGCGGTAGTGCGGAGCCGGACCTCGCTGGGCTTGGCGTAGGTGGCGAGGGATGGATTTTCCATCCGGGATATCCGCTCCCGCATCAGATCCTCCATAGGGCTTTCCCCAAGGCCGAAGGTCATAATGTCATGGGACACAATGACCTCCTTGGAAAGTCCCCGCAGATAGGGGACCGCCCAGTTTTGCAGCATGGTCCGCATTTCAAAGGGCGGACCGGGCAGCATCAGCACGTGCACCCCCTCCGCTTCAAAGGCGCAGCCGGGAGCGGTGCCCACCGGATTGTCGAAGATCACGCAATCGGCGGGAAACTCCGCCTGCTGGCGGTTATTTTCCGGCATGACTAGGTGGACGTTCCGGGCAAAATAAGTCCGAATATGCTCCAGCACATCCTCCCGCAGGACCAACGGCTTGCCGAAGGTCTCGCAGACGGTCTGCTTGGTAAGATCGTCATAGGTGGGGCCAAGGCCGCCAGTGGTGAGGATGACGTCCGCTCGCTTCCGGGCGATGTCCAGCGCCTCCCGCAGCCGTTCCGGGTTGTCCCCTACCACGGTATGCCAGAACACATTGACGCCAACAGCAGACAGTGCCCGTGAGATCTCGCTGGCGTTGGTGTTGGTGATATTTCCAAGAAGCAGTTCCGTACCGACGGCAATGATCTCAGCGGTATGTGACATAACAGATGCCTTCTTTCCGATCCGGTCAGGGCTTTACCCGAACCCAGGTCTCGCCCTCCAGGGCCTTGGCCACCAGGCCGTCAATATCCAGAACGGACTCGGCCTGCACCACGTCCTCCAGCACCGGCCGGGTGGCGGGGTGGCGGGGGGTAAAGACTGTGCAGCAGTCCTCATAGGGCAGAATGGAGGTCTCGTAGGTGCCGATCTCCCTGGCCATGCGGATGATCTCCACCTTGTCGGTGCCGATGAGGGGCCGCAGAACGGGCATTTTCGTCACGTCCTCCGTGACACCCAGGGCCTTGATGGTCTGGCTGGCCACCTGACCCAGAGATTCGCCGGTAACCAGCGCAGAGGCGTGGGACTTCCGGGCCACGGCCTCTGCCAGCCGCATCATAAACCGGCGCATGATGAGGGTAAAGTATTCCTCGGGGCACTGGCGGCGGATCTCCTCCTGAATTTCCGTGAAGGGGATGATGTGGACGATCATCCGGCCGCAGTACACCGTCAGCAGCCGGGCCAGCTCCAGCACCTTGTCCAGCGCCTGCTGGGAGGTATACGGGGGAGAAACAAAGTGCACCATTTCCAGCTCCACGCCCCGGCGGGCGATCATATAGGAGGAAACGGGGCTGTCCAGACCGCCGGAGAGCAGGCTCACCGCCCGGCCGCCCATGCCGATGGGCAGACCGCCGGCGCCGGGGACAGAGGGCGTGTGGATATAGGCGTACTTCTCCCGGATCTCCACATAAACCGTAAGATCAGGATGGTGCATATCCGCTTTCACGTTGAAGAACTGCCCCAGCTCGCCGCCTACATACTGGGAGATCTGGATGGAGTTCATAGGGAACTGCTTGTCCGCCCGGCGGCTCTCCACCTTGAAGGTTCTGGCCTTGGCAAATTCATCCGCCAGATAGGTCTTGGCGGTCTCCACAATGGCGTCCATCTCCTTGGCGCAAGGGACGGCGCGGGCCACCGTCACGATGCCGAACACCTGACGGGCAGCCTTGAAGGCGGCCTCCATGTCGCAGTCCTCGGTCTGAGGCTCCACATAGATAGTGCTCTGGCGAATGTAGATCTGGAAACTGCCGCAGGGCTTCATCCGGCGGCGGACATTGCTCACCAGCTTATCCTCAAAGCTGCGGCGGTTCAGGCCCTTCAGCACCACCTCGCCCAGCTTTAAAAGCAGGATCTCGTTGTTGTTCATAATCAATCCTCCGTAAGAGTTCATAAAGCGCATATAGGATACCACATTTTTTTGTCCAGCGAAAGAGGTGGTTACGGTTTTTCCCTGTTTTTTAGGCGGAATTTCTGCCGGTTTTCTCCTCAGATTTGACGAAAGGGCCGTTGTCTGCTACAATAAGTGGGAGTTTTTCCCAAAACCGTCTAATAAAGTCCAAAAACGGATACCCTTTCCATAAGGAGGCAGATAGATGAAACGAACAATTTTGAAAAAGCTGACCGCCTGCCTGTGCCTGTGCGCGGTGCTGAGCGGGGCGCTTACCGTTCCCGCCGGGGCGGCTTCCTTTCAGGATGTGCCGTCCAACCACTGGGCGGCAACTGCCATCGACCGCTGCGCGGCTCAGGGATGGTTTCAGGGCAAGACCGCCGATACCTTCGGCGTGGGCCAGCCCATGACCCGGGCGGGCTTCGCCGTGGCACTCAGCCGTTTTTTCGGCTGGCAGAGCGGTGAGACCTACTACCGGATCTTTTCGGATGTGCCTCAGGGCGCCTGGTATGAGCCGGCCCTCCGGGCCTGCTATGAGCACGGGGCAGTCACCCGTCAGACCGGTGATTTCCGTCCCGGCGATCCCATCACCCGGGAGGAATTGGCAGTCATGCTGATCCGGGCCTTGGGCTACGGGCCCATCGCCGGTCTTGCGGAAGATGATCCGCTTCCCTTCCGGGACGTGACCACCAACAAGGGGCATATCGCTATGGCCTACGAGCTGGGTCTGGTCAGCGGTATGGGGAATGATCTGTTCGTGCCGGATCGGTACGCCACCCGGGAACAGGCTGCTGTCATGCTCAGCCGCCTGTATGACAAACTGCACCCTGCTCAGACCGCAAATGAGGCCATGGTCCTTCTCCGCTCCGGCGAGGAAGCGGAGGACCTTTCCGGATATCAGACCGTCATACTCATGGCAGGAACGCTGACCGGCGGTCAGAACCCTCGGCTGGCTTTGAGTGTCAGCAATACGCAGAAACAGGTCATGGAAACAGCAACCGCCTCCGGCCAGACGGTCCTGCTGGGTATTTCCGGTCAGTCCGGCGTTTTGAAGAGCACCGCCGCCGCAGCCACGGCAGTTGCCGAAGCATTGACCGACAGCAGCTATGACGGCGTTTATCTGAACATCACCCCGTCCGCTGAAAATGGCGACGCCCTGGCTGCCTTCGTACAGGCGCTCCGGGCCGCTGTGCCGGAGAAAAAGCTGTATGTGGCGGCAAGCGCCCCGGCCCGAAGGGAAGCAATTCCGGACTATCAGGCTCTCGGAAAGGCCGCAGACCGGATCGTGCTGCAGGTGTCCGGACATGAGGACACGGACGGCGCTGTTCCCGTATATGCCATGGAGCCTTTGGAGACCGTCTACTACGCGCTCAGCACTCTGAATGACCAGATCCCCGGTGAGAAGCTCGCCCTGCTTTTGACGGCGGAGGGCCACGGCCGGAAGGGTACCGGAAAACCCACCGCCTTCAGCGGAGACGCTGTGGCCGCACTGGAAGTCCAAGGCCGCGCCTACTATTCTGACCGCTACGCCTGCGCCTATCTGGAAACAAAGGATACGGTGGTATGGTATCTCAATGAAAAAGCTCTGGAAGCCCGCCAGCAGCTGCTGCGCTGCTTCGGCGTATCCTCCTGCTGTCTCTCCACCCCCAACGGTACTCTGCAAGCCCAAGAAAGCTGAGCTTTCAAATCCGGACAGAAAAAACCGCCTTGCTTTTCAGCAAGGCGGTTTTCTTTTATTCAATTACAGGTACTTTCGCATACCGTCGGTAGCAGTTTCCACGTCGCCGCTGATGGTGACGGTGAACTTGATGTTGTTCCGCTCGCCGAATGCATCCAGCCAGTTGAGGAACTTCTCGGTCTCCGCATCCACATCGGCGCCCACGGTCTTGCACAGGTTGTCGATGAACACCTGAGAAATGTCATAGTTGCCGGCATACAGACCGCTGATGAAGCCACGGAATACCTCATAGCTGTGCAGATCGTATTCCTGCGCGTCGATCAGGCGGATGTTGTAGTGAATATTGTAGGACATATCACGCTTCGGCTCAATGCAGACCACATTGCCGGCCTCATCCTTCGCGGCAGCGTTGATGAGTTCGATGAGCTGCTTGGTTTTGCCGGAACCCTTGACGCCCATAATCAGTCTAACCATAATAGATCACTCCTGTCATAGTTCGTCTCCGTAATAAACGGGACCTTTCGTAGTCATAGCATACCATAAAGAACAGGAAAAGACAATCCCAAAAAGTAATTTCAAAATTTGTTTATAAACACGGCAGAGCATAGGTTGCTCTGCCGTGTTTTTCCGCTTATTTCTTTTTCTCAGCGCTTTTCCGTCAGCTTGGCTTCCAGTTCTGCCTTACGATCCTCGTAGCCGGGCTTGCCGAGGAGGGCAAACATATTCTTCTTATACGCCTCCACGCCGGGCTGGTCGAAGGGATTCACGTCCAGCAGATAGCCGGACAAGCCGCAGGCATACTCAAAGAAGTAGATGAGCCGGCCCAGCTCACGGGGACCCTTACCGCCCACATTCACAATGACGTTGGGTACACCGCCCTGACTGTGGGCCAAGAGCGTTCCCTCCGTGGCCCGGTCCCGGATGTGGTCCATAGACGCACCCGCAAGGAAGTTCAGCCCGTCGCCGTCCGTCTCGTCCCGAGGAACGGCCAGCTGCCGGTCGGAGGCACCCAGCCGCACGATCGTCTCGAAGAGGATCCGGCGGCCCTCCTGAATATACTGCCCCATGGAGTGCAGGTCTGCGGTAAACTCCACACTGGCGGGGAACAGGCCCTTGCCGTCCTTTCCCTCGCTCTCGCCGTAGAGCTGCTTCCACCACTCCGTCATAAATCGGAAGGCCGGATCGTAGCAGCCCAGAATTTCAATGGCGTACCCAGCCCGGTACAGCTCATACCGCAGGGCGGCATACTGCCATGCGGGACTATCGTAGGAGCCGTCGGCACAGACGTTCATCATCTCAGCCGCGCCCTCCATCAGGGCCTCCACATCCACACCGGTAACGGCGATGGGCAGCAGGCCCACGGCGGTAAGGACGGAATAGCGGCCGCCGATGTCATCCGGCACCACAAAGGTCTCCCAGCCCTCGGCGTCCGCCAGAGATTTCAGCGCACCCCGGGCCTTATCGGTGGTGGCGTAGATGCGCTTGCCAGCTTCCTCCTTGCCGTATTTCTCCTCCAGCAGCTCCCGGAAGAAACGGAATGCCACGGCAGGCTCTGTGGTGGTACCGGATTTGGAGATGATATTCACGGAGAAATCCACATCCCGCACCAGATCCAGTACCTCGCTCAGTGCGTCGCCGGAGAGACCGTTGCCCACAAAGTACACGTTGGGCGTCTCTTTCTTTTTCAGGTTATAATTGGGAGAACACAGGCAGTCGATCACGCCGCGGGCTCCCAGATAGCTGCCGCCGATGCCGATGACCACCAATGCCTGAGAATCGCTTTGGATCTTCTTGGCGGCAACCTGGATTCGGGCAAATTCTTCCCGGTCATATGCCTGAGGCAGATGCACCCAGCCGGTGAATTCTCCGCCCAGACCGGTGCCGGTCTGAAGTTTTTCATGGGCTTTTTTCAAACGGGGCAGCAGTGCCTCCTCGTAAGGCTTCGGTAAAAATGTATGCAGATCAAACAACTGAACATCCAGCATGTGATTCACCCTCATGTATCAAATTTCAGCCAGAGGGCACATTTTCCCTCTGTTTGTCCAGTATAGCATTTTTCCCCGGGTACGGCAAGAGAAAAAGGGCGGTGCGAGATCCGTTCACTCAACCAGACAGGCGATTCGCAGCACCCGTGGCAGCATTTGGCGGAAGGTGATCCGGGGAACCTCCTCCCCCGCCAGCAGGGGCAGTTCCGCCAGAACCTCTTCCCCGAAGGTGACGGTCAGCGTCCCCAGCCGATCCCCCACCGCCACTGGGGCCTGTACGGAGGATTCCAGCGTCACGGACTGGCTCAACTCCCCTGTCTTGGCCTTTTCCAGCAGCAGCTGGTTTTCCTCGCCCAAAACCGGCTGAACCGTGGCCTGCGTCCCCAGCGTCACCGGCACTGGCGGCAGCGGTTCGTCGGGGATAACGGTTTTCAGGGCGTAGGAGGCAAAGCCGTAATTCAACAGCGTCTGCGCGTCCGCAAACCGCTCCGGAGAGGTCTTTCCCTTGAGAATGACGGCAATCAGTTCCATGCCGTCCCGCTCCGCCGTGGCGGAGATACAGTACCCGGCAGCGTTGGTGGAGCCGGTTTTCAGTCCGGTAGTGCCGTCATAGAACCGCACTAACTTGTTGGTATTGACCAGTGAGGATGCCCCATCTCGAAGGGTGTCCATCCAGACCGTTGTGTATCTTCGGATATCCGGATGGCGCAGCATCAGCTCCCGGCTCATCAAAGCAATGTCGTAGGCAGAGGTGATGTGGCCCTCCACCGGCAGACCGCAGGCGTTTTTGAAAGTAGTGTCATTCATCTCCAGCTCCGCTGCCCGCCGGTTCATCCGCTCCACGAAGGATTCCTCACTGCCGGCCAGATGCTCCGCCAGGGCCACGGCACAGTCATTGGCGGATACCACACACACGGCCTTCAGCATCTCGTCCACGGTCAGCCGCTCCCCCTCCTTCAGCCAGATCTGACTGCCGCCCATGGAACAGGCGTGAGGTGAGGCGGTAACGGCATCCTCATAGCGCAGCGTTCCGCCGTCAATGGCCTCCATAGTCAGCAGCAGCGTCATAATTTTGGTGACGCTGGCCGGCTCCAGCTTTTCGTGCTCATTTTTTGCAAAGAGGACCGTCCCGGTTTCTTTTTCCATCAGCAGCGCCGAGGGAGCGGACACCTCCACAGCCCGGGCGCTGACGCTCAGCAGCAATACGGCGCCCATCAGCGCCAGGATTTTTTTCATGATGACCTCCCCTTTCTGATCGGTGCATTATATGAGTGTGCAAAGGCGTTCATGCCGCCGTCATTTGACCCCCGGAGATCCTTCTAACTTTTTCAGAAGACCCGCCATTTTTCGTGTTGCAAAATAAAGAAAGGTCTGCTATAATACAATACGTTCCTGCGGCTGTAGTTCATCGGTAGAACGGCAGCTTCCCAAGCTGCATAGGTGGGTTCGACTCCCATCAGCCGCTCCAGATTGAAATGCCGTGGCATTTCGCGGCATTTCAATTTTCTTTCCTTATTTTAAAGTTTCCTCTTGACAAGTTCCCCGGGAGTATGGTATCCTAATATTCGCCGATAAGCTGCCGGTGTGGTGGAATGGTAGACACAGGAGACTTAAAATCTCCCGGTAGCAATACTGTACCGGTTCGAGTCCGGTCACCGGCACCAAAAATAAATATCGCGGAGTAGAGCAGTTGGTAGCTCGTCGGGCTCATAACCCGGAGGTCGCAGGTTCGAGTCCTGTCTCCGCAACCAGAAAGTCCTGATTTCTTGCGAAATCAGGACTTTTTCCGTACTTTTTTGCTCAATAACTTACTTGCCGTTTTTTCTGACCCAAACGCTGACCCCAACGGGAGCGGATAGCGGAAAGGTCTATACCGCACGGGATAGGATATTTCCCATTGTTTGCGCTGCCTTGAGCTGCGCGTCGGTGGTGACGTGGGCGTAGGTGTCCAGTGTGAAGCCCGCCGAGTAGTGGCCCAGCATCGAGGACACCGTTTTCACGTCCACTCCGTTTTGCAGCGCCATCGTCGCGAAAGTGTGGCGCAGGTCGTGGAATCGTATCCGTGGCAGCCCCGCTCTCTTTAGGACTCTTTGCAGCATGTGCAGGACGCTGTCCGGTGACATGGGGCCTCCGATGGGTGACGGGAATACCCATTCGCTGTTCCCAACTTTGCATTTCTGCATTTTCAGAACGCTTATCGCATCTGCCGACAGCGGCAGTGTGCGGTAGGCGTTTTTCGTTTTCAGCGGTGCCTCGACCACCTTACTGTTCTGCCGTGAGATGGCCCGTTGGATTTTCAGCACACCACGGACGAGATCAACGTCCGTCCATTTCAGTCCCAACAGTTCGCCGCGCCGAAGTCCGGTGGCGAGGTCGAGGTAGTAGAGCTCGTACACGCCGCTGTCCCTGGCCT
>ERZ839741.3226-NODE-3226-length-13402-cov-3.671462_pt1 | contig 13402 bp, 21 predicted proteins | sample MGYA00519880_ERZ839741 | MGnify/ENA primary metagenome ERZ839741 (study PRJEB31850, sample SAMEA3708851) | human gut metagenome | biome: human gut; feature: human-associated habitat; material: faeces | place: China | collected 2014 ... | reverse complement strand
CTTGAAAATTTTGTTCATATCTCCTCCTCGGATTGTGCTATTTATTTGGTCTGAGACGTCTGTGCCGGTTCTTTTTCAGCCGGCGTAAAAATGAGGGGGACGGCATCAAAAGCGACGATTTCTTTGATGCGAATCCAACTGTCGCCGCGAATTCCCCGGAACTGGAAAACTTTCTCTTGGGATTCGGGATCGGCCAAGACATCTTGCAAAGCGGTTATCTGCGAATCGACCGTTTGATGATCTTCGGGTTTAAGGTCAAGAACTAGATTTGTTCCGTTCTTGAGATGGATAGTCACACGTTGAAAGTGAATTGCTTTTGCCATTTTTTCCTCCTTAAGGAATGAAGTTGATTTAGGAAAGGGCTTGGGAAGGAAGCCCATTCCTAAAAAAACTGAGGAGGAAAAAGGGTGCAAAAAGTCGAACCTTCCTTAAAGAAGGAAAGTCCGAACCTTGAGATTTGTCTGTTGTTCATAACTCTTATTTCAAAAAATCTGGCGGGACTTTCTGTGCAGACTGTTATGAACCGAAAGATCAACTGTCACCGTTCTTTCAACGGGGCGGGACGATTAGAATAATTGGTGCCCGGAGGCTGCATTGTCCCGCCAAGGATGCAACCGCGCCTGTCAAGGCCGTCTGCTTCCGGGCATTAACTGTTACGCTGACCGCAATCGGCCTCCGACCTTCAAAAGAATCCAGTCCTGAAGTTCGGCTATGTTTTCAGAAGCCCTTTTTTGGGTTACTGCGCCTCTTTTGACACTTGCTTCATACCGATGGACTGCTTTCGGTCCGGTAAGACCGACAACACGTCTGGATTCAACGACTCGGATGGAAACATTCGGGTATTCCACATTATTGATTCTCATTTTTTATCTCCCGATTTTTCTTTGCTTTTCAAAGTTTCCAGATTGTCTTGCAGAAACCGCTCCGTCAGTTCCAAGGCGCTTTCGGCGACACCTTGTATTCGCTGATTGTTAACGATTGCCGGAAGAACTTTCATGGCAGCCAAAGTTTTCGAACTTGGAATAAAGACCCAAGCAGTCATAGAAAAAATACCAAGTAGGAGAGCAAATAAGAAAACAGCTACGGAACTCGAATCGGCAGCCATAAAGACCAAAAGGAGAGCAAACAGGAACATTACAATTAAGCCGATCTCTATTTTGTCCATTGCTCCGATCCAAAAAATATCAGAGGCAGTTATTTCAACCATGATGAACCTTTGATCTTTACCAATGCACGCGTGTCCAGTTTTTGCCGTTGATGAAGACATCAATGGCTCGTCTGGACTGATACTGCTGCCATTTCACCTGTTCATAAACGCGGACAGGGCGGTAGCAAACGGAAGAACTGCTGCTGTCTCCCGAGCTGTCATAACAGGTGTAACTCTCATAGGCAGTACCTTGATAGCCCTTAACGCAAGCCTTAGTGCCTCCCCAATGTCCGGGAGAGTCCTCGGTTGCTTTGAACCAGTGCTCACCGCCCCAGTTGTAGCTGGCATTATTTTTTCTAAGTAGTTTGTTTTTCCGACAGTCAGTTTTGAACTGATTGTTGTCGTTGATGTTCCCTTCAACGATCCAGCCTTGAGGAGCATCTTCCATCCCTTGAAGGATGCAAGGATCAAATCCGTCAGAAAGCTGCTTCGCATAGTTGCCGTCTCCGGCCATCGGGCAGGACGGAAACTTGCACGGGTGACGCCAAGAAAGGCAGTCAAAGAGTTTGTCTATCGGAGGACGGCATTCGCTAACCGCTCTCGGTCCGTTCGGATTGGCTAAACAGAGCAGGACTTCGCATCCCCAACGATCATTGCCGGTCATCAATTCGATTTTCGGCATCCCCGGGATTTGAGAATAATCCGTCGTATCAGCCAACACTTTGAAACCCGCGCCGGACAGCAGGGCGCTGACGGCTGCCAAGGCTAGTAATGTTTTGGGATTTGAGATTGTTGTTTTCATTTTCAGCTTGCCATCAATTCTTTGAATTTCATGGAAAAAGCGCTTGCATTGGCTAGTCGTTCCGTCATCGCTTCAACGCTTAAGCCTTGCTGCTCAGCGGCTTTTTTTATCGTCCAAGCGTCTATTTCACACTCGTACCAAAATGTCCATCTACTGGACAATTGAATCGGTTTCGGAAACGTCGGGTCGTTTTTTACCAATTTGTATAACTGGGTTTTACCGCAGCCGAGGCGCTCGCAGACCTGTTCAGGTCTCAATTGATTGAGGCTTAAGTTACTCATAGAGCCTCCGATCTGGAATAAAAAGCAGCGCCGCTGAGAAATCAGTCCTGTTCCCGAAAAAAGAGAAGAGGTGCCTGCAAGGATCTATATACCCGAAGGAAAATGGCACCAAAGAATTCAGAAACTTTGAAAGCGCTGAAGACCTCTTTAGCGAATCTGACAAGCGGGGGTAGTGTGCTTGTCTCGATTTGCTTACCAAGAGTCCGAGGAAATTGGGCCTCCGAGGAAAAGAATAGAATTTAGTTGCCAAACTCAAATCGCTAATCAATTCCCGGAGGAAAAAACAATGTTCAATTCCGAAAAACTCATTCGTAAAGTCCTGTTCGTACTCTTTGGAATTGCTGTTATTTTGCTTCTTTGTCTTTTGGCAACTGTCTACCAAAAGAAAGAAAGTCGTGATATTTTGATTTTCTTGTGTACTTTCCTTGCCTGCATTGTTCCGGCCGTAAGCCTCTTCCTTGCCACTGAAAGCAGCAAAGAGCGAAGGGAACTTATACAAACTATTGGAAGAGCAACGGACGAAATTCAGAATCTGAGAGCAACAATTGCCAAACTCGGCAAGACAAACGCTGCCAAAAGATAGAATAAGGCTGGAATAAGAATTTCTTTTATTTTCGTTGGAAACAAAAACGAGAGGGGCGGCCCTTGAAAAATCTTGGAAAGTTTCGGAAATTTTAGTAATGTCCGAATCAGCAAAGAAATTATCACTATCAACATGTGCAGGCACCCCAAGGTAAGTGTCGCGGGTGCCATTGCTTTCCAAAAATCGACCGTCACAATGTTCGTCGGCAGCTGCTGAAAAAAATCTGTCATCAGCATTTTTTGAAAGTCCTACAAAATATCTGAGAGTCTTTGTCATATCAGCCCCCGTAACTGTCCAGTCCCACAAAACCGCAGCAGCCGATAAGGACAAACGCAATGCCGATAAGCATTAGTCCGGGTGCGGTAAAAGACACAGAGTTCCTTTCGCTGTTTTGGAACAGGAATAAAGGTGCAATTGCCAGACAGCAAAGGCCGGAAAGAAGAAGGATGAAAAAGAATTTCTGTGCGGCCATCATCTCATCCTCACGAAATTGGTCTCCGGTGTACTGGGTAAAATTTGAGCTGTCAGACAAAAATCCAAACCCAATACCCGGAGGAAAACTTGGAATCCTTTGTAAAATTCATCACGCTTCTGAAAGGAATTTTTGCCGTAGTCCTTGTTGGAGCAATCTTCTACGCTGTGATAATCGAACTTCTGATCTACTCCGATTACCAGGAAGAAATCGCTTATCTTTCTACTTTTTTTTCTTGTTTGTTTTCTGCAATCTGTGCTTTTTTCGCCTTTAAAGCCTGTCAAGAGGCCCATGAAATTCAAAAAGGCAATATTCCTAATTTCCAACAACAAAGCTGCGAAATGAGAAAAAACAGGAGAAACCATTTGAGAAGCGAAAGGTCTTTGAAGAAACAAGCGTTCAGTACGCAGATAATCAGAAGAGCAAGCGTTAAAAAAAGAAGCAGGAAGGTAAACACACCTAACGGTGATTGAAGATTGGCTTCCATCTTTTCCCCTCAAATTTAAGCAGCCTGCGGTTGTCATTGCTTTTCCTTGTTCTTATTTTCAAAGTTCAAGCGGTTAACGCTTCTGCTCCGGGGCAGCTCAAATACTGCTTAATCTCTTTTTTTAATCTGCCGGTTTCAGCGTTACTTCTATCTAATTGAGCGAACTTCCAAGGGATATCCGGACGCAACTCTTCACAAGTTAGGTGTCCACGGGACAGGTTGACCAATGTCAGGCAATTCTCGGGTGAAATTAAACGACGCCCGCAGATGTAAGAGTTAATCGTCGCTTTAGAAAGCCCCAGCTCGGTTGCTAAATACCGTCTAGGATCAGCAACCCCAGCTTCTTTTAGAAACGAACGATAGTCTTTCAAATTCATTGCTACACCTTATTCTTGATCTCGCGGCTAACTAAGCGCGATCCCTGTTTATTTTTTCTTGTCTTAACTCGTAAATATTCCAAAGTTCATTCCACCGGAAGTTAGGCGCGAGTTCTTCACATGAAACGAGGTTGTTGGTGAATTTCTCTATTCTTGCGCAATGGTTTATAGGAATGGGCCGTCCATTTTTTAACCAGTCATAGACGTTCGCAGGAGTAATTCCTAAAAATTTGGCAAGGGCATACGGCGTCTTCGCTCCTTCAATTGAAAAATATTCATGTAGTTTCATATCGTCGGACAGTAGATCTATCAGCATATGTAATATTATACCATATCATATATCAGCTCAGTGAATCTCATATAAAAAACTTATCTCTGCTAATAAAGGAAGAAAGGAAAATATGGTGGAGAGAACATGGAAACGGTCACTGAAATAAGGCGTCAAAACCTTAATTTTTTAATAGAGCAATACCAAACAATAGCTAACCTTAATTTGGCTCTTGGCCGACCACGTCACGACTCTACCTTGAGTCAAATTCGGAATCAGGTAAAAATAAATAAACGAAAGGGGCTTCGTTCTATGGGTATTGCTATGGCACGAAGTATTGAAGAAAAATTACATCTCCCCGTTGGGTGGATGGACAAGATTCACGAGGACAAACTCCCGATTCAGCCCAGACAAGAAGAGGATACAACCGAACCAATTCCGCTCTCAGAAATACAAAAAATAACGTCAATTCCGGTGTTTATTCAGCCTGAAAAAGATCTCTCTGGCAACTGTAATCCTAAACTTAAAGGAGAAATTCAATTGCCTAATATGATGATTGATCAATTTTCAGAAGGCGGAGAGCATAATCTTCAGGGCTATATTCCAACTGAAGCTGCAATGTTCAAAACCCTCCCTCTAGGCTCAATCGTTCTGGTTGACACGAACGTAAAAAAATATATTGGTGATGGTCTTTATTTCTTACGCATCAACGGTTTCTATAAGTTTCGAAAAATTACCCAATTAATCAACGGAAACTATGAGATAGAAAGTGATGTGAAAAAAGAAATTGCAGAAGAACTCAACTCAATTTATTTTATTGGAAAAGTTACCAATATTTGGTTGAATGTGAAGGTCTAGTCCAATAGGAATTGCCTTTCAATCACCTTTGAACCACCCTATTTATTCACCAAAATGTGCTAGGCGAGCCTTTTTGCAATCCTTAATTTGTTGATTTACTTTAGTTATATAAGGGTTAGCCTTTTGCGAAGAAACTTTCTTGGTAACCTTGAGGTTAAGGAACTTATTAGCAATGGCCGTAAGTTGTAAAAGCTGACAATCCTCTCTTCTTAATTGAAAATCGTCAACAACGTTTGCCAGTTCCTCAAAAGATAATTGTTTTGGGTCTGAGGGAAGTGCTGCTATGCAGTTAAAGGAAAAGCATAAAGAGGCAAGTAGCGAAATTTTCAAAATAGTGTTCATGAGACGCTCCTTTAAAGATACAAAATAATTATATCAGCATTTGCAATATTAGCACATCTCATATAAACTAATCTCAATATTAATTTATTACAGTTTTTGTCCTTACACAAAAAGGTTCTTATGCAGGGACAAAAAGGTTCAACTTATATGAGACTCTATCAACTGACACTAGAAGACTTTACAAGGGAATTTTCATCGCTGCCAGATAAGTACAAGATTCTCTTATTTAAGTTACAAACCTCTTACTGTTTTAAAGAAGAACCATTAAACGAATTTGAGATAGCAGGTATCGCAAATGTTGAAATTCCATTGGACGAAAACTTACAACGTTTTTTAAATAACTACTTCGTTCAAACCAAAGAAGGACTATGGAAGTCTCCTTCAGTGGATAGCCAGTCAGAACAATTAGAGAATTTAATCGAAAAAGAAGTCCAAAAGCGCGTAGCCCGAGCTCTGGCCGGAATGAAAGGCGGCTTAACGAAAGCCCGAAACCGAAAAAATCAAAATTCTCCCGTTTTTGATGAAGCAATCTCTGTCAACGAAGTTCCGGAAGAGCAGCAAACAATTGGCGAAGAACCGGAAGAGATCAAGCAAACCTCTGGCAAACCTTTAGCAAACGGCTACCAAACTCCTAGCAAAACTGTAGCAAACGGCTGGCAAAGTTCTAGCAAAGTTATAGCAAATGCCAAGCAAACTGCTGGCAAAAATCTAGCAAACGAAAATTTTGCTACAACTGATAAAGCCCAATCCTTTGATTTTCAAGAAAAAATAGAAAATTTGCCCAATGCAGCCGAGTTCGAGTCGGAAGCCGGTCCGTCCCTCGCGCACGTATGCGCGTCCGATAATCCGATTAATCCGATATCTGATAATTTTTTAATTAATAAAAAAAATAAAAATAAATCGGAATCGGTATCGGAATCGGTTAAAGAAAAAACTGAAAATTTTAAAAATCAAAATTCGCGCGAAATTGAAAAATTCTCTACCGGAAAAAAATGGACGCTTCAGGAAGCCAAAACGCTTCTGGTTGATTCCGGGTTAGACCAAAAGTTTCTCGAAGCGTGGGTTTCGCGCTCAGACAGAAATCAAACCCGCTTCAATGCGCTTTTTTCCGAGGTTCTTCCACAGTTCGATCAAGAGGCTTTTGACCAGCTGATCGCCAGATGCAAGGAACAAAAACGTTCTGAAGGGGCCATGTTTTCGGGATCAATCGCTTATGTGATCTCCGCGTTGGAAAGAGAAACGGTCACCGTTAAAACACGTCGGAAAAAGAAAAATTCCGAGCGGGATTACACGGAAGGACTCATTCAAAACCCGGACGGATCTTGGAGCCCCGACCCGAATTACGTTCCGAAGAAAAAGAAGTATTCGGACAGAGACTGGACGGAAGGGTTAATCAAGAATCCCGACGGCTCCTACAGCCTTGATCCGAATTACGAACACTAACCCCAACGATTACTAACCCAAGGAACGCCATGTCATCTGATACCGTTAACGTCCAAAAGACTTTCAAAACCTGTCCGGTTCACGGTACGTCCTACGTGTACTCCATAACGGATGCCTCAGGGACGCGCTACACAAACGGCTGTCCGCTTTGTGAAGCAGAAAAACGCTGTCAAGCCGCGTTCGGCCAAGCGCTGATACCTGCCAGATTCACAGATCAAACCTTTGAAACCTATGAAGTGACGAACGACGGGCAAAGGGCCGCAGTAACCCTTTGCCGAGACTTTGTGAAGCGTTTCGGGGATTACCGTAAAACGGGGCACGGACTGCTTTTGACCGGGCGCCCCGGAACCGGAAAAACGCATTTGGCTTGTTCCTTGCTGAAAGAGATTATTGCCGGAAAGAAAGCAGCGCTTTACACGTCTCTGGATCAAGTCTTTACGGCTGTGAAGGCAACATGGAACTCGACGGATGATTCTCAGAAAAAGTACCTTAAGAAGCTGGCCGGACTGGACTGCTTGGTCATCGACGAAATCGGTACGAATCGTGAGATTTCTCCGAGAGAAAAAGATCTGTTTTTCACCATCATCAATGACCGTTACGAACAATTAAAGCCGACGATCCTCATTTCTAACCTTTCCCTGCGCGGGGAAGATTCCTTGGAAGAGTTTATGGACGAACGCACTGTAGATCGGATCTTTGAGACCAACACTTTTGTCGTTTTCAACTGGGAAAGTTACAGAGGGACAAAATGAAATCAGGACAGCAGAAAAAGTCTTTGGACAGGTTCATTTATGAATCAATGGGAGAGAAGCAGTATTTGATTTCCTGTCTGGACGACGAACTCTTTAAACAAGCGCTCAAAAGATTCCGAAAAGAATGCCCGGAAATAGATTCAAGAACAAACGGATTCCGAATGTGCCTCGAAGCGCTTCAGGCATCTGAATTATTCACAGAGATTTCTTTTATCGACCTGCACGGAACGAAATTTCCGTTATTCCGCAAGAAACAGTAACCGAGACAGTTATGCCGAACAACCTCAGACAAAAAACAGCCGGAAGCCCCGAACCGGGACTTCCTGCGTTAAACCTCAACGCAGCTGACGGTTATGAAAACCAACTGTCAGCGACCGCCGAGATAATCAACACTAGCAGCGCCAAAGGCACCGCAACTTTAACTTTGAAGGTAAACCCTTCTCTGTTTACTTGTGTTAATATCTCCACGGAGATTAGCGAGTTCTTCGACTGCATCGCTAGTGCTCCCTTGATTGACTTCGGCTCGACTGTTCTCAGCAGTTGGGCCGTTGCCGTTTTACGGGGTCGAAATGAACGCCCGTACCGCCTTTCATCCCTTTCAGGGAATCCCCGGCGAGAATCTTATACCGCCGACAACGACCTTTTCTTTTACAAACAATCAAGGAAATCAGCCGGGGCCCGGCTTTTGCGCCCGGATAGTCCGCTTATTCCGCGTAGGGCATTTTACAGGAAACCGACTGAATCTCTCTCGGCATTCTTAGCAGAAAAAATGCCGGAACAAAAAAACCGTCCCGGCATCGAGCACTATTCCTTAATTAAAAACAATAGCGCTGCTGCTCCAATTACGGCCAAGGAGACAGAGCCTTCAAAGTTGACAACGAAGTCAGCTCTGACGGATAATTCCCTCAACACGATAAGGAGCAGAAATAGTCGTAGAATCTTTCGTGTTGACACGACTAATCTCCTTATTACTCAGGGATTCCTCCCGCACCGGCCAGTGCGGGTCGAATCCCGTGTTTTTCTTCCCTTAAGAAAATTAGAAGATTTCATCTCAAAAGGGGCTTCTGCCTCCCTCTCGGAAAGCATTCTCTATAGAAAAACCAAGGCGCTTAAGACTACACGTTTTTCCTTTTCAAAGGAGGAGGAATCATGCGCCTGATTCAATCTCTAAATAAATCATGGAAAAAGATCGACTGGCAAAAGGTTCTTTCGGGGCAGATTGAACCGCTGCCGGAACAATTTAAAGTCGTTCGTTTAGCTTACCGCCCCGAAGGAGTCGACAAAACCTATGAGACACGCGGGTATTGGACTGAGACATTTAGCAGTGATGTAACTTTTACCGTTGAGTATGAGGGCGGTTTGGTTCACCCGGTGACAACGGAAGTTGTGGCTTGGCGACCTCTAAATATAAAACCCTAGGAGAAAAACATGACAGCACCCTTGAATCCGGAAGAACTTTGCGATCAGACTTTGATCGGTTCAATTCGAATGCTGATGAAAGATGATTCAGTCTTTCCTGAAATCTTTTCGGCGGCCTTTGAGAATCGAAATGCCAATAACTTGGTATTCAGTATCCCTTCAGATTTAAGCATCACGGGCAAACAGATAGATGTGATTGCAGATAGAGCGCACCTTCTTAAAGAGTCACAGTACCGGCCTCACGAATGGAATGCATGGCCTGATGTCATACCGCCCAGACTGGATACTGAACCGGCCATTAACGGTGAAACCAGAGAGTGCGATTATTGGTTGGTCAAACTGAAAAACGGGTCATACCGTACCGGAAAAATTACCAAAGATAAATACTGGGTTCGGTTTGAAAATCAAATTGCTGCGTACAGAGAGTTTTCACCGCGCCCGGCTGAGGCAGTCTTGGAGAATCAAACAGAATTCGATCCCTGCGGCTGGAATGCATACCCGAAATTTAACCCCGACTCGGAAGAGGTTTATGAAGTCATGCTAAAAGGCGGCTTGCAAAGAAGCGCCGGATGGAAAAAGGGAAATTGGACATTTTGGTCTGAAGAAATCACAGCTTTTAAAAAGATCAAGGATTAACAAAAGGGGGTACCATGAAAACATTAGCAATCATCAATGAGAAAGGCGGCGTAGGCAAGTCATTTATCGCGACACAATTTGCGCTTTTCTGTCGTTTCAAACTCGGCAACCGGGTTCTTGTTGTCGATTTGGATCAGCAAAGAAATACAAGCGATATTCTGATTAACTCAGGTTTATGCGTTCCGACCGATACAACCGCTGGTTTAATCATGAAAAACGGTGGCTTGGTGAAGGCTGAAGAGCCTTTCATGGTCATTCCCGGAGACGACAATCTGCTTGAGTTGGAAAGCATGAGGGATGCCGCAGGAATCACACAAAATCTTTATTCGGCATTGGACGCCGTGAGTGACAATTTCGACCTGTGCATTATTGATTGCTCACCGAGCGCCGATGTTCGTCAGCTGATTGCACTAAGCCTGAGCACCCATTACCTAATCCCTTTTCAGGTCAAATCAGAATCTATCAGTGGGGTCGAAAAAACTTTAGCGCGTGCAAAGGTTATTCAGGAGAACGTGAACAATTCCTTGGAATTTTTGGGGCTGCTGATGAGCATGGTGAAGATGCAGGGCATTCAAAAGAAAAACTTTGAATGGGTTATCGAGCAAACCCAAAATCTGCTTCTGAAGAAATACGAGCCGAAAACCGGAAAGTTTGAAGGCGTGTGCTGCATCTATGACAGAAGCGAATACACAGCTGCGCAGCAGTTTTGCCGTCCCGTATTTTTCAGCGAAAACGGCAAACCAAGACGCGAAGCGCTCGAATTGGCAAGAGTTTGGGTATCAATATTTAAGCAGCTCGGATTAACGCCTCAGAAACAAATTCAAATTAAGAAATCCGAAGACAGTGACAAATTGGTAGCAGTTGATGTTCAGCCTGTTGCTGAACCTTAATAAGGGAAACGAAAATGGGATTAAATCTGAACTTAGGCAATATCAATAAAGCAGCTAAAGACTTTACTCATAGACGCTCAGAAGTACCTGAAGAGACAATGCGGGATGTCGAGCTCGAAGTTATTAAAGCCGATCCGCAGCAGCCTCGTAAAGAGTTTGACGAGGATTCTTTAAAGGAACTCGCAGAAAGCATTAAAACCCACGGTCTTATCCAGCCGATTGTCCTGCGCCCTTCGCCGGACAAAGAAGGCGAGTATTACATCATTGCCGGAGAAAGACGGTTCCGGGCTGTAAAGCTGAACGGAGCCAAAACAATCCGCGCAATTGTCAAAAAGACGCTCAAACCGGAAGAAATCGGTTATGTCCAAATGGCCGAGAACATTAAAAGAGCCAATCTGACTGTGGTCGAAATCGCAGAGTTTATATGCCGACAGTTGGAGGCCGGTGATAAACAAGCTGAAGTAGTCGAAAAATTGGGTTTGAATAAGGCTATCGTTTCTCAATATGCCGTATGGCCGGAATTGCCGGAATGCATTAAAGAAGCGTTAACCTCAAAAAAAATCGGTAGTATTCAGTCTGCTTATGCCCTTTTCAAAACTTGGCAGGAATATCCCGAGGAGACAGCGAAATTTGTAGCCGAAAACGAAAAAATCAGTCAAGCTGAAGCCCGAAAGTTTGAACCAAAAAGTTTGTACGTACAAACTTTTCAAGACCAAGAAGATATATCTCAGCCTTCAGACCAAGTGTCGGATGAACCTGTTTTAGATACATCAGTCTCACCAGCAACGAAAGATATAGTTGCCTCTGAAGAGTCAGAGAATAAGCCGGAAGAGGCAGACAGCGAATCTGAAGAAGCCGAAACAGTTAACTCAGAAGAGGGTCTGAAAAAAGAGATTGAAACGCCGGAAGAATGCGGTTCAATCGACAACTATGAGGAAAAGACCACATCCGACGAAGAAGAACATTCTGAGAAATCTGAAGAACTTGAAACCGCTGCGGATGACTTTTTGCAGGTGCAATCTGAAGAATCTACTTATAAAAAACCCATGATCCTTTGCCTGATTGAAGGCAGAGAATGCGAGCTGCTTTATAAGAAAAAATCTTTAGACGGTTTCGTTGTTGTCAAATATGAGGACGGTACGGAAGAGGAAGTTCCGGCTGAGGACGTGACGTTAAATCGCATCATAGAAGCTTGATAAAAAGGGGCATAGTTCCCCTCAGTCTTGGTATGAATAAAGATAAAACATCAATGAGTGTATGGCTGACGCAGGAAGAAAAAGACATCTGGAAGCAGCTTGCCCGGCTTAATAATATGAATCTATCTGCCTACACCCACTTCGTCATAAAAGAAGTCATAAAGGAATCTCTTAACTTGCCGGAGTTAAAAGTATCGCTTGATGTTGACAGAGAAAGCTGCGAAGAAGATAAGTTCCCAATCAAGCTCCGAATGACAAAAAGCGAGCTGGAAGCTATCAGGAAATTAGCGGCAGTCCGAGGACAAACACGTCAGGCATTAATCGTATCTGCCGTCAGAGAATTGCTGTTGGATAAATCCCAAATTGATCCGAAACAGTATCAGCTTATATCCGATTCAACTCTTTCATTGAATCGGATCGGCGTGAACTTGAACCAGATCGCCAGAGTTTTGAATGAACAGAATAAATCGGGAGAATTGAACCCTTCAGACATTGCTGCGATACCGGCGGTCCTGAAACAGCTGGATCAAAAAATAGGTTTGCATATCAAAGAGATTGACGAATTTCTTTCGCAGCACAAAGATAGATTAAAAATAAGATCAGCGGTAAAGAAAACGGAGAAGGAAAATGAATGAGTCAGTCAAGAAGTGGCTTGAAGAAAAGCGGGCCGAGCTTGCCGGGCGCCGAGATGTCGCTATTTTCATAGAAGCCAAGGACGTTTTGGACGCCATAGAGCAGCTGAGCAAACCTCGTTTATTTTCCGACTCTCGTTTGGTAGAGAATCTGCGCTGGCAGTATTCAGAATGCGAAACCCGAAAGCAATTTTTGAGGAAAGTGCTCACTGAGCAATTCAAATTTGTCGGGCCGAATGCGAATTGCCCGGAGCCGCAAAATACGGACTCTCAAGTTGAAAGAAGAAGAGCCCGAGAAACAAGATAAAATTAGCCCCAAAACGCAAGCATGGATGGCTCTGCTTGACGGACTTGTAGGGCTAGATGTTTAGAGGAACCGCCGTGTACGGACCCGTATGCCCGGTGGTGTGGAAGGGTGGCTTATCGCCACCCCCTCCGATAGGCTATAGATTACTTAGCTTTGAAATGACGCAATTGTTCATCACCGAACATAGCGGTCATCGGGACGCCCTTAGAGTCGATCATACCGCGGTGCATACCACCGGAGTTCATCGGGAAGGCGAAGTTACCCTTAGCGTCGAGAATAATCATACCGCCCGTGCCCTTGATGTCACCGATTTCTTTGATCACTGCGTCACCAGCCTTTTGAACATTTTCACCTAAGTGCGTGTAACGGGAGTGAACATTGAAAGCGGCAGACGTACGGATGAACTTTTCGCCAGAACCCGTTGCAGATACTGCGACGGACTTATTATTAGCATAGGTACCAGCACCAATCACAGGACTGTCACCGATGCGACCATAGCGCTTATTGGTC
>ERZ839741.3223-NODE-3223-length-13417-cov-4.450531_pt1 | contig 13417 bp, 15 predicted proteins | sample MGYA00519880_ERZ839741 | MGnify/ENA primary metagenome ERZ839741 (study PRJEB31850, sample SAMEA3708851) | human gut metagenome | biome: human gut; feature: human-associated habitat; material: faeces | place: China | collected 2014 ... | reverse complement strand
GGGAATTTAAGTTATTATGCATTCGAAAGAAGCGGCCGGCTGCAGATTATGCAGATACCGAAGAGTGCAGGAAAAGCGGCAGGATAGGGACTGTTTGAATGGAGAAGTTACAGTCTATCTGACGTTGACTTTTGTTCTGTTTGTTTCTTTGATACTGGCTCTTGTGGAAAGTGCGTCGGTGCAGATGGCAAAGAATTACAGGCGGGCAGATATGAACCGGGCATTGGAATGTGTATTTGCAGAATATCAGAAAGAATTACTGGAAAATTATGACGTATTTGCCATTGAATGCGGTTATGAGACCGGGACTTACACGGAACAGAATATTCTGGATCGTCTTTCTTATTACGGTGCAGATATGGAAAATGAGATAGAGCGGATACAGTTGTTTACAGATAATAGCGGAGAGTTATTTCGTGATCAGGTCGGAAAATACATGAAACATAAGTACGGGATCGCGTGGGCGGATAAATATCTGGGAAATGTCTCTCTCTGGAAGAACCAGGAAGAGAAAGCGGATGAATTTACTGAGGAAGAGGAAAAGCAAAATGATCAGCTTAAGGATCTTTTAGGAGAACAGGAAGCAGAACTTCCGGAAGAGGAAAATCCGATGCAGCATGTAGCAGAATTGAAACGTTCACCAATCTTAGAACTTGTGCTTCCGAAAGATAAGACAATATCGGAGAAACAGATATCATTACAGGAGATGCCGGAAAAAAGAGAAAATCATACCGGATATGGGACTTTTTCAGATGTGGAACCGGAGGATAGAACGTTGACGTCCGTTTTGCTCGGAGAATATGTGATAGATCATTTTACAGATTTTACCGATGGACCGAAAGGAGGAGAACTTGATTATGAACTGGAATATATTCTGGCGGGCCGGGAAAGTGACAAAGGAAATCTGGAAACGGTGGCAAAGAAGCTTGTGATGTTGAGATTTGTGCCGAATTATATTTATCTTCAGACGAGCAGTACAAAACAGGCGGAAGCAAGGGCGGCGGCCGGGACTTTATGTACACTCCTGGCAGTCCCGGCTGTTACAGAGGCAGCGGCGCAGGGAATCCTGCTTGCCTGGGCATATGGAGAATCCGTTATGGATGTCAGGTCACTCTTAGACGGGCAAAAGGCCGCAATTACCAAAGATGATACGAACTGGCAGTTATCGTTGTCCGGTCTTATGAAACTTGGAACAGATGAAGATACAGGAACCGGCATGGATGTGCAGGATGGTATGGGATACAAAGACTATATGAGGATGCTCTTATTTCTGGAAGGAAAGGAACGCATGTCTATGCGGGCAATGGGCATCATTGAGAAAAACATGCAGAGCATTTACGGACAGCCGGCGTTCCGGATCGATTACTGTGCAGGAAGAATGGAGATCCGTACAGTGTGTAATCTAAGAAGAGGAATAAAGTATCAGTACCGGACATATTACGGTTATCAGTAGAAAGAATCAGAGAACAAGATGTAATAGTATGAGGCGGATAAAGATGCCCTTTCAGGCATCAAAAATATCCCAAAATTATAATAAAAAAACAAAGAAAGGAGCAGGATTCGCATTATGAGTAACAATTTACTCCCCTCACAACCTATCTGTTATTCAGGCCTTGAAAGGGTATCTTTATCCGTCTCACAACTATTGCGCAGATTTTCCGATGACAGACAGAAAGGAAGCGTGACGGCAGAGGCAGCGGTTGCTGTACCGGTGTTCTTTCTGGCAGTCGTTACGATGTTGTATCTTCTGGAGATGATGGCAGTACATACGGCAGTGAGAAGCGGTCTTCAATATGCAGGAAAAAAAGCAGCTAAAGAAAGTTGTGTGACGCAGATGCTGATGCCGTCAAGGATAGAGAATGATCTGGTGTATGCAGTGGGTGAAGAACGGCTTGGAAGAAGTATTGTAAGAGGCGGGAGCAGTGGAATAGACTGTTCACGGTCGAAGATGTCGGCCCGAACCGGGATCGGTAAATTAACGGCAGAGTATCAGGTAGTCATTCCGGTGCCGCTATTTGGGATTGCTCCGGTAAAATGCAGTGAGACAATGAAGATAAAGGCGTGGAGCGGATATGAACGGGAAGGGTGGATGGATACGGGAAATGATACGGTGTATGTAACGGAAACAGGACTTGTATATCATAAAGATTATCATTGTTCGCATCTGGATCTGTCGATCCGCATGACTCATTTGGAACTGGTAGAGGGACTTCGCAATGAAAACGGAGGCAAATACTATCCATGTGAACACTGTGTAAAAGGAAACGGGGGAAACATTTATATTACGAATTCGGGAGACCGGTATCACAGTTCGCTGTCGTGCAGTGGTTTAAAACGGACGATATATGCAATACCGATATCGGAGGCGGCAGGAAAGGGGGCCTGTTCCAGATGTGGACAATAAGCAAGGTGCTGGCAATGGCTGTATTAACAGGACTGTCAGTGATGGATTATAGAATACGGAAAGTTCCGCGGGATGTACTTCTGCTATGTATGGCAGGGGTGATCATCTATCAGGTACTGACGGGAAATGTAGACTGGAAATTGTCGGTGGCCGGTGGATTAAGCGGCATATTATTTTTATGGATCAGTAAAATTACCAATGAAGCGATTGGGTATGGGGACAGCCTGGCAATTCTGATCCTGGGGATATATCTGGGAATCTGGGGACTTTTGGAAGTGCTTATGACGGCATTTTTCATCCTTGGAATTATCGGATTGATCTGTGTGGTAATAAAAAGAAAAAAGAAAGGACTTGCTTTTCCTTTTTATCCATTTCTGACAGTGGGATATCTGCTTGGGGTATGTATAGGAGGAATCTGAGATGAAGGAAAGAAAGCAAAGGTGGTTAAAGGGCAGTTTTACCGTGGAGATGGCTTTTCTGATACCAATGATATTATTCCTGATCATGGGATGTATAAGGATATTTTTTTATTATCATGACAAGAATATTATTGCAGGAGCCGCATATGAAACGGCGGTTACGGGAAGTACAAAGGTGAGAGAAAAGGATGGAATCAGCGAGAGTGAATTAAATGCGTTATTCAAAGAAAGGGTGGGAAGGAAGTGTATCTTATTTTCAAGAATAAGAGTACAAAGCAGTGTGGGAAAAGATGAAATTAAAGTACAGGCAGCTGCAAGACGAAAGAAAATGGCAATATCTGTAGAAAGCCGTGCAGCGGTGACGGAACCGGAGAAATATATCCGGGATATCAGAAGGATTAAAAAATGAGAAGGATCAGATAATGGAACGAAAGATAACGATAGAAGAACACGTATTATATAAAGAGGATTATCAGATGAAAATGTTAAAAGCAAATTCGCCGGAGGGCTTTTTGCATGTAGGAGGAAGAGGTGTTAATGGCAGCAGTTATTATGATTATGATGTAAGTGGTAAGGTATCAATGCAGGCGATGTATGCCAGAGCGAAATTAAAAGCAGAAGATATAAGGCACTTTATGGAACAGTTAGGAAATGTACTTAAGGAAGCGGAACGTTATCTTCTGGATATTCATTGTATCCTGATGGATCCGGAATACATTTTCTATGAAGAGGGCAGATATTATTTTTGTTATTATCCTTTGGCAAAACAGGATATATGGGAGAAGTTTCATATATTGACGGAGTATATGGTAAAAGTTGCGGATTATCAGGAAGAAGAATGTGTACGTCTGGCATTTTTATTGCATAAAGAGACAATGGAGGATAATTACAGTCTGGAAAAACTAATTGCAGCATGTGAAGAAAAGAAAAAAGAAGAAACGAAGATTCCGGATATAAGAGATATAAGAAAAGAAACGATGATCGATGAATTGCTGGAGGAACGAAGGGAAAAGACATCATATTATGATACCAGAGAACATGACTGGATATCGGAACAGGAGATGGGGAGTTCGATCATGAGAGAGACGGATAATCTATGGATGCCGGTAAAGCGCTTCCTGAATAAACACAAGAAGTCAAAATGGGGTGACTGGGACGGACTGCATATAGAGGAAGAAGAGCTGTGATAAAATTCAGTTAAATATAGAATAAAATGATTAAGAATTCAGGTAATCTATGTTATACTAAAAGAGACAGAAGATGAACAAAGCGAAAGGTAATGAAGCGTATAAATGAACAAGAATACGATTAAAGCGCCATGTACGATATTACTGGCAGCAGTGAATGTCATTGTATTTCTGGTCCTGTCTTTTCTGGGGATGACAGAAGATGGTGAATTCATGTTGAAGCACGGAGCCATGTATGTTCCATATCTGATACAAAGAGGAGAGTACTACAGGCTATTTTCCAGTATGTTTCTTCACTTTGGGTATGATCATCTTGTCAATAATATGATTGTACTTGTAGCTATGGGATGGAATCTTGAACTTGACATAGGAAAAGTAAAGTTTCTCATTGTGTATTTCGTAAGTGGACTGGCGGGGAATGTTCTGTCGGCATGGTGGGATATACAGACCGGAAGTATGGCTATATCGGCGGGAGCGTCCGGTGCTATCTTTGGGATCATTGGAGCACTTCTGTATGTGGCAATCCGTAACAGAGGACGGATTGGAGACATATCCGGCAGAGGCCTGGTCTTTATGATCGTACTGACATTGTATTATGGATTTACCAGTGGTGGTGTTGATAATATGGCACATATAGGAGGCCTGCTTGCCGGCTTTTTATCAGGAGTTCTTCTCTATCGGAAGCGTAAGGATAAATACCGTACCGGCATATCGTGCTGATCTAAGTGTAATTGTACCGTGATGAGCCTGGATGATCCGGCGTGTGATTGCAAGACCAAGTCCGGTTCCATCAACTTTGTGAGTGATGAATGGTTCAAAGATGTGTTCCTGATCTTCAGGAGCAATACCACAGCCGTTGTCAGAGATTTCGATATGAAGCAAATCTGCATCGGCGGTTACGGACAATGAGATCTGTGGGGAGTGTGCCGGCATATCGTGCTGATCCTGAGAAGGTGATTCGGTACGGACCGCATCAGCGGCATTGCGAAGAAGATTGAGCAGTGCCTGACGAAGTTTTACAGAATCGGCAGATAGAACTGGCAGATCTTCCGGTATGTATGAAGTGAATTCAATATCTGTATCTATAATAGAAGAAGCAAAGGACAGAGCAATTCTGCGGAAAAAGCTGCCGGTACTTAACGGAGCAAGATCCAGCCGTTCACCGTTGTTATAAGAAGACAGATCTTCTAATAACAGTTTCATATATTCGATGTCCTGGTGAAGCTCTGACCAGTGAGCGAATTCCAGTACTTCGGGATGTTGTGATTCGATAAGTTGAAGCGTGCTGTAAACGAGGGTCAGAGGATTACGGATTTCGTGACTGATGGTGCTGATATCCATCTGATGAGACTTAAAAATCCGGTTAAAAAGTTCTTCCGTTTCAGGATGTTCCTGCATAATCTGTTGTAATTTGTCATGGTCTGTCGATGATAACATAATAATTACCGCCCCTTTCTGAGGTATCAGTTTAGCATTGGTGGTTTAAATAATCAATCATTTATTTTCAGAGAAAGAAGGATAATATTATGAAAGACAATAACTGCATTTTTTGTAAACTTGCAAATGGAGAGATTCCTACAGCTACTATTTATGAAGATGAAGATTTTCGTGTGATCCTGGATGCAAATCCGGCAGCTAAGGGACATGCACTCATCCTTCCGAAAGAACATTATGCCAATCTTTATGAGTTGGATGATGAGCTTGCGGGAAAATCAATGATTCTTGCAAAGAAGATGATCACAAAGCTTACAAAAGCACTGGATTGTGATGGCTATAATATCGTTCAGAACAACGGTGAAGCAGCCGGACAGACAGTATTTCATTATCATGTGCACATGATTCCAAGACACAAAGACGATAAAGTAGGACTTGGATGGACAATGCATGAACTTACAGAAGAAGAAAAAGAAGATGTTTTATCAAGAATTTAACAGATAAAAGATAGGAGCGTAAAGTGGAAAAAGAGTTTACAGAGGGAGATGCCTTTGTGGCTGCATACAGCGAATACTTCGGTGTTGTATACAAAGAGGCATTAAAATACTCTGGAAACCATTACATAGCAGAAGAGATTGCTCAGGATGCCTTTTTCACCGCATATATACAGTTTGGAAGTGAATCAAAACAGCAGATTAGAACATGGATGCTTATGTTCGCAAGATACAGAGCGATGAATTATATAAGAGATCATAAGCGTGAAGTTCCATTGGCAGAGATTACGATGACAGAGGACAGATATCCGAATTCATTGATCGATGACAGTTCGGAAGATCAGGTGGTTGCACTGCTGAAAGAAAAATGCTTTCGTGAACTTGGAATTGATATTTTTCAGGAACTGTATCAGAAGAATGCGAGATGGTACAAAGCTGTGACTCTTGTATATTATGCGGATATGCCACAGAAAGAAGTCGCAAAGAGAATGGGCATTACATTAAATGCATTAGAAGGCATACTAAAGAGAGCAAGAAAATGGATGATAAAAAGGTATAAAGATCAGTATGACCGCTTACACGATATATAAAAAACAGGTGGGATGTACAGCCACCTGTTTTTTATATCAAAGTATGCAAGAGGATCTGCCGATGGCAGATCCTGTACATAAGGTCAATAGATGAGAATGCTTCCGGATTAGTGTCTGGCAGCAGCCTCGATCAGATCAATGATGGTGTCGATAGAATTCTGCTGAGGAGAATTCTTCATGGCCTGAATGTATGTTTCACGATTCTGATACAGGTTCATGATCGCATCAAGAAGAACATCATGATTAAGCTCTTCCTCTTCAAGAACGACACTGTAGCCCTGACGTTCGAAAGAACGGGCATTTAAGATCTGGTCTCCGCGGCTTGCATTTGCAGATAGTGGAATCAGAAGATTCGGTTTGTGCAGTGCAAGAAGTTCGCAGATTGCATTGGCTCCGGCTCTGGAGATAACGAGATCTGTCAGAGCAAAGAGGTCTTTTAATTCGTCTTTGATATATTCGAACTGTGCATAACCCTGAAGGCCTTTCAGAGATTCATCAACTTTGCCCTTACCACAGAGATGAACAACTTGGAAGGACTGAAGCAGTTCAGGAAGGACACTGCGGACAGCATCGTTGACGGCAACTGAACCAAGACTTCCACCGACTACCATGATTACCGGTTTGTCCTGTGTGAAGTGCAAGAATTCTAAAGCTTTATATTTATCACCGGATAACAGTTCCTGACGAATAGGAGAGCCTGTCAGAACAGCCTTTCCGGCAGGAAGATGCTCGATGGTTTCCGGGAAATTACAGCAGATTTTTGATGCCGATGGCATAGAAATCTTATTGGCAAGCCCCGGTGTCATGTCTGACTCATGGATAATGGTCGGAACATGACGGCTTTTACCGGCAAGAACAACAGGAACGGATACGAAGCCACCTTTGGAAAAGATTACATCAGGATGAAGAATCTTTACAAGTTTTTTCGCTTCGCCGAGTCCTTTGATTACACGGAATGGATCTGTAAAGTTCTGAACGCTGAAATAGCGGCGAAGTTTACCGGTTGAGATTCCATGATACGGGATACCGAACTGTTCAATCAGTTCTTTTTCAATTCCGTTGTAAGAACCTATATAGTGAATATCATAGTTTAATTCTTTCAGGCGTGGCAGAAGAGCGATGTTAGGTGTAACATGCCCGGCAGTGCCGCCACCGGTTAAGATAATACGTTTCATAATTACCTCCAGACTTGAATATGTATTATTTTCGAATCAATAATATAATAAAGATTATACCTATATTATACTTTCTGAAAGAAATAGGTCAAGTGGCAAAACTATGGAGAAATTTGAAGACCAGTCAAAAATTTGAGGGTAGCAAAATGAATAATGAGAAAGATGAATTGAAAGAATGCATTGCCAGAGAATTTGAGGAGATTGCAAAAGAGGAAGAAGAGTCCCTTGAAAAGGATACGAGTCTTGTTGTGCCTGAGGGAACGAAGGAGGCTGTCCTTGCAAGATTAAAAGAACAGATGAGAGAATATCAGCGCGAACAGGCGGAAAATGAAGCCAGAGAAAGAGAAGAAGCCATCAATAATCTTTCCGAAGAAGACCGCAGAGCACTGGAACTCGGAAGAAAGATGCTGAAGGCTGAAGTCGGAACGGCAGATACATCAGAAAAGAAAGTTCATTATCGCAGAAAACCTCTGAAAATATATCTGGCACTGGCCGCTGTTATCGTATGCGTACTGGCAATGGGAATCACCAGCATGGGAGGACCAGAAAGAGTTGTACGGATGGTGAGACAGGCTGTTGGAGATAGAGAAGTAGAAAAGAATAGTAACAGCCAGAAAGTCAAAACAATAAAAAGTGAGGATGAAGAAAAAGCTTATCAGGAAATAAGGGATGCTTTTGAGACGGATGTGGTCAGAATATTTGTTTGTTTACCGGATATGGAATTTGAAACGATGAATCTGGATAAGAGTAAACAGATTGCCGAGTTATATTACAGTTATGATGGCGAAACAATAGGATACATAATTAATGTGCCATATAGTGAGAGTTCATTGGGGATAGATTTTGAAGATCCGATAGAGAAAGAATACTCGGAGACAATAGATGGCTGTGAAATTAAGGTTACAATATATAAACTTAAAGGGAGTAAAAAATCTGGTTGTGTGGCAAAATTTAAATATGGGAATATAGAATACTTATTAACAGGAACAATGAAACAGCAAGATTTTAAAAACATTGTAAAAAAATTGATTTTCTACAAATAAATGCGACAGTTTTTTTAAAGTTATGTGTATTAATATATGAGGGCGATAAAAATAAGTACGAATGGAGGTGAGATATGAAGAGGAGATTAGTGTCTATGTGTCTGGCAGCAATGCTGGTCGGAGGATTATCGCTGATGACAATGCAGGAAGTAAGAGCTGCGGATAATAAGGTGATAGATGGATCAGAACTCACTCATGATGAGGAATCAATAAGTTATGATACCAAAATTACCAGAGGTTTGGACTTGATGACAGGTTATTCAAAATGCACAAAACTCGGAGAAGGCAAAATATATGTTGGTGGAACGACAATTGCAAGGCATGAGGTTGATAGTATACAGATTGTAGTGATTGTAGAACGAGCCAAAGAAGAAGATACAGAATGGTCTTATTACGATGATTGGAGAAAAGAAAACCTGAATATGAATCGAGTAACTTCCAACAGAACTTTATACGTAGAAGGTGATTATTATTACCGTGTACGTTGTATACATGTAGCTAACAGCGACATGAGCAGTTCATTTACCGACGGTATCTATATCGAGTAATATCCTCAAAAGAGCATAGAAGGAAAAACACAACACAAGAAGCAAAAAACAACAAAGTTTTAAAAATGGAAGATGAATATTTAAAGTAGAACAATAGGACGGAATAACTCGAGGTAATTAAAGGACCGAAGGTCCGATGCAAGCAGAAGATTATAAAGCAGTGGCAAAAGATGTAGTTGGCAGGGATTGAAAAATAAGGTAGTTTATAACAAGGCAAAGACGTAAAAATATGTAATTATAATGTATAATAAAAAAACCATAAACTAATAAAGACAAATATCCATAAAACAAATAAAAGATAAGTAATGCATCAATACTAGTGAACGAAAAACAATTAAAAAAGTAACAATTGTAACAAGTAAACGAAACACTGAATAAAGATCGAAATCTTGCAGTATGAGTACATAAAAAAGAAGGTATCCCCATAAAAGGCTACAAGTCTTCCCCGATAAGGGGAGGACAAGTAGCCTTTTTTTCTGTAGTTATGAAATTCGCAGAAAATTATTCTCCAAGAGCCTGTTTTAAAGCTTTGGATAACTGGTCAGGGCAGGATGTTGGTCTTGCACCACATTTTGTTCCTTCCAGACGTTTGATCACTTCGTGAGCGTCCATTCCTTTTACAAGGCTGCTGATTCCGGCTGTATTTCCGGCACATCCGCCTACGAATTCTACATTTGCGATTTTATCTCCGTCAAGTTCTACATGGATCAGTCGAGAACAGACTCCTGATGGTTTGTAATCCATATCTATTACCTCCTGTTGCTTTTGTAAATAATTATTTTATTGTCATACGTCTCAGATTATAACAGAGATTCTGTCTGTTTGCTACTTATTTCGCCGGTTGAAATCGAATTTTCTATAAGATATAATAGGGCATAGACGAATTAATATAGAAAATATCGTAATAACAGGAGGATATAGAGCTATGATAGGTATTATCGGAGCAATGGAAGAAGAAGTGGCAGAACTTAAAAAAGATATGCAGATCGATGAGACTATAGAACAGGCAGGGATGGTATTCTGCAAAGGTTCATTGGGCGGCAAAGATGTTGTTATTGTAAGAAGTGGTATCGGTAAAGTGAATGCAGGAATCTGTGCACAGATCCTGGTGGACAGATTTGGTGTGGATACATTGATTAATACCGGTATTGCGGGTTCACTGGATGCACAGATCGATATCGGAGATATGGTGATCTCGACAGATGCACTGCATCACGATATGGATGCGACGATATTCGGAGATCCGGCAGGACAGATCCCAAGAATGGACACACTGTCATTCCCGGCAGATGAAAAACTGGTCAAGAAGGCAGTAGCAGCAAATGAGAAAGCCAATCCGGATATTCACACATTTACCGGAAGAGTGGTAAGCGGCGATCAGTTTATTTCGGATAAAGATGTGAAGGAAAGAATCTCATCATTATTCCATCCGATGTGTGTAGAGATGGAAGGTGCGGGAATTGCCCAGGCAGCTTACCTGAACAAAGTTTCGTATGTCATCATTCGTGCAATTTCGGATAAAGCTGACAACAGCGCGACTATGGATTATCCAACGTTTGAAAAGAAGGCAATTGCCCACAGTGTAAGACTTATGAAGGAATTACTGCCGATGATCTAGGTATAAGTGAAAAGGCATACAATTTAAAATATCACAGAATGTGCCCGGAACCGACATGATATGTGGTTTTCTGTGCGAAATATGAGGAACGAAATTAAGCGCCCTCCTGTTTGATTTACAGTATAATGCAAATCAAAAGGAGGGCTTTTATTATGCTGGAAATGTTATTGGACAAGAAGTTACTGTTCGTACTCATGGGGATCCTGACCGGCCTTGGTGTGGTGGACAAATGTATCGTGAGTATGACGATGAAACGTATGGTGGAGGCGGCGGGAAGTATGAGTAAGAGTAACCACCCGCTGATGCGCCTGGTCCGTGCGAAATTCGAACACGCATGTATGATCAGCGATACGGTGGAAAACGTAGGGGTATTTGTGGATAAGTATCTGTATGAGTATAAAGTCTGTGGATTACGACTTCACACGCTGCGCAGACTGGAGAAGATATGTGCGGGACTGCTTATCGTAACCGGACTTGTCGGTGCGGGACTGAGTTATCAGGTATATGGCATGGGAGATGCTGTCCTGCGGATGGGTGCATGTGGCGCAGGACTTGGAATCCTGGTATGGCTGTTCCATCTGACAACGGATGAGAATTATTGCATGCAGATGGCAAAGAACTATATGGTAGATTATCTGGAAAATGTATGTCTCCACAAGTATGAAAAGGCAAATCAGAAAGAACGCACCGGACGAAGAGACAGTGTGATCAAAAAAGACGAGACAAATGATACAAAAGAAGAAAAGGCAGAAAAAGAGGACAAAACGGAGCAAGAAGAAAAAGAAGAATCTGTTCCGGTATCCGGCTCCGGTGTTGTGCAGATGCAGCGTGAGAGCCGCAGAAAAGAAAGAGTAAAGGAGAACGCCAGGAACCTGGCAAAAGTATCGGCGCGGCTTGCCGGTACAGACGGGAGTAAAAGGACAGAAGATATATTGCAAGAAGAGGTACAAAGTACCGGGACTCTGGCCGGTAATGCGCAGGCAATGGAGATTAAAGGAAATGCCGATAAGGAGTCTGCACAGGAAGATGTACAGGAAGAAATACCGAAAGAAGACACCATACGTGAGCTTCCAAAGGATGAGATGATCCGCCAGATCCTGCGGGAGTTTATGGCTTGATAATATAATGTTATTTTGCTAAAATATACGCATGAATAATATATTTGATAAATTAAAGAATTACAGCGATTCTGACTACTATGCATTCCATATGCCGGGGCACAAGAGAAATCTGGATCTGATGGACGGGACATCTCCGTACCGGATCGATATTACAGAGATTGATGGCTTTGATGATCTGCATCATGCAGAGGGAATTCTAAGAGATGCGCAGGAAAGAGCAGCAAGAGTTTACCATGCGGACGAGACACATTTTCTGGTGAATGGAAGTACGGTTGGAATCTTAAGTGCAATATTAGGAATAACTGAAAAAGGAGATTCCATACTTGTGGCAAGAAATTGCCACAAGTCTGTGTATCATGCGATATATCTGAATGAACTGGATCCGGTCTACCTCTATCCGAAATTCGATACGGAACAGGGACTGAGCACAGAGATTGATGTTGCGGATGTACAGAAAGCACTGGAAGAACATCCGAAGATCCGCGCGGTGATGATCGTGTCACCGACATATGATGGTGTGGTGTCGGACATCGAAAAGATTGCAGAGATTGTGCATGCAAAAGGGTGTCCGCTGATCGTGGATGAAGCACACGGTGCGCATTTCGGATTTGATCCGTATTTTCCAAAGAGTGCGAATATATATGGTGCGGATCTGGTGATCAACAGTCTTCATAAGACGCTTCCGGCGCTGACACAGACGGCGCTTCTGCATGTGAACGGGGACATGGTGAAGCGAAGAAAAGTGAAACAGTATCTGGATATGCTGCAGACGAGCAGTCCGTCGTACATATTGATGGCGAGTATCGATGCGTGTATCGGAATGCTGGAAGAGACACTTGAAACGCATTCGGATGCAAGATCAGATTATAAATATAAAAATATTTTTTCTGAGTATGCCAATCGCATTGAAGCACTTCGCAAAGATCTGAAACGGCTTAAGTATCTGAAAATTATCCAGACTGATAATACAGACCGCTATGACAGATCCAAATTCGTGATCTCCGTAAAACATGCACCGATGTCCAGTCACGAGCTGTATGAGATATTACTTCATAGATATCATTTGCAGATGGAAATGCTGTAGAGGCATCTGTAAAAGGTTTTGATGAAGAGAGAGACCTTGCGGTTGTATCTGTAGCACTGGATGATATTAAGGATGATACAATGGATGCTATTTCTGTTGCAAAGATCGGCAGTTCCGATGACCTTAAAGTTGGTGAGCAGGTAGTTGCAATTGGTAATGCTCTTGGATATGGACAGTCTGTTACTACTGGTATTGTAAGTGCTAAGAACCGTAGAATGGATTCTGAAAAAAGTACAGTAACTGATGGCAGCGATGACAGCAGTGACGGTGTAAATCTGATCCAGACAGATGCGGCAATTA
>ERZ839741.3211-NODE-3211-length-13469-cov-10.024005_pt1 | contig 13469 bp, 9 predicted proteins | sample MGYA00519880_ERZ839741 | MGnify/ENA primary metagenome ERZ839741 (study PRJEB31850, sample SAMEA3708851) | human gut metagenome | biome: human gut; feature: human-associated habitat; material: faeces | place: China | collected 2014 ... | reverse complement strand
GGTTGTTGCCCAGCACCCGCGCGGCCTTGGTAAAATTCTGATACTTCGCCACATAATAGAAGATCTTGTAGTATTCCCAGTCCACATACATGGGCATCTGCCTCCATTCATATCAAATTTACATTGCAGCCATGTGGAAGATACGTTTTACACATTCTGCCTCTGCTCGTATAATAGCACTGCAATCTGAAATTGCAAGAGGGAAATCCAAAAGTATCGTAAAGTGGTATGGGAAAAGAAGGGAACTGAAGTATTATGCTGACCGCAGTAACTGGAATCAATTGGGGCGATGAGGGCAAGGGCCGCGTCATCGACCTGCTGGCAGAACATGCGGACATCGTTGCCCGCTATCAGGGCGGCAACAATGCCGGGCACACCGTCGTCACAGAGCAGGGCAAGTTCATCCTGAACCTGCTGCCCTCCGGCATCCTCCACCCGGAGGTGACCTGTGTGCTGGGTGCGGGCATGGTCATCGACCTGGACCATCTGGCCGGGGAGATGGACGCCATCGAGGGGCGCGGCATCACCGTCGGCCCGGAGAACCTGAAACTCTCGGACAAGGCCACCATCTCCATGCCGTGGCACAAGGTGCAGGACGGTCTGGAAGAGGACCGTCTGGCTAAGAAGGGCAGTGCGTTCGGCTCCACCCGCCGCGGCATCGCCTATGCCTACAGCGACAAATACCGCAAAAAGACCCTGCGTCTGGGCGACCTGCTCCATCTGGACGAAAAGCGGGTGCAGGACCGCCTGCACATGATCCTGGAATCCAAGAATCTGGAGCTGGCGGGCTGCTATCATCAGGAGCCCATGAGCTACGACGCCCTGCTGGAGTGGTGCCGGGAGCAGGCCGGGCAGTTTGCTCCGTACATCTGCGATGTGGGGGCCTTCCTGCAGCAGGCCCACGACAGCGGCAAGCGCATCGTGCTGGAAGCCCAGCTGGGTGCCATGCGGGATATCGACTACGGCATCTTCCCGTTCACCTCCAGCTCCAATACGCTGGCGGCCTATGCACCGCTGGGGGCAGGCATCCCCAACTGCAAGCTGGACCATGTGGTGGGCGTGCTGAAAGCCTACTCCACCTGCGTGGGTGCCGGCCCCTTTGCGGCCGAGAACGCCATGGGCGAGGTGTGGAACGAGCAGCTGCGCAAGGCAGGCGGCGAGTACGGCGCCGCCACCGGCCGCCCGCGCCGGGTGGGCCCCTTTGACTGTGTGGCCAGCCGCTATGGCCTTGCCATGCAGGGTGCCGACAAGATCGCCCTGACCAAGCTGGACGTGCTCAGCAGCCTGAAGGAGATCCCGGTCATCACCGGTTACAAGCTGGACGGCGTGGAGGTCCCCGCCTTCGACCCGCTGTCCGACCTGGACCGTGTGGAGCCGGTGGTCACCATGCTGCCCGGCTGGGAGCAGGATATTTCCGGCTGTACCAGCTGGGACGAGCTTCCTGAAGCAGCAAAGAACTATGTGCAGTTCCTGGAAAAGCAGCTGGACCATGAGATCCAGTTCGTTTCCACCGGTGCCGAGCGCGAGAAGTTCGTGTTGAAAGGAGCATGGCTGTGAGACATTTTATTGAACCGAACAGCTTTTCACGGAACGAGCAGCTGGCCCTGCTGGACCTTGCCGACCGGATGGAAGCAAACCCCGCACCCTACGCCCACCTGTGCGACGGGCGCATCCTGGCCACCCTGTTCTATGAGCCATCCACCCGCACCCGGCTTTCTTTCGAGTCGGCCATGCTGCGTCTGGGCGGCAAAACGCTGGGCTTTGCAGGGGCACAGCTTTCTTCCGCCAGCAAGGGCGAGACGGTGGAGGACACCGCCCGCGTGGTGAGCAACTACGCCGACGTCATCGCCATGCGCCACCCCAAGGAGGGGGCTCCGCTCCGGGCGTCCCGGTATGCCTGCGTGCCGGTCATCAATGCGGGCGATGGCGGCCACGCGCACCCCTCCCAGACCATGATCGACCTGATGACCATCCGTCAGCGCAAGGGGCGGCTGGATCATTTGACCATCGGCTTCTGCGGCGACCTCAAGTTCGGCCGGACGGTCCACTCCCTGACCGCCGCGCTGAGCCAGTTTGAGGGCAACCGCTTTGTGTTCATCTCGCCGGAGGACCTGCGCCTGCCTCGCTACGTCAAGACCGAATCGCTGGAGCCCACCCATCAGGTCTACACCGAGACCGACGATCTGGAAGCGGAACTGCCCCATCTGGATGTGCTGTACATGACCCGCATCCAGCAGGAGCGCTTCTTCAACGAGGAAGAGTATCTGCGCCTGAAGGGCTGCTACCAGCTGGACGAAGCCATGCTGCGGCTGGCCCCGGCGGATATGCCGGTGCTGCATCCGCTGCCCCGCATCGACGAGATCAGCACCGACGTGGACAACGACCCCCGCGCCGCCTACTTTGATCAGGTGCACAACGGTGTCTACATCCGCATGGCCATCATTCTGGCCCTGCTGGGCATCCCGGACCCGCTGACCGGCAAGACCGTGCTGGACCACTGAATACAACCAAAAGACAGGCCCCCGGACGACTGTAAAAAAGCCATCCGTGAGGTGAAATTCCGTCTTGTCCTCCCCGGCGGGAAGGGCTATAATAGGAACGATAAAATTTAAAGGAGAGTTTCCACAATGAGTTCCTCACAAGACGGTACAACATCCCCAAAATCGCTGTTTGGCTGGTATAAGGAGCACATCACCGGTGCCATCGCCTCCTTTGCCGCACTGGCCACCATGGCCGGCTGCGTGGTGCTGAAGGAAAGGATCCGGCTGGACGACTGATCATGGAACCCAGAAAAGCGTATTTTCACCTGCCCGGGCTGTTTGAGTTCTACGAGCTGTACCGGGTGTTCCTGCCGCTGTACCGGACGCACCGCGACTGGTTTTACGATTGGTGCGAGATCGGCTCCCTTTACGGTGCCCCGGCCGACTGCCTGTGGGGCGGCGGACGGACCGGCTGCAGCCGACACACCGCCCGGGAGGTGCTGCCCCTTGCGCAGGAGTACGGTATCTCGGCCCGGCTCACCTTCAGCAATTCACTGCTGCGGGAAGAGCACCTGACCGACCCTAAATGCAACGCCCTCTGCGCGCAGTTCGCGCAGGGCAGTGTGCAAAACGGCGTCATCGTGCATTCGGACCTGCTGGTGGATTATCTGCAGACGCACTACCCGGAATTATATCTGGTGTCCTCCACCACCAAGGTACTCACGGAGTTTGCACAGCTGGAAGCGGAGACCGCCCGGCCGGAGTTCCGCTATGTGGTGCCGGACTTCCGCCTGAACAAAGCCTTTGCGCAGCTGGACAGCCTGCCGCAGCCGCAGAAGGACAAGCTGGAATTCCTCTGCAACGAGTGCTGCTGGTTCGGCTGCACCGACCGGCGGCGCTGCTACGAGAACGTCAGCCGCCGGAATCTGGGCGAGCTCTGCCCGGAGCACCGCTGCACGGCCCCCGGTGCGGCGGAAGGCTACCGCTTTTCCAAAGCAATGCGGAACCCCGGCTTTATCGGAGTGGAGGACATCCGCAGCACCTACCTGCCCATGGGCTTTTCGCAGTTCAAGATCGAGGGCCGGGGCCTTGGCAGTGCGCTGGTGCTGGAATTTTTGCTGTACTATCTGACCAAACCGGAACACCAGCTGCAGGTGCGGGAAGAGATCTATCTCGACAATATGCTGGACCTGTTCTGACAACGAAAAAAGGCGCGGAGCGCTTCTGGAAAATCAGAAGGCTCTGCGCCTTTTTATAGAGTGTGGAAACTTTGTAAAAACCTCTTGGCTTAAAGTTGAGCAGGCATAACAACGCAAACGGGGCACTGTACCACCCGGTACAGTGCTCTTTTTTGCTCGCAGCAAAGAACCTTTGCCACGAAAAAAATCAGCACCAAAAAGTCCGGCAAGTTCACAAAATGTTTAACTTTTGGAGCGGAAAATACTATTTTTTTCGTGTAAAATAAAGGCTCCAGATTGAATGTGCCGACAATTTGGTTTATAATGACCTTGTATGCAAACTGTGAGGATGATTTGTTACCGAACAATTTTCGGCAGTCAAAACTGAACCGTCTGTGTGCAGGGCGTGCCCCGGCAGACGATGCCTTAGGAGGAAAAACAACGTGAGAGTAGGTCTTGACATCGGCAGCACCACCATCAAGTGCGTGGTGCTGGATGAGCAGGATACCCTGCTGTATTCTACATACGAACGACATTATAGTCATATTCTGGAAAAGGCGCAGGAGCTGCTGCGCCGCATTGACGCCGAGCAGCTGCACGGGCAGAAAGCACTGCTGAGCATTTCCGGCTCGGCGGGCATGGGTCTGGCCGACAGCTGCGGCGTGCCCTTCGTGCAGGAGGTGTTCTCCACCCGCGTGGCGGTCAAACGCTTTGTGCCCGCCACCGACTGCGTCATTGAGCTGGGCGGCGAGGATGCCAAGATCCTGTTTCTGACCAACGGCACTGAAGTGCGCATGAACGGCAGCTGTGCCGGCGGCACGGGTGCTTTCATCGACCAGATGGCCACCCTGCTCAAGATGAGCGCCGACGAGATGAACAAGGCCGCCGAGCAGGCCCAGCGCACCTACACCATCGCTTCCCGCTGCGGCGTGTTTGCCAAGAGCGACGTGCAGCCCCTGATCAATCAGGGTGCCCGCACCGAGGACATTGCCGCCAGCATCTACAAGGCCGTGGTCAACCAGACCATTGCGGGTCTGGCACAGGGCCGCCCCATCAAGGGCAACATCCTGTATCTGGGCGGGCCGCTCACCTTCAGCACCGTGCTGCGCAAGAGCTTTGACGAGGCGCTGGGCGTGACCGGCACCTGCCCGGAAAACAGCCTGCTGTATGTGGCACTGGGGGCCGCCCTGTATGCGGACAAATCCTTTGTGCTCACCGATGTGGCCGACGCACTGGACAAGTATGCCGCCACGGCCACCTATGCCAGCGAGCCGCCGCTGTTTGCCAACAAGCAGGAGTACGAGGAATTCCACGCCCGGCACATGTCCCACAGCGTGCCGCATGTGCCGTTCAGTGCCCACTGCGGCCCGGTGCACATCGGCATCGACTCCGGCTCCACCACCGTCAAGCTGGTGGTCGTGGACGAAAAGAGCCAGATTTTGTACACCAACTATCAGCCCAATCTCGGCAACCCGCTGCCCCTCATCCGGGAGCAGCTGCTCAAGATCTACAAGGAACACCCCGGCCTGCAGGTGGCCAGCGTGACCACCACCGGCTACGGCGAAGAGCTGGTGAAGAACGCCTTCCGCTGTGATTACGGTCTGGTGGAAACGGTGGCCCACTTCACCGCCGCCAAGTACTTCATGCCGGATGTGGACTTCATCATCGACATCGGCGGCCAGGATATGAAGTGCTTCAAGATCGAGGATGGTGCCATCAGCAACATCTTCCTGAACGAAGCCTGTTCTTCCGGCTGCGGCAGCTTTTTGCAGACCTTCGCCCAGGCCCTGGGTTATGACGTCAAGGAGTTTGCCGCCCTGGGTCTGTTTGCGGACCGCCCGGTGGACCTGGGCAGCCGCTGCACCGTGTTCATGAACAGCTCGGTGAAGCAGGCCCAGAAGGACGGTGCCAGCATCGAGAACATCTCGGCCGGTCTGTCCATCAGCGTGGTCAAGAACGCACTGTACAAGGTCATCCGCGCGTCCAGCCCCGAAGAACTGGGCCGCAAGATCGTGGTGCAGGGCGGTACCTTTTATAATGAAGCCGTGCTCCGCGCCTTTGAAAAAGAGATGGGCGTGGAGGTCATCCGCCCGGACATTGCCGGTCTGATGGGTGCTTACGGTGCGGCCCTGTATGGTCTGCGCCAGAGCAGCAAGGCCCACCGTACCGCCTCCGGCATGATGAGCCGGCAGGAGCTGGAAGCCTTTGAACAGAAGGTGGTCAGCGTCAAGTGCGGCGGCTGCGGCAACCACTGCCAGCTCACCGTCAACACCTTTGCGGATGGCCGCAAGTACATTTCCGGCAACCGCTGCGACAAGCCCGTTACCGGCAAGAGCGCCGACAACAGCCTGAACCTGTACGCCTACAAGCAGGAGCTGTTGGCCGGCTACAAGCCGGTGCCCGGCAAGCGCGGTTCCATCGGCATCCCGCTGTGCCTGGGCTTCTACGAGCTGCTGCCCTTCTGGTGGGCCTTCTGGACCAAGCTGGGCTTTGCGGTGCACACCAGCCCGGTGTCCAGCCGCGGGCTGTATCTGGCCGGACAGGCCACCATCCCCAGCGATACGGCCTGCTTCCCGGCAAAGTTGAGCCACGGTCACATCAAGGCCCTGAGCCAGATGGAGCTGGACGCCATCTTCTACCCCTGCCTGACCTACAACGTGGACGAGGGCCTGGGCGACAACCATTACAACTGCCCGGTGGTGGCCTATTACCCGGAAGTTCTGGCCGGCAACTGCCCGGAGCTGGAAGGCAAAAAGTTCATCTATGATTATGTGGGCATCCACCGCCCCAAGGACTTTGTGCACAAGATGGCAAAGGAGGTGCTGCCCAAGTACTTTGGCGGCATCTCTGAAAAAGAGGTGCAGGCCGCAGCCGACGCCGCCTACGCGGAGTACGAGGCGCACATGGCAAAGATCCGGGTAAAGGGCAGCGAAATCATCGACGAGGCGCGCCGTCAGGGCAAGCGCATCATCGTGCTGGCAGGCCGTCCCTATCATGTAGACCCGGAGGTCAACCACGGCATCGACCACCTGATCACCCGCCACGGGGCTGCGGTGGTCACCGAGGACAGCATCTCCAACCGGGTGCAGAAGTTCCCCACCAGCGTGCTGAACCAGTGGACCTACCACAGCCGCCTGTATGCCGCCGCCAAGTACTGCACCACCCAGAAGGATATGGATCTGGTGCAGCTGGTGTCCTTCGGCTGCGGCGTGGATGCCATTACCACCGACGAGACCCGCGAGATTTTGCAGCGGGGCAACAAGCTGTATACCCAGCTGAAGATCGACGAGATCACGAACCTTGGTGCCGTGAATATCCGCCTGCGCAGCCTGTTTGCCGCTCTGGACGAGCGGGACGAGGCCGCCGCAGAAAAGGCAGAATAAAAGAAACCTTGAGATAGGCTGAAAGGCTTCCCCCGGCGGGGGAAGTCTTTGCGGGGACTATCTTGTTTAGAGCAACATAGGAGGAACCTATGGAATATCATTATCCTAAATTTACCCCGGAGATGAAAAAGACCCACACCATCCTTATCCCCAACATGGCCGTTACCCAGTTCCGGCTCATGGAGTACGCACTGCGCTGCGAGGGCTATAAGTGTGAGCTGCTGGGCAACTGCGGCAGCGCCGTGGCGCAGCTGGGGCTGAAGTATGTCCATAACGATACCTGCTACCCGGCGCTGCTGGTCATCGGCCAGTTTCTGGATGCGCTGAACAGTGGCAAGTATGATCTGGAGCACACTGCCTTGCTGATCACCCAGACCGGCGGCGGCTGCCGCGCCTCCAACTACATCCATCTGCTGCGCAAGGCGCTGGTCAAGGCCGGTTACCCGCAGATCCCGGTGGCAAGCCTGAACTTTTCCGGTCTGGAAAAGGACAGCGGCTTCCAGATGACCCTCCCGCTGGCACGCAAGTGCATCGCCTGCATCTTCTACGGTGATATGCTGTGTGCGCTGCGCAATCAGGTGGCTCCCTACGAGAACGAAAAGGGCACTGCTGACCGCATGGTGGATCGCTGGATCGCCCGTCTTGGCCGCGCTTTGCTGGCCGGGAAAGGCTTTACTTCCCGGGAAATGAAGCACACCTTCCCGCTCATCGCAAAGGAATTTGCCACCATCCCGGTCACCCGGGTACCCAAGGTCAAGGTGGGCGTTGTGGGCGAGATCTACGTCAAATACAGCCCGCTGGGCAACAATGACCTGCAAAAGTTTTTGGAAAGTCAGGACTGCGAGGTGAACTTCCCCGGTCTGATGGGCTTTGTACAGTACTGCGCCTTCAATATGGGCGAGGATCATGTGCTGTACGGCGGCAAGCTGGCTGTAAAGGTGGGCACCGACCAGTTCCTCAACTGGCTGGACAGCGTGGAGCGTGTCATGCTCAAGGCAGAGACGGACGCCGGGTTCTATGCGCCGGGCCCCTTCAAGGAGCTGGTGGAGAAGCCCAAGGGCGTGATCTCGCTGGGCGCAAAAATGGGCGAGGGCTGGCTGCTGACCGCCGAGATGATCGAGCTGGTGCAGGGCGGCTACGGTAACATCGTGTGTGCGCAGCCCTTTGGCTGCCTGCCCAACCATATCGTGGGCAAGGGCATGGTGAACAAGATTCGTGCGCTGTACCCCAGCGCCAACATCACCCCCATCGACTACGACCCCAGTGCTACCCGGGTCAATCAGGAAAACCGCATCAAGCTGATGCTGGCGGTGGCAAAGGAGCGCCTGAACGCCCCCGCAGAAGCCCAGCCGCTTACGGCGGAGCAGCTCGCAGGCGGTGCCCCTCAGGTCGGCGCTACCGTGTAACAGAAGCAAATACGATAAAAACAGGGGAGCCGCTGCACGGCATTTTTACGCAGCAGCTCCCTTTTTGCAGGAAAGGAACCCCTATGGAAAAGCCCGCAGCTGCCTGTTATCATCTGCCCGGCCTGTTCGAGTTTTACGAGCTGTACCGCCGTTTTTTGCCGCTGTATCGGGAGCACCGGGAATATTTTTACGACTGGTGCGCCATCGGCTCTATTTACGGTGCACCGGCAGGCTGCATCTGGGGCGGGGGACGCATCTCTTGCGGCGGGGCAGCTGCGCGCGAGGTGTTGGCGCTGCTGCGGGAATACGGCATCTCCGGGCGGCTGACCTTCAGTAACTCCCTGCTGCGGGCCCAGCACCTTGCCGACCCGCAGTGCAACGCCCTGTGTGAACAGTTTGCCAAAGCTGGTAGTGTGCCAAACGGCGTGATCGTCCACTCCGACCTGCTGGCGGACTATCTGCAACAGCGCTGGCCGGAGCTGTATCTGGTGTCCTCCACCACCAAGGTGCTCACGGATTTTGTGCAGTTGCAGCAGGAACTGGCAAAGCCGCAGTTCCGGTATGTGGTGCCGGATTTCCGGCTGAACCCGGCGCTGAAACAGCTGAGCACTCTGCCGTCGGAGCAAAAAGCCAAGGTAGAGTTTTTGTGCAACGAGTGCTGCTGGTTCGGCTGCACAGAGCGCAAGCGCTGCTACGAGACGGTCAGCCGTCAGAATCTGGGCGAGGACTGCCCGGACCACCGCTGCACCGCCCCGGATGCCGCCGGGGGCTATCGCTTTTCCAAGGCGATGCGCAGCCCCGGATTTATCGGGGTGGAGGATATCCGGCAGCGGTATCTGCCCGCAGGTTTTTCCCACTTTAAAATAGAGGGCAGGGGACTTGGCAGCGCACTTGTGCTGGAATTTCTGCTTTACTACATGACAAAGCCGGAATACCAGCTGCAGGTGCGGGAGGCAATCTATCTGGACAATATGCTGGATCTTTTTTAAGAAAATCGCACCGGGCAGACCATTTTCTGCCCGGTGCTGTTTTTTGCCTGCGGGATTTGCGCCCGAAAACTTTCTTTTCCCGGCAAAGCGTGCTACAATAAATGAGAAACTTTTTTATAGGAGCAGTGCATGGAAACAACGCAAAAACAGATCGTACTGGGCATTCTGGCTCATGTGGACTCCGGCAAGACCACCCTCTCCGAGGCTATGCTCTACCGCGCCGGTGCCATCCGCAAGCTGGGGCGGGTGGATCACGGGGACGCCTTTCTGGATACCGATAGCTTAGAAAAAGCACGCGGCATCACCATCTTTTCCAAACAGGCGCTGCTTACGGCGGGCAACACCGCCATCACCTTGCTGGACACCCCCGGCCATGTGGATTTTTCCACCGAGACCGAGCGCACCTTGCAGGTGCTGGACTACGCCGTGCTGGTGGTCAGCGGAACGGACGGCGTGCAAAGCCATACCGAAACGCTGTGGCGGCTGCTGCGGCGCTACCATGTGCCCACTTTTGTATTCGTGAATAAAATGGACCTGCCCGGCATGACCCGGGAACAGTTACTCAGCCAGCTGAATCACCGCCTTGGCGAGGGTTTTGTGGATTTTGGCACAGAGCCTGCCGCCCGCAACGAAGCACTGGCGCTGTGCGATGAGCAGCTGATGGAAAAAATGCTGGACGCGGGAACCTTGACCGATGCAGACATTATCCCCGCAGTTGCCCGGCGGCACGTTTTTCCGTGCTGGTTCGGGGCGGCACTGCGTCTGGATGGGGTGGATGCACTTCTGGAGGGGCTTGACCGCTACACCCGCCCCGCCCCGGCGCTGCACGCCTTTGGTGCAAGGGTGTTCAAGGTATCGCAGGACGAGCAGGGCACCCGCCTGACATGGCTGCGGGTCACCGGCGGGGAACTGAAGGTAAAGGCGCTTCTTACCGGCGAAGCGGACGGCGAGCCGTGGGCAGAAAAAGCGAACCAGCTACGGCTGTACTCCGGCGCAAAATATACCCTGACCGAGGCCATCGGCCCGGGACAGGTGTGCGCCGTGACCGGCCTGACCCATGCAAAGCCCGGCACAGGACTTGGGGCAGAGCGGGACAGCGATGTGCCGGTGCTGGAACCGGTGCTCAGCTATCAGGTGCTGCTGCCGGAGGGCGCAGACGTACACGCCGCGCTGGGCAAGCTGCACCGGCTGGAAGAGGAAGAACCCCAGCTCCATGTGGTGTGGAACGAGACACTGGGCGAAATTCATGTGCAGCTGATGGGCGAGGTACAGCTGGAAGTGCTGCGCAGCCTGCTGGCTGAGCGGTTCGGGCTGGAAGTATCCTTTGGCCCGGGCGGCATTTTGTATAAGGAGACCATCGCCGAGCCCATGGAGGGCGTAGGCCACTACGAGCCGCTGCGCCACTATGCCGAGGTGCATCTGCTGCTGGAACCGCTGCCCCGGGGCAGCGGGATGCAGTTTGCCGCCGACTGCCGGGAAGAGGTGCTGGACAAAAACTGGCAGCGTCTGGTGCTGACCCATCTGGAAGAAAAGCAGCACCTTGGCGTTCTGACCGGCGCACCGCTGACCGATGTAAAGATCACCCTGCTTGCCGGCAAAGCGCACCTCAAGCACACCGAGGGCGGAGATTTCCGGCAGGCCACCTACCGCGCCGTGCGGCAGGGGCTGATGCTGGCAAAAAGCCAGCTGTTAGAGCCGTGGTATGCTTTCCGGCTGGAGGTGCCGGTGGAGAATATCGGCCGCGCCATGAGCGATATCCAGCGCATGGAGGGCAGCTTTGACCCGCCGGAAAGCGGCGCGGAGACCGCCACCCTGACCGGCTTTGCGCCGGTATCCACCATGCGCAGCTACCCTATGGAGGTGGTCAGCTACACCCGGGGCAGGGGACGTCTGAGCCTGACGCTGGACGGCTACCGTCCCTGCCACAATGCGCAGCAGGTCATTGCAGAAAGCGGCTACCAGCCGGAGCATGATCTGGAAAACCCCGCGGATTCTGTGTTTTGCGCCCATGGTGCTGGCTTTGTGGTGCCGTGGAGCGAGGTGCGCAGCCATATGCACGTGGAAAGCGGCTGGGGCAAGGCAAAGCCCGCCCGCCCGGAGACGCAGGCTGTGCCCCAGCGCCGCGCCATGGCCTACCGCGCCACGCTGGAGGAGGACGCCGAGCTGCTCAAAATTTTTGAGCGCACCTACGGCCCCATCAAGCGGGACCCGCTGGCGGCGTTCCGTCCGGTGCAAAAGACCGAACGCCCGGATTTTGCCGCCGAACAGTGGGAAATTGCCCCGGAGTATCTACTGGTGGACGGCTACAACATCATCTTTGCGTGGGACGAGCTGAACGCGCTGGCGAAGGAAAGCTTGGACGCCGCCCGCCGCAAGCTGATGGATATCCTGTGCAACTATCAGGGCTATCAGAAATGCGTGCTCATTCTGGTGTTCGATGCCTACCGCGTGCCCGGCAGCCCCGGTGCCATCGAGCAGTACCACAATATTCATGTGGTCTACACCAAGGAGGCCGAGACCGCCGATATGTTTATCGAGCGGGTCACCCATGAAATCGGCAAGAGCCGCCGTGTCCGCGTGGCGACCTCGGACGGTATGGAGCAGGTCATCATCCTTGGCCACGGCGCACTGCGCGTTTCCGCCCGGATGTTCCACGAGGAAGTGCAGAACGTGGAAAAACAGATCCGCGCCCTTGTGCAGGGGCAGGCGTAAATGCTATCCCTCCCAATTTCCTCTCTTGTGAAAAAGTCGGTTTGGAAAATCCGCAGATTTTCCAAACCGACAATCTTAAAATAATGATTCCGCTAGAAATGCCCACAGCAACGCGGAGGGCATTCAAATCGTTCTCTGGAGGTGCGCCCATGGCTGTGGAAATTACCGAAGAACTTGTCTGGCAGAGCATCCCGCGCCGCGCCCGGGATAGCCATAAGGGTACCTTTGGCAGCGTGCTGGCGGTGGCGGGCAGTGCCTTTTACCGGGGCGCTGCGCTGCTGGCAGCCGAGGGTGCACTGCGCACCGGGGCGGGCATCGTTACCCTTGCAAGTGTAGAGCCGGTGGTCAGCGCCGCCGTCACCCGCCTGCCGGAGTGCTGCCTGTGCCCCTGTAAGGAGGGCGCACAGGGCGGCATTGCACCGGAGAATGTGCCGCTGCTCCGGCGGCAGAAGGCCACCGTGCTGCTGCTGGGCCCCGGCCTTGGCGGCACGGCGCAAAGTGCCGCCCGGGCCACCGAGACCCGTACACTGGTGCAGCAGCTTCTGCCCGGCTTTGCGGGCGCTGCGGTGCTGGACGCAGACGGTCTGAACGCCGCCGCCCAGCTGCTGGCCGAAGGCAAGCCCTTTCCGCACCCGGCGGGAGAACTGGTAGTTACCCCGCACCCCGGTGAGATGGCGCGCCTGACCGGCCTTTCGGCAGCAGCGCTTGCTACCGACCGGGAGGGCATTGCCCTGCGGTATGCCAAGGCGTGGAATGCTGTGGTGGTGCTGAAGGGGGCACGCACTGTGGTGGCAAGCCCGGATGGGCGGGTGTGCGTGAACCCCACCGGCAACCCGGGGCTTGCCCGGGGCGGCAGCGGGGATGTACTGGCTGGGATGCTTGCGGCGCTGCTGGCCTGCGGTCTGCCCGCCTACCAAGCTGCTGCCTGTGCGGTATATCTGCACGGTGCCGCCGCCGACCGCGCCGCCGCAAAGCGCGGCGAGTACGGGATGCTGCCCCACGATATCCTGCCGGAACTGGGCGCATTGTTTGCGGAAAACCAAAGATAAACGAAAAAAGGCAGCTGCACAAAACACCGTGCAGCTGCCGCTTTTTGTTGCTGTAATTTGCGGTTCAGATTACCGGAACTGGTTGAGGTACTCCTCCGCCGAGCGGGTCATCTCTTTGGAGAAATCGGAGTTATACTTGCGGTTGCAAAAGGCGGTGCACCACTGGTCAAAGGGGGTGTTGCCAGCCTTGTAGCCAAAGGTATCCCGCAGCTCTGCGCCGTCCATGGTGCGGTAGCCGTTTTCGTGCACGATATGCTCCATGGCGCAGCGCT
>ERZ839741.3210-NODE-3210-length-13470-cov-4.880656_pt1 | contig 13470 bp, 7 predicted proteins | sample MGYA00519880_ERZ839741 | MGnify/ENA primary metagenome ERZ839741 (study PRJEB31850, sample SAMEA3708851) | human gut metagenome | biome: human gut; feature: human-associated habitat; material: faeces | place: China | collected 2014 ... | reverse complement strand
CGAGGGGCTTTTGCCCCCGAAGCACGATGCGGGTACCGCAACCCGACATTATCGAACATTTTGGCAACGCAGATGCCGTGCCGCAGCCGCCGGAGCGGTGTTTAAGCCGTCAGGCGGAAATTGTGCGGTGTTGCCCTAAATTGTTTTATGCCCGCAAATGCCGCAGCATGTTTTCATACCTCTGCTTTGCATCCGGCACAATATTCTTGACCGGGTAAGCATGATAAAGGCCTTTGCCTATTTCCGGGATTACGTTTTCCCGGCGTTCTCCGGCCGCTTTTTCAGGCTGACCAACATCTGCGTACTTTTTTCAAAACCAGCTTGACAATTTTCCCCTGCTGCGGTATAGTAATTAAGCCAACAACATGGGCTCGTAGCTCAGCTGGGAGAGCGTTCGGTTCGCATCCGAGAGGTCGAGGGTTCGATCCCCTTCGAGTCCACCATAAAAAATACCGCAGGTACGTTTGTATCTGCGGTATTTTTGTTGTGCGGTACACACTTGTGGATTTAAAACGGCTTTTTTGGTGCTTTACTTTAAGAGAGAATCATTATCGCGAAAATTATTGTGAGATCATAGGACTAAATCAGAAAGGCCTTGAAAACCAAGGCATTCTGGCTTAGTTCCTTCTTTTTTTGACCGAAAACAAAAGACTTTCGCAAGAATCAAACAAGCCGGAGGATACTGCTGCACACCCCTGGCAGAAGGAGGATAGCAACTGCCATACCGCGTCCATCTTTTCTTTCAGCTCGTCAATATCGTCCGGCTCGATTTTAAATGCGGTGCACCTGCTCATCGCCATAAAAGGCTGGATGCCGCCTTCTACATCGCAGCTCGTTCCGGAAAACACATTGAGTTTGCCCCGGTTATAGTCGATATTGAGCAACTGCTCCAACGCATTACCAGACGCCTTGCATAGAATCTCCGCCTTCACTCTGGCATTCTCCGTCACGCTGGTCAGCAACTCTGCGCTGATATTTGCCGGTTTTTTCACGGTAACTGCAAAAGACTGCCCTCCCCCTGTATTGATCAGGTGGTACGGCAGTCTTTATTTTGATTTTGTTCTCTTTCCGGTAATCTTTACTCCACCTTGCAGACTGGTTCCCGGATAACGGTCTTGCATTTTTCCGGGGCAGTGCGGCGGGGATCGCTGAGGTAAATTTCGTGGTGCAGGCGAGCGGAGGTGCAGTCAATTTTATAGTGCCGCTCCGCCGCAAACTGCTCCATTGCGTTGAGCGTTGCGGGCTCGGTATCATAGTTGCCAAGGTGCATGCACTGCACGCACAGGCCCTCATCATAAGTAAAGTACTCCACTTTGCTGAGATCCAGCTTTTTCTTGGCGGTAGCTTCGGCCACGGCCCAATCGAACTCCTGTTTGGTTACAAACTCCGGCAGGCGAATCATGGCGATCCAAGAGAATGTTTCCTTATGGGCGTAATCGACCCGGCTTTGCCCCTCCTGCCACCAAAGGCCCTCCAGCGGCGGCACCACATATTCAAAATAGCCGGGGATCTGGTGGGTACCTTTGTAGCTCATTTTTATGGTAAAGGCAACCGCATACAGCATACCAATGGCCGCCTGATATTCTCCATCCTGCGCGTTGGGGTCACCATGGCCGCGCACCGCCACATAGTTCATGGGCGGCACTTCCAGCAGCTGCGGCTTTTGGGGCGGGAGATAAAATTCCTTATACTCCTTTTTATAGTCAAACGGCATCGGTCAGGTCGCTCCTTTCTTCTTTTTGGGCTTTGGCATGGGCAGTTCGCGGCAGGTGGCCTGCACAAATGCAATCATGTGTTCCCGGTCATCCACATCCTCGTACAGAAAATAGTCTTTTGCACCATCATACGGCGGGGCTTTGGGCAGCTGCGGAGCAAGGGCTGCCCCCTCTTTGGTAATTTTGATGAACAGCTGGTCATCGCACACCAGGGCAAACATTTTGCCGTCCAGATACACGCCATAATCGCCAAACATTTTGTGGTAGGTCACCTGCCCGGCCGGGGCAAGCTGGTCCGCAATATACTGAACAAATTCGGGATTGGAGGCCATAAAAGGTTCCTCTCTTTTCATCATCATTTTATAATATTATATCATATCCCCTTACTCTTTACAACCTTTTTTCTTGTATAACAACCAATTATTGTATGTCACCGATGCTACAGCCACATTTTTTAGCCGCATTTTTTACAACTCAGCGCTTTACAGTGGTGCTTGGTTCGGTGTATCATAAAAGAATATTAAAAAGGAGATGAGCGCATGAAATGCCCGAATTGGGGTAAAATTTTGGCTGCGGCGGCGCTGTGTGCTGCGCTGTGTGCCTGCAGCAAGCCGCAGGATGTTCTGCCCGATCATATCGCCACGCCGGAAGCATCCGGCACGGTTGCCCCAACTGCCGCCGTTGTTCAGGTCACCGCCACCCCCGCCCCAACAGATACCACCGTGCCCACTATTCTGCCGCAGACAGCAGATGCCGGGCGCAGTTATGTGGACGACACCCTGTTCATTGGGGATTCCAACACAGTGCGCTACACCATGTATGCCGATGACACCGGAACGGCGTTTTCCACGCTGAAAAACAACATTGGCGTGGTCAGCATGGGGGCCGGTTCTATCACCACCCTGAAATGCGAAAAGTTCAAGGGAGACAGCACCCTGTACACCATTCCGGATGCCGTTGCCAAGTTGCAGCCCAAACGCATTATCATTGGTTTCGGCTCCAACAACCTTGGTGGCAGCTCCACGGATGCCACCAAGTTCATCGCGCAGTACCGGGAGGGGCTGGCCGCCATCACCAAAGCATGGCCCTATGCGGATATTATCGTCAGCGCCATTCCCCCGCTGGACCAGCAGCGGGACAACACCAACCTGACCATGACCCAGGTAGATGCCTACAACGCCGCTCTTGTGACAATGTGCGAGGAGGACGGCTACAAATTTTTGAACACCGCCGAAGTACTGCGGGATGACGCCACCGGCTGGGCTAAAAAGGACTATACCCTTTCGGACGGGGTGCATCTTTCCAAAGAGGCTGTCACTGCCTATTTTACTTATGTGCGCACCCACGCTTACGTCACGCAGGACCGCCGCCCCGAAAGCACAGTCGTCATCCCGGAGCCGGACGGCGTACCGCTGGGGTTAATCTCCTCGGATCCGATCGCCGTGCGCGGCGCTAAAGTGCCAGTGGAATTTGTGGCCACATCCGGCGGCAGCATCAGCGGTTCCACCAGCCAGAAAGTGAAAAAGGGTGGCACCTGCTCCACCGTGAAAGCCGTACCCGATGCAGGCTGGAAGTTTGCCGGGTGGACGGCGTCGCTGGGGGCGGCCTCCAGCAGTTCTTCCCTGAGCTTTACCGTGCCCAGCAATGCGGACGCCAACGGCGTGATTGTGACAGCACACTTTGAGCCGGACGAACACGAACATGAATTTGTGGAAGTAAAGGATACCCGCATTGAGCCCACCTGTTTGGAATACGGCACCGTAAAAGTCAAGTGCACCATCTGCGGCGAGGTAAAAGAAAAAGAACTGCCCGCCCTGGGGCATGACTATGACAAGGGCGTTATCACCTTGCAGCCCCAGCCCGGTGTAGTCGGGGTGATGACCTACACCTGCCAGCGCTGCGGCTACATCAAAACAGCGCCCATTGAACCGCTGCCCACCGCAACGCCGACAGCTTCACCCACGTCACCCCCTTCACCGACACCGGCAGTTACCCAGACGCCGGAACCTGTTGTCACACCAGAGCCGATAACTACCCCGGAGCCTACGCAGGAACCTGTCATTACGCCGGAGCCCGAACCGACGGGTGCACCGGAGCCGGTAATTACCGCGGAACCGGCCCCTGACCCGGAGCCGCCGCAGGAAACCGAGCCTGCCAGTGAAGCCCCCACCGAGGTTCCTGCACAGGAACCGGAAGCTCCGCAGGAATAACCATGATTTTTTGAAAAGAAGAGGAACTTAATCTTATGAATGACCCCAGCCAGCAGCACATTGGCACCCCGGCGCTGATCCGCCGGTTTACCCCTTACCTGATGCGATACAAACGCATTTTGATTTTTGATTTGTTCTGTGCCGCACTGACCACTTTGTGTGATATCGTGCTGCCTAAAATTATGAGCTACCTAACCAACGCCGCCACCGATCCCGGCATTGTGCTGACGGTTGATGCGGTGTTAAAGCTCGCCCTGCTGTATCTCATTTTGCGGCTGATTGATGGTGCCGCACAGTATTTTATGTCCGGCACCGGCCACATCATGGGCGTTTACATTGAGACCGATATGCGGCGGGATGCCTTTGCCCACCTGCAGCGGTTGAGCCACACCTATTATTCCAATACCAAAGTTGGGCAGATCATGGGCCGCATTACCAACGACCTGTTTGATGTGACCGAATTCGCCCACCACTGCCCGGAAGAATTTTTTATTGCGGGCATCAAAATTGCGGCTTCGTTCATCATCCTGTGCGGGGCCAGCGTACCGCTGACTTTGGTGGTGTTTGCCTGCGTGCCCTTGATGGCGGTTGTATCCATCAAGCTGAACCTGAAGCTTCGCGCCGCGTTCCGCCGCCAGCGGTTCCAGATCGGCGAGCTGAACGCTTCGATTGAGGACAGCCTGCTGGGCCAGCGGGTTGTGAAGGCGTTCGCCGCGGAAGAGGAAGAGAACAAAAAGTTCGAGCAGGGCAACACCGCGTTCCAGACCATCAAGAAGAAAACCTACCATGCCATGGCCGCGTTCAATACCTCCACCCGGCTGTTTGACGGGTTGATGTATCTGGTGGTCATTGTGGCAGGCGGCCTTTCGCTGGTATATGGCACCATCAGCGCTGGCGATCTGGTTGCCTATGTGATGTATGTTTCCACTCTGATTGCCACCATCCGCCGCATTGTGGAGTTTGCCGAGCAGTTCCAGCGCGGCATGACCGGCATTGAGCGCTTTTTTGACATTATCGATACCCCCGTTGAGATCACTGACGCCCCCGACGCCAAACCGCTGCAGGTGGAAAAAGGCGGCATTGAGTTCCGCGATGTGAGCTTTGAATACCCGGACGACCACAACAAGGTGCTGCGTCATGTAAACCTGAACATCCGCCCCGGCGAGAATCTGGCGCTGGTTGGGCCTTCCGGCGGCGGCAAAACCACCCTGTGCAACCTGATCCCTCGCTTTTATGATGTGACCGGCGGCGAGATTTTGATTGACGGGCAGGACATCCGCCATGTTACCCTGAGCAGCCTGCGCAATGCCGTTGGCGTGGTGCAGCAGGATGTTTACCTGTTCAGCGGCACGGTGGCCGAAAACATCGCTTACGGCAAGCCGGGTGCCACGCGGGAGGAGATCATTGCCGCCGCCAGGCTGGCCGGTGCTGATGGCTTTGTGCGGGAGCTGAAAGACGGGTATGATACCTATGTAGGCGAACGCGGGGTCAAGCTTTCCGGCGGGCAGAAACAGCGCATCAGCATTGCGCGGGTATTTTTGAAGAACCCGCCCATCCTGCTGCTGGACGAAGCCACAAGCGCGCTGGACAACGAGAGTGAGATTCTGGTTGGGCAAAGCCTGGATAAGCTGGCCAAGGGCCGCACCACGCTGACGATTGCCCACCGCCTGACTACCATCAAAAACGCTGACCGCATTCTGGTGCTGGGCAAATCCGGCATTGAGGAAGAGGGCCGCCACGAGGAATTGCTGGCAAAGAAAGGCATTTATTACCGCCTGTGGAACGGGCTGGTCAGCGGGCAGACGCTGTGATGGAAAAGCGGACGCTATGCCGCTTTGTTCCGATATAAAATATATAATGCAGAGCCACCTCGCCGTTGGGGCAGAAGTTTCCCGCGGCGGGGTGATTTTTGTGATTTTATAGGGAACGGTTTTGAGCGTTCTATTATCTGCCGCCTGTTTCCAACACATAACAAACCCAATATTTTCTGAGCGGCACACCGCGATCCGCCACCATTATTCATTATTATTTATTTTTTCCCGTCTCCTCTCCGCCCAATTTCTAATTCCTCATTTCTAATTCCTAATTTTCCTCTCAGTTCCGACTTCCTCCCTCCTTAATTGCCTCACCATTCTCCCCGTATTCAGCCCGCAGGTCAGCAGGTTAGAGGCTGTCATGACCGCCAGAAAGCCCGGCATACCGTATTGCGGCATCAGCCACAAAATGCCTGCAATGCGCAAAATGGAATCCAGCACCGAATAGCGGAAGGTCGCCAGCTGCTCCCCCATGCCTTTTAAGATCGCATCCACCATGCTTTCCAGGTACATAAAGGGTGCCACAAAGCCCAGTACCTGCACATAGCGGCCCGCCTGGGTATCGTGATAGAGCAAAATGGCGGCATCCTTGCCAAACAGCACCAGCGCGGCCCCCACCAACAGCGAGAACCCACCCGTCAACCCCATGGCAAGCCGCACAAGGCGGCGCAGGGCAGCGGTATCCCGGGCGGTGTGGGCACGGGTGATCTCCGGCATCAGCAGGCCGGAAAGTGCCGCCAGCACCGAGAACGGAAAAAAGATAAGCGGCAGTGCCATGCCTTTTAAGGAGCCATACTGTGCCACGGCTTCGGCGCGGGTGCCAAGGTAAGCGGCAAGACAGGCGGGGATCAGCACGCTTTCCCCTGCCTGCAAAACGCTGGCCACCAACCGGCTGCCGGTCACGGGCAGCACAATTTCCCACAGCTCCCGGCTGGTATAGCCGCGGGGCGGGTCATCGGCGCATGGGCGGAAGCTCGGTTCCTGCCGGGCAAACAGCGCCATAATGCCGCAGGAGACCGCCTCGCTGACAGTATTGCCGATGAGCACCGCACAGCAAGCGTAAGCCGCGCCCCAGTGGGCCAGTTTTACCAGCGCCAATGCGGCCACGGCCATCCGCACGGTCTGCTCCACCAGTTGGGCAATGATATTCGGTTCCACCCTTCGCCGCGCCAAAAAGCACCCCCGCAGCGCCCCGGCCGCCGCAATAAACGGCAGGCTGGGGGCCAGCGTACACAGCCCCAGCTCCGCGCGGGAATCATGCAGGGCAAAGCGGGCCAAAGGGTCCGCCAGCGCCAGCTGCGCCAGCATGGCGGCGGTGCCCAATACGGCCGCTGTTGCCGCAAGGCTGCGCAGCGTCGGGGCCATGCCGCGCCCACGGGTCAGACACTGCGCACCCAGCCGTGTGGACGCCACATTGATGCCCGCCGAAGCCAGCGAAACAAACACCATATAGACGGATAAGATCAGCTGGTACAGGCCCATACCCTCCGGCCCCAGGCGCGCAGCCACAAACACCCGGAACACCATGCCCAGCGCCCGCAGCGCAAAGCCCGCCACTGTCAGCAGTGCTGCATTTTTCAGATAGGTTTTCCCCCGCAGTGCCGTTTTTGCCGCCCCCTTTGCCCGTATAAAGCCAGTATATTCTGCATTGCTGCGGTTTATGGCAGGGTTTTATGAAGAAGTATCACCCATACAATTCGGACATTTTTGCTGGTTTGGCGTGCTATTCGTTTTGATAGTACTTGCATTTTGTGCTCTGACGCGGTACACTAATAAAGTGCGGCCCATGCCGCAAAACGGAGAACGGTGCCGAAACGGGGCAGTTGCAGCGCCCCGCCCGGCACAGATAAAAGGAGCTATACCCACATGAGTGAAGCATGTACCCACGATTGCAGCAACTGCCACGCTGACTGTTCCAGCCGTGCGCCGCAGCATGAACCGCCGCACGCAAAAAGCCACATCAAAAAAGTGATCGGCGTTGTTTCCGGCAAGGGCGGCGTTGGCAAAAGCATGACCAGCGCCATGATGGCTGTTTCCATGCGCCGCAAAGGCTACAAGGTCGGCGTGCTGGATGCTGACATTACCGGCCCTTCCATCCCCAAATTGTTCGGCGTTCATGGCCCGGCCATGGGCACCGAGGACGGCATCAACCCGGTGGAAAGCCACACCGGCATCAAGATCATGTCCATCAACCTGCTGCTGGAAGATGAGGAAGCCCCCGTTGTGTGGCGCGGCCCCGTGATTGCCGGTGCGGTCAAGCAGTTCTGGCAGGAAGTGATCTGGGACGACGTTGACTTTTTGTTTGTCGATATGCCTCCGGGAACCGGCGATGTGCCGCTGACCGTGTTCCAGACCCTGCCGGTAGACGGCATCATTATTGTATCCAGTCCGCAGGAGCTGGTCGGCATGATCGTTGGCAAGGCTGTGCAGATGGCCGAAATGATGAAGGTTCCCATCCTTGGCATTGTGGAAAACATGAGCTATGTGCTCTGCCCGGACTGCGGCAAGCATATCAACGTGTTTGGCGACAGCCATGTGGACGAGACCGGCAAGAAGTACCACCTGCCCGTGCTGGCCAAAATGCCGCTGAACCCCGAATTTGCCAAAGAGGCGGACGCCGGCATGATTGAAACCTTTGCCGGGGATTATCTGGACGGCGCAGCAGACGCTGTAGCCAAGCTGCTGAAGTAACTTTTTATTTTGGAATCCGGGCCCCATGCCCCGTTTGCAGCCTGTGTGGGGCATGGCCCTGAAAAGATTATCCATGCAGGAGGAAACACATTATGAAAAAGTTCCTGGAAGAGTTCAAAGCTTTTGCCCTGAAAGGTAACATGATGGACATGGCCATCGGTGTTCTCATCGGCGGCGCATTCTCCACGCTGGTCACTTCTTTGACGGACAACATCATTAACCCCATCGTTGGCATTTTGTTCCAGACAGATTTCAGTGATGTTGTGCTGCACCTGCCGTTTGACATCAACCTGGGCATTGGTGCATTCATCTCTGCCGTCATTAACTTTATCATTCTGGCATTCGTTCTGTTCTGTATGCTGAAAGCCATGAACAAGCTCATGGACCTGGGCAAGCATGAAGAAGAAAAGCCCGCCGAGCCGGAAGCCCCTAAGGCCCCGACGCAGGAGGAGCTGCTGACCGAGATCCTGGCTGTTTTGAAAGAGCAGCAGGCTGCAAACGGCAAATAACACACCGTTTTGCCCGGCGGTTATTGCCACAACTTAATTTTATTAAGTTTAGTCCTTGCAAAGCAAAGCAAATAAGGTTTTTGCGTTAATTTCATAAAAATCTTTTGTTTGATGATTGCCATTTCCCTATTGGTGTGGTATAGTATTGCTAAGAACAAAGACGTTCCCACAAACGGGTTAGTGTACCCGTTGGGGAACGTCTTTTTTCGTATCTATGCCAGGTTGGGAAATGTGCGTTCCCGCCCGGCCCCGCAGGGAATTACGGGAAGGAGCAAAAAACGGATGGAAAACTTTACAGAGCGCAAGGCCCCCGCCGGGCTGTATGATCCGCGGTTTGAACATGACAACTGCGGCATTGGTGCAGTTGTGGATATCAAGGGCCGTAAAACCCACAAAACGATCGACGATGCTTTGCAGATCGTGGAGCACCTGGAACACCGTGCCGGTAAGGATGCCGAAGGCAAAACCGGCGATGGTGTCGGTATCCTGCTGCAGATCGGCCACAAGTTCTTCAAAAAAGCTGCCGAAGAAGCCGGCATTACGCTGGGCAACGAGCGTGACTACGGCATTGGCATGTTCTTTTTCCCACAGGAAGAGTTGAACCGCAACCAGGACAAAAAGCTGTTTGAGATCATCTGCAAAAAAGAGGGGCTCACCTTCCTTGGCTGGCGCGAAGTGCCCACCTGCCCGGAAATTTTGGGCCACAAGGCACGTTCCTGCATGCCCAGCATCTGGCAGGCATTTGTGGAACGCCCGGCCCGCGTAAAGCCCGGCATTGACTTTGACCGCAAGCTTTATGTTGCCCGCCGCGTGTTTGAACAGTCCAGCCAGGATACTTATGTGTGCAGTCTTTCCAGCCGCACCATTGTGTACAAGGGCATGTTTCTGGTTAAAGAACTGCGCCTGTTCTATCCCGATTTGCAGAGCGAAGATTATGAATCTGCCATCGGCATGGTGCACAGCCGTTTTTCTACCAACACGGCACCCAGCTGGAACCGCGCCCACCCCAACCGCTTTATCCTGCATAACGGCGAGATCAACACCATCCGCGGCAACGTGGATACCATGCTGGCCCGCGAGGAAACCATTGGTTCCAACTACCTGAAAGAGGATATGACCAAGGTTCTGCCCATTGTGAACCAGGGTGGTTCCGACTCCGCCATGCTGGATAACACGCTGGAGTTTATGGTTATGAACGGCATGGAGCTGCCGCTGGCTGTTATGGTCACTATCCCCGAACCGTGGGAAAACAACCATAGTATGGACCCCAAAAAGCGTGCGTTCTATCAGTATTACGCCACCATGCTGGAACCGTGGGACGGCCCTGCTTCCATCCTGTTCAGTGACGGCGATGTGATGGGCGCTGTGCTGGACCGCAACGGTCTGCGCCCCAGCCGCTACTATATCACCAAAGACGGCCGCCTGATCCTTTCCAGTGAAGTCGGCGTGCTGGATATTCCCGCCGAAGAAATCGTGCGCAAGGACCGCCTGCGCCCCGGCAAAATGCTGTTGGTGGATACCGCCAGGGGTGAGCTGGTGGACGACGAAAGCCTGAAAGCCGATTACGCCAGCCGCGAGCCTTACGGCGAATGGCTGGACCGCAACCTGGTCAGCCTGGCCGACCTGAAGATTCCCAACGAGCGCGTACCCAGCCACGAGCATGACGAGCTGGTGCGGCTGCAGAAAGCATTCGGCTACCAGTACGAGGATGTTTCCACCATGATCCTGCCGATGGCAAAGAACGGCGCAGAGCCTGCCGGTGCCATGGGCAGCGATACCCCGCTGGCCGTTTTGAGCCACACCCATCCCCCGCTGTTTGAGTATTTCAAGCAGATGTTTGCCCAGGTCACCAACCCGCCCATCGACGCCCTGCGCGAGAAGGTCGTGACCTCCACCACCGTATACGTTGGCGCACAGGGCAACCTGTTGGAAGAGGACGCCGAGAACTGCAAGGTGCTGAAAATCACCAACCCCATTTTGACCGAAACCGACCTGATGAAGATCAAGGCTATGAAGGTTCCCGGCTTTAAGGTGGAAACCATCTCCATCTGCTACTATAAGAACACCGACCTGGAAAAAGCCATTGACCGCCTGTTCGTTGATGTGGACCGCGCCTACCGCGATGGTGCCAACATCCTGATTTTGTCTGACCGCGAAATTGATGAGTACCATGTCGCCATCCCCAGCCTTCTGGCTGTGGGCGCAGTTTCCAAGTATCTGGTTCGTACCCGCAAGCGCACCGCCATGGCCCTGATCCTGGAAAGCGGTGAGCCCCGCAAGGTTCATGATTTTGCCACCCTGCTGGGCTACGGTGCCTGCGCCATCAACCCCTATCTGGCACAGGAGACCATCGGCGAGCTGATCAATGAGGGTCTGCTGGACAAAGATTACTATGCCGCCGTGAACGACTACAATAAAGCCGTTCTGGCCGGCATCGTCAAGATTGCCTCCAAGATGGGCATTTCCACCATCCAGTCCTACCAGGGCAGCCAGATTTTTGAAGCGCTGGGTCTGAGCAACGAGGTAGTGGATAAGTACTTTACCAACACCGTCAGCCGTGTGGGCGGCATTACCATCCGCGACATCCAGAACGACCTGGAAGCCCGCCACAAGCAGGCATTCGACCCTCTGGGCCTGGATATCAGCATGGAGCTGACCAGCCTGGGTGAGCACAAGCTCCGCAGCGGCAAGCTGGCCGAAGATCATCTGTACAACCCGCTGACCATCCACCTGCTGCAGCAGGCCTGCTGGACCGGCGATTACAACAAGTTCAAGGCTTATACCGATGCCGTGAACGCCGAGGGCGGCGATGCCATGCACCTGCGCAGCCTGCTGGACTTCAATTATCCTGACGCCGGTATCCCGCTGGACGAAGTGGAAAGCGTGGATTCCATCGTACACCGCTTCAAGACCGCTGCCATGAGCTATGGTGCCCTTTCTGAGGAAGCCCACGAGTGCATGGCCGTTGCCATGAACCGCATCGGCGGCAAGAGCAACACCGGCGAGGGCGGCGAAGCCGAAGACCGTTTTGGCACCGAGCGCAACAGCGCCATCAAGCAGGTGGCATCTGCCCGTTTTGGCGTGACCAGCAAGTATCTGGTTTCCGCCAGTGAGATTCAGATCAAGATGGCACAGGGCGCAAAGCCCGGCGAGGGCGGCCAGCTGCCCGGCGGCAAGGTTTACCCCTGGGTCGCCAAGACCCGCCACTCCACCACCGGCGTGGGCCTGATCTCTCCTCCGCCGCACCATGATATCTACTCCATTGAGGACCTGGCCCAGCTGATCTATGACCTGAAATGCTCCAACCGCAAGGCTGCCATCAACGTCAAGCTGGTCAGCGAAGCCGGTGTCGGCACCATTGCCGCCGGCGTTGCCAAGGCCGGCGCCGAAGTGATTTTGATTTCCGGCTTTGACGGCGGCACCGGCGCTGCACCGCGCAACTCCATCCACAATGCGGGCCTGCCGTGGGAGCTGGGCCTTGCCGAAGCACACCAGAGCCTGATCATGAACGGCCTGCGTTCCCGCGTGCGCATTGAAGCCGACAGCAAGCTGATGAGCGGCCGCGATGTGGCCATTGCCGCCATGCTGGGCGCTGAAGAGTTCGGCTTTGGCACCGGCCCGCTGGTTGCCATGGGCTGCGTGATGATGCGCGTGTGCAACCTGGATACCTGCCCCATGGGCATCTGCACCCAGAACCCCGAGCTGCGCAAGCGCTTTAAGGGCAAGCCGGAATACATCATCAACTTTATGCGTTTTATGGCCGAGGATCTGCGCGAATACATGGCCCGCCTGGGCGTGCATACCGTGGATGAACTGGTTGGCCGCACCGACCTGCTGAAAGTCAAGGATGCCCCGGCTGGTTCCCGCGCAAGCGAGATGGACCTGACTGCCCTGTTGAAAAACCCGCTGGTGGAAAACAGCAGCGTGCACTTCAACGCCAAGGATGTTTACAACTTCGGCCTGGAAAAAACACCGGATATGCGCGTGCTGATGAAGAAGTTCAAGAAGAGCTTTGACATGGCAGAGCCCAAGCCGATGACCGTTGAACTGGAAGTTGGCAACACCGACCGCGCGTTTGGCACGATTTTTGGCAGTGAGATCACCCGCAAGTTTGGCAACACCCTGCCGGAAGATACCTTCCATGTGATCTGCAACGGGTACGGCGGCCAGAGCTTTGGTGCCTTTATCCCCGCTGGCCTGACCTTGGAACTGGTTGGCGATTCCAACGACTATATGGGCAAGGGCCTTTCCGGCGGCAAGCTGATCGTTTACCCGCCCAAGGATGTCACCTATGACCGCAGCGAGAACATTGTCATTGGCAACGTTGCCCTGTACGGTGCAACCGCTGGTAAAGCGTTCATCAACGGTGTGGCTGGCGAGCGTTTCTGCGTGCGCAACTCCGGCGCTACCGCTGTTGTGGAGGGCGTCGGCGACCACGGCTGCGAATATATGACCGGCGGCACCGTGGTGGTGCTGGGCAAGACCGGCAAAAACTTTGCAGCCGGCATGAGCGGCGGCATCGCCTATGTGC
>ERZ839741.3187-NODE-3187-length-13562-cov-2.727771_pt1 | contig 13562 bp, 9 predicted proteins | sample MGYA00519880_ERZ839741 | MGnify/ENA primary metagenome ERZ839741 (study PRJEB31850, sample SAMEA3708851) | human gut metagenome | biome: human gut; feature: human-associated habitat; material: faeces | place: China | collected 2014 ... | reverse complement strand
TGATTTTAAAAAGTAAGTCATAAGGGTTTTATATTAGATTTAATGTGATTTCTTGTATATAAAGGCTGTATATTTTAATCTACATAGTATTAATTGCTTATGATATATGTATTATATAATGTCTATATGTATATACATATTGCAAATATATATATTTAAAGCAGGAAAACTAGAAAGATTTATTTATTTAATATAAATTTATATATGAATGGTTGTTTTGAGAATAAATGTTAATGCGGCTTTGTATGTATGGTTTTAAATTTATGAAACGAACATAAAATTAGATAGATTACACAAATTAGCATGACAAGGATGGAGCCTGATTGGCTTTCGGTATAATCTGCGCAAACTCCCATGAGAGGAGGAATGATGGAGCCACCGGATATCCCAGTTATCATGAGTCCTGATATTTCGTTGGTTTTATAGGGTAATGTATGCAAGGCTAGCGAGTAGATGACGGCAAATATGCTAGACATTGCAAAGGCTATAATGCATACTAATAACAAAATAATATATTGAGAATGTATCCAATAAATGCAGGACAAAGCTATTAATACAATGAACATATTGATCCGATAATAATAAATTTCGGAAAACTTTGCTAATAGAATTACACCACATAAGGTCCCCAAAGTGCGAGCGGCAAAATACCAGCTTGTACCATAACTTGCGATTTCTTTAGTCAACTCTGCATTTTCAATTAAAAGTTTTGGGGTAAATACATTCATTCCTACATCTAAGCCAACAATACAAATGATGCCTCCGAATAAAAGGCAGATGGTTTTATTTTTCAGGAGAGAAATAACTTGATAGAAACTGGATGTTAATCTTTTGTCGTCTTTCTCATTTATTGGAGTGAAAAATAACCAGATTCCGGAAATTAGAGTAATGGCGGCGAATATGGGAAACATTAATATCCAGTTGTTGAAATAAACAGAGCAGAATCCGGCCACTATAGGTCCTACAAAAGAAGATAGTGCTTTGATGAATTGTCCGGCTGTCATAATGCTTGATAATTTTCCTTCAGCGATAACATTGGTTAATAAAGGATTAAGTGACACTTGAAGGATGGTATTTCCTATGCCTAAAAGTGCAAAGGCGATATAACAGGCTGTCTGTGTGAATGTAAGTAATGGAAGTAACATTCCAATAAAAGTAGATAAAAGTCCTATCAGTGATATTGTTTTTCTACCTTTCTTGTCCATCCAGATAGAAATCGGAATAGAGATGAGTAAAAACCATATAAATACCATTGATGGCAGGAAACCGGCTTGGGTTTCGCTCCAACTGAAATAATCTTTCGCATAGGTGACTGATACTCCTACTAAGTCACAGAACCCCATAATAAAGAAACCAAAAAGAACTGGTAGTATCTTACTTTTATTTTTCATATGTGTTTATTTATTTAAATGCATTTGGATTTGGTCGGTCACCCATAATGAAATGAAGTGTTCCTCCTTTTTTGAGTTTACTCCATTCTATATAGTTATTACTAAGGCGCTTGTTATTGAATCTTACATATTGAATGTAACAATTGTCTTTGGATACATTTTCTGCTTTTATGATAAGTTTTTTTCCAGAGTAATAGGTGTTGTCTAACAGAATTTCTACCCGGTCAAATCGCGGACTCCCCAGTAACCATACAGGATCTTTGCTGCAACCGCCATCCATTTGGAAAAGTCCTATGCTGCTTAAGATGTACCAAGAACTCATTTGGCCTTGATCTTCGTCTCCCGGATAGGCGTCTCGGGGACCCATTCCATAATATTTTTCTTGTATAGCACGTGCCCATTTCTGGGTGTGCCACGGCTCACTGGTATAAGAGAAGAGGTAAGCTGCCTGCATATTTGTTTCATTCCCATGATTAATAGGATAAGCTCCCATATTATCTCCTAAAGCATTGAAGCTTACTTTTTCGGATGTTGCAAATCCGGCATTCAGCCGGTCGATGAATTGACGCTCTCCTATTAAATTGATGAGGCTTTTTACATCATGAGGAACGTACCAGGTGAATTGCCAAGCGCTGCCTTCGCAAAATCCGGGAGCATGATATGGGTTGGTGTTTTCGATCCACTCTCCGTTGGGACGTCGGGGGCGTACATATCCGGTTGATGGGTCGAATATGTTTTTCCAGTTATCAGAACGTTTCATAAATGTATTGAAGTCATCTTTTTTATTAAGAGCGTCAAAATATTGAGCAGCGCAATAGTCTTGATATGAGTATTCCATTGTATTGGAAACGTATGATTGATAATGCGGAGAATTCCAATCCCATGCGTCATCGTATAGAGGTACATAACCTTTGGTTATATAATCGGGATAACTTTCGTTACCGACTTGTCCTCCTCCGGGATAGTTTATCATAGTGGCTGTTTGTTGGTGAATTAATGCCCGATACATGAGTTGACTGTCGAAGTCACGAATTCCATGTTGATAGCCGGAGACTATCAATGGCAAAGCAGGATTGCCTATCATGACTCTGAAATATTTCATACCGGGATTACCATTGGGAAGCCAGCCGCCACGACGATAGAACTGCTCGTAAGTGTAAATCCAATTGGACATGTACTCCGGATAGAGAAGATTATAAAATGGACCTAATGTCCAATGCATTCCCCAAGCAGAATCACCTCCATATACGCTTTTACCTGGCTTGTCTATAAGAGCTTTGTTACCGTTCATATCTATCCATTCCCCATTCACATCATTCCAGATGGTCCGTGGACTGATAGAACGGTAAAGATTGGTGTAGAATTTTTGCTTTAAGAGGTAATTGTCTGTTGTGATACTGACTCTTTGGAAAAGTGTTTCCCAGGTATCTTGTTGATTGGTGACAACTTTATCAAAATTCCATCCGAATGGTTTCGCTATTTCTTCTTCCAGATTTAGCCGTGCGTTATCAATGCTTACTAATGAAATACCTGTCCTTACCATAACATCATCACCAGTGTTAAGGTTAAAGTCGAGGAAGATTCCTGCGTCCAGTTTGTCTTGACTGTTATTTTCGACTGTAAATACCTGTCGGGACTTCATGTTTGATTTATGTAGCTGTTCAATTTGGCTATATACTTTGTTTCGTATCCAGCCATTCATTGTTTTGAATGGCTTATCAAACTGCATGACAAAATGTAATTTATATCTTTGTACTCCATGGTATCCTGTTGATCGGCAATCGTTCAAGGTCCATCCCTCTATTTCTGTGTCAGATACTTTTTTTACGTATACATCATCTAAATTCCAGTCGTATTCTGCTGGAAAGAAAAAGTCAACTAGTATTCGTGGCTGCTCTGCTTTGTTGAATGTGTATCGCTGAAGAGAACTACGGGTAGTTGCTGTTAATTCTGCTTGGATATTATAATCTGTAAGATTAACAGAATAATAACCGATTCGAGCTGTTTCGGTTTTCTTATTAATTCGGGAGCGATACCCATAGTCCGGCTGTTTTTCTGTTCCGGGTTGTATTTTTAAATCTCCCGTAGTTGGCATCATTAAGAGTCCTGTCATTGTCCATTCGTGAATGTGGCTGAATCCCATTATGTTTTCAACGTTATATTCATATCCTGCTTTCCAATGGGCATCTTCGTTATCGGGCATAAGTTTTACCATTCCAAATGGCATCCATGGTCCGGGGCCTATCATCCATCGTGAACCACTGGAACCAGCAAACTGATCAACATAATCAATTGATCTGCGTAGTCGCTGGTTACTACGGATAAATTCTTGAGTTGCTACTGTTTGTCCTTCTGTTGATATTTTAACTTTGATTTTAGACTGGTCTTTAAGTTTTCCGGTTGGAATTTCGTAGATATTCTCTCCTTCTTCTACTTGTTTGAATATCTTCTTTTGGTTGATTTGTATTTTAAGTGTTCCGGATTTTTTAGTTATAGTTTTCAGTAGAAGAGGCTGTGTTCTTGTTTTCCCTTGTTCTAATTCATAATCAGCCATTTTCATTGAAATAATAGGAGTATCACCTATCTTATTGATTTGTGTCTCTTGAGGTCCGTTTAGGCAAATGGCGTCAAAAGTTAGGGATTTACCATTGAATAATTGCATTACAATCTTGTTGTACCCTTCCTTTAGATTTCCAGGCTGTATTGAATATGTTAGCTGTTTGGTGGCAGGCTGTATAGGAGAATCGTAATTCTTTCCGTTGACTTCCAGTCTTAAGAACATACAGTCTTCGTATTCTACATTCTCTATAAAAATATTCCATTGATATTTCTTTAGCGGATTGACATCGGATAGTTTTATTAAAATAGGAAGTTGTATCCTGCATTGTCCTGCCCAGTAAGATGAGCCAGCCCATTCAGCAGTAGGCCCCGGTATAATGTATGGAAAATCGGCCGGTGTGTGTTCGCCTGCATAAAAATATTTTTTATTATCCCCAAATCCGGAGATAATAAATCGATCTTTTCCATCCGGTGCTAAGGCAAACTCCTTGGATGAATTATCTGTTTTGCCAAGTTGCCAGATTGTGCTGTATTGTGGATATACATTCGCAATACAATATATGAAAAAGATAATTTGTAAAATAGTTCGTTTCATAGTAGCTGGATAAGATGTTTTTATTAAGACATTATTTCAAAGTAACTTCTTTTTTTACAAAGGCTTTTACCAACATTATTCTTTTGTCGGGATTTTCATTTATGATTGTATATGATCGGGCAGCAGCAGGGATGACAAAAGTCTCTGCATAATTAAAGCGTTGTTTCATGCCGTCCTCTGTTTCAATGCAAACGGAGTCTCCTTCTACTATCATACATACATGGCATTTATTTTCTGTATTCATTTGAATACGGTCTTTGAAGGTGTAACGATATACATCATAAAAATGCTCTTTATGGGTAGGTAGATGCTCTATGGTACACTCCTGATTTTCTTTCATGATATATGGATGGCATATCAATTCCTGGATTACTTTTTCCCCTTTTCTTTCAAAATTTAGATTATTCATTCCGTGTTGAATGTTTAGAGGTCGTGGTTTCCCGTCTAATCCCATGCGTATCCAGTCGTACATTTTAAATGTGAAAATATAGGGTGCGCTACTTATTTCCAATACCACGCAATCTTTTCCTGAAGCATGTATGGTGCCATTGGGAATAAGAAAGAAATCGTGCTTTTTAGCCTGGTGTTTTTGAACAAACCTTTCTATCTCTACCTTCGTCGCTTTTTGTTGACTTTGTTCCAAGGTCTGTTGGAATTCTTCAGGGACGATGTTGTCTTGAAAGCCTAAATATACACATGGAGAGTTTTTACAATCTAATATGTAATATGTCTCATCTTGGGTGAATGGCATGTTAAAATGCTCTTGTATATATCGGGGGCGTGGATGGCATTGGATAGAAAGATTATCTCCGTCAAAGGTATCTAGAAAGTCGAAACGTATTGGGAAATCGTACTTAAATGTTTCCGAACATTCTCCTAATATGTTCTGATAATCACTATACATAAGAAAATCGAAAGATACTTCAAGCCGATATCCGTCACTCTCCAGCATTAGTCCGTTTTCAAGTACCATCAGTTCAAAAGACCATGCCAGATTATTCACTTCCTTATTTAATCCTTGAATATGATTTTTCATCCATTGTCCTCCCCAGGCACCAGGTTCGAACCATGGACGAACTCTGAAGAAATTGCGGCTCATTTTGTGTAATCCTTCTCGTAGGTCATTTCCTGAAATCATTAATAGTTCATCCCATTCTCTTTGTCCGTCAATAAGTAGGTCAATCATAGGCAGGCATTGCTTTTTGTGCTTATTAAGAACAATCCAGTCTACAAAATATAGTTGTTTGTAAGCCTGTTGATTGTCTTTTCGATAATCTAATCCTAAATTATTGATGGCTCCGGCACGCATTCTAAATTGAATCTCATTTTTAGGAACATCAATATAAATCAGGGGAGCTTTCCATTGAGATAGGGCTGCTCCTGTACCTATAAATATATTTAAATCTGCTTCTGGGTCAGGTTGTATGGAATTAAGTTTATTTTCATTAAACCAATTAACCAAATGCTTATCAGTAATGGTGCCGAATAACGGATTATCTCCTCCAAGATAAGGAGCAATCATTTTTTCAATAGTCAGTGGATCTTTCATTGCTACACTGGTATGAAAGAATCGCACATTCTTTCCTCTTTTTCTGAGTTCTTCTCCTAACTTAATGATTAATTCATCCCAGAAGATTCCAATATAACCATCAATTATTATTTGGGAATGTTTTTCTATCCAGTCCGCTAATTGGTTTATACCCTTTCCAATTTTGCCTTTTCCTAATGGAAATGCCGGATATATATCATATTCGCCTGATGGGGTGGCAGTAGAGTTAGTGGGTGCAATAAATTGCTGTGTGTGTCTTTTCTCTTTTGTATTTTTCATATTTTCAAGTATGTTGCTTGTGTAAATAGCAGATCCGATTAATGGCGACATATCCCATAATTTACAGATATCTATTTTAGTGATTAAATTGAGTTTCTCTAATTGAGATTGAATATTATCTAAAAAGAAGTCAGAAGCTTTTGCTATATTTCCTCCTATAATCAGTTTCTCCGGTTTAAATTTTAGTAGGAATGGAGTTATGAATTCTACGAAATTTGAAGCGAAGTTTTCAAATAATGACTGTGCATTATTGTCTCCGTTCGAAGCGCGTAGTGCGATTTCTTTTACGCCAGTTACCTTTTTATCTGGAAATAGCATATTCCATGTATTTACAAACCATCTTGTCGAAAAAAAGTCATCTGCCATTCCGTCTCGGTAAGGTATGTTGTAGAGATATCCATGTTCAGGTATTCCTTCTGTCAGTTCGTTCAAAACAGTATCATTTTCAAGAAATGTACTTCCAAGTCCGGTGCCGATTGTGACTATAATGCTTCTACTTGTGTCTTTTGCTGCTCCTGCATAATACTCTCCAAGGGCATAAGCGGATGCGTCATTTATGAAAACAGTATTCAGGTCAGATACTTTTTTAATTTCTTCTTTAAGGTTAAGACCGAAAAGTGACTGAAACTTTGGCACACCATAAATGGCAACTATACCTTTGGCATAGTCGCAAGGACCGGGCATGGCTATACCGATTCCGCCTAATTTAGATAGGGGTATACGAGTTTGAATGTCAGTAATAACTTTTCTGACTTTCGTAATGATGCTTGATGTTGAATCTGTGGCATTCAGTTCTTCGTGAGATAGTATGTTTTGATGAATGTCATTCGTTAGAGGGTTGACGATTCCACCTTTTATATGTGTACCACCTATATCTATTCCCAAATAATACTTCATAGCTATTATGATTTAATTAATTAGTATGTCTGAACATATAAACATTTGCAAATGTATTCTTTTTCTTGAAAAGAACAAAAAGTATTGCCTGTTTTTATTTTTATTTTTATCTTTGTAAAAAAGTTAATCATGAAGATATTAGTTAACCATAACAGCGCAATCCCCCTTTATCTTCAGATAGAAGAACAGTTGAGGACTATTATCAAAGGGGAGGAATATAAACAAGGTAAAATGCTTCCAAATGAGATTGATTTGTCTAAACAATTGGGCATATCTCGTAATACCTTGAGACAGGCGATTAATAACCTTGTGAACGAAGGATTACTGATGAGGAAAAAGGGAGTAGGTACAGTTGTTGTAAATTCAGCTGTATGTTCCAAAGCTCAGAATTGGATGAGTTTCACACAGGAAATGAAAACTTTGGGAATTGTACCAATGAATTATGAACTTCATGTTAGCTGGACAAAGCCTACAGATGATATAGCCCTTTTTTTTAATGCTCCTGATGTAAAAAGAATACTGAAGTTAGAGCGTTTACGTGGAAATCAAGAATACCCTTTCGTGTATTTTATATCCTATTTTAATCCTAAAATAGGTTTGACAGGAAGTGAGGATTTCTCCAGACCTCTTTATGAGATATTGGAAAGAGATTATCATGCTATTGCAAAAGTTTCTAAAGAAGATATTAGTGCCAGGCTGGCTGACAAGTACATTGCTGGTAAGCTTGAGATAAAGGTCGGAGATCCAATTTTGGTGCGTAAAAGGTTTGTTTATGATCCGGAAGGATGTCCATTGGAATGGAATATAGGATATTATCGTGCGGACAGTTTTATTTATTCACTTGAGTTTGAGAGAAATATTTGATCTTATACTCATAAAAAAAGTGAAGATTATAAGGATGCCCGAATCCTGCTCAGCGACTGCGGTGTTATCCACAGATAAGATGCAATGTACTTTAAAGGCACATATTGCAACAGTTCCGGAGTCTCCTTGATAAGAGTCAGGTAACGTTCCTTCGCTCGTGGACTGCCGGAGTTGATGAGCCAGTTTTCTTGCAGAAGAAGCTGGTGATCCATCAGCCGCAGTCCCAGATTGGCTAGTCCGATGGAAGAATGATATAATTGATTCAAGGTTGCGCGGGATATGCTGTAGGCTACACTGTCGCACATTGCTTCAATATTAATCAGTGAATAAGCATTGTCTGCATATCCCCAGACGGAGAAAGCTGCTTCTCCGTCTGAAGCGAACCAGATGGTGGCATCTGCTCCGTCTTTGTGGTAATATGCCCGCCATATTCCCGTTTTTATAAAATAAAGATTGCTGTTCTTTGTTCCTTCGCGCACAATGAGGTCTCTCTTTTTGAAATGTACTTCCTCCATACAGTCCAGTAAAGTCTGTACGTCGCTTTCCGATACCTTGTATCTGTCGCAAAGTTTTTGAACGAATGTATCCATGATGCAAAGATACTCATCGTCGGTGGACCATGAAACGATCTTTGAAATAAATTCCGATAATATAGAGAGTTGTTAACAATTCCGCCAGCGGAACCGCCAGCCATATTCCCGGTACTCCTAAAACAGGAGGAAGTGCAAAGAACCCGACCAGCATGAATACTACTCCTCGCAGAAGAGTGATGATGGTGGCTCTCTGGCCTCGTTCGATGCTCTGGTAATAACCGATGCCTATCATATTGACGGCAAAGAATATGAATCCAACCCCAAAATAAGGAATGCCATTGATCGCAATATCAAAGGCCGGATAGCTTCGGTCAATGAATAACGAGACAATATTCTGACGGCATAGAACCGTGATGATGAAAAAGCTGATTCCGCAAATTAGAGCTGTACGGATGGCAAGATGCAGGGCTTTTTGAACCCGATCCGGTTGTCCGGCACCGAAATTGTAGCTGATAATCGGTTGTGCGGATTGTGCGATGGCATTGTACACCATAAAGATGATGGGGAAGAAGTAGCAGGCAATGCTGAACGCAGCTACTCCGTCTTCTCCGAGATGATGGATAAAGACATAATTCCCCAAAAACATCATGCAGGCGATGGAAGCCTCACTGATAAAAGCGGAAGTTCCCAGTTTTATCATATAGCCACCGTTACGGAGCGTCAGCATCAAGCTTTTCAAACTTAGCTTGATACGATACAAGTGAATGTTGCGGGAGAATCGTGTAAGATAGATTACGGTCATCAATCCGCCTACTACTGTTCCCAGACTAGTGGCAAAAGCGGCACCCATCATTCCCCAGCCAAATTCAAAGATGAAAATATAGTCGAATATAATATTGAATATAGCTGCGATGGCATTGCACATCATGGCATAATTGGGAGATCCGTCCAGCCGGATGAAAAACATACCTGTGCCCAGCAATTCGTAGAATACGAGGAAGGGCAGATACCAGACCATATATTCTATGACAAGCGGCAACAGTCTTTCTGAACTTCCGAGTAAGCGTCCTAATGGCTCTACGAAGTAAAAGCATAAAGCGGACATGACTAATACGATGAATGCGGAGAATACAAGTGCCTGAGTAATGTTGATACTTGCCGCCTTGCGTTTGCCTTGCGACAGATGGATGGAAGCGACTACCGATCCTCCGATTCCGAACATGAGTCCGATGCCCGCTGCAATCATAAAAAGCGGGGCTGTAATATTAACGGCGGCCAGTGCGTCGCTGCCAATTCCTTTACCTACGAATATACCGTCTGTGATGACGAATATAGCTGAGAACACCATTCCCAATACCGTAGGAACTAATAACTTACGGAACAATGTAGAGATGTCCATACTACCGAAATCAATACTGTCTTTCATGACTTTTTATCTTTAGTTTGTTGAAAACGGCTGCAAAGGTAGGGGTATGGAAGGAGATAAAAATTACCATTTGGTAATTTCCGCTTGTCATGCTTGTTTTTGTTTAATCAATATATGGAATATTTATCTGATTCTTATTTTCATGGCTTGTGCGTCGAATGTCACTGACTCGTTGCGAAACAATCTTTCTATATGCCCGCTCGTAATCATTTCACCGGTAGGCAGGCTGTAGAGTTGCGGATTATCAATCAGCGTGATTGTGTCGCAAAGTGAGAGAGCGATGTCCAGGTCGTGTGTGGAAAACAGGATACACTTTCCTTCCTTTTGCGTCAGCTTCCGGAGAAGCAGACAGAGTTCGTAGCGGTTGGGCAAGTCAAGGAAGGCGGTAGGTTCGTCGAGCAGGATGACAGGAGTGTCCTGTGCAAGCGCACGGGCTATCATGATGCGTTGGCATTCTCCGTCAGACATTTTGTCCATCGTCTTTTCCGCATAGCTGTCCATGCCTACCAGACGCATAGCGTTGTCCACCTTCTCCTTGTCTTCTCCTTGCAGTTGACCGAGCCAATTGGTATAGGGGGCACGTCCCAGTGCGACGACGTCTCTGCATCGCAGGTTGGCGATGCGCACTTTGTCGGTGGTGACGAAGCTGATGTTCCGTGCCAGTTCTTCCGGTTTCAGTGAAGCGATGTTATTCCCGTGCAGGATAATCTCTCCGTTTTGCGGTTTTTCCAGTCCCATGACGGCACGCAGCAGTGTACTTTTTCCTGTGCCGTTTCGGCCGAGCAGTGCGACGAGTTGTCCTCCCGTGATGTGGGCGGAGACTTTTTCCAGCAGCGTACGCTGTTCGTATCCCAGTGTCAGGTCTTTGAGTTGAATCATTTGAATATACGCAAGTTTTTACCTATTACCCATAAAATAACCGGAACTCCCAGCAGTGCGGTGATACAATTCACCGGCAGCAGGAATTTCTTGGCGATGATGTCGCATATCAGCATGGCGATAAGTCCTGTCAGCATGGTGCCCGGCATCAGTATCCGGTGGTCGGCATTATCAAACAGCAGCCGGGTGATGTGCGGTACTGCCAGTCCGATGAATCCTACGGGGCCGCAAAAGGCGGTGACTGTTCCTGTCAGCAGTGCCGTAGAGATGAAGACAAGCGTTCGCGAGCGTTTGATGCTCATGCCCATCGTGCGTGCGTAGTTTTCGCCAAGCAAGAGCAGGTTCAGTGACTTGATGCAGGCTACGGAGAGCAGCAGACCTATGCACACTACTGGTATCATGATAGACAGCTGTCCGGCTGTGATGTGGCTGAGCGATCCCATCGACCACAGGGTGAACATTTTCAGTTGTTCCGCCGAACTTAGATACTGCAATATCTGGATGATGGCTCCCGCTACGTAGCCTATCATGACTCCCATGATCAGTACGCCCAGTATATTCTTTACTTTCCGGCTGATGATGGCTATGCCCAGCAAGATGACGGCGGTCCCTATCCAGCCTGAACCTACGATGCCGGCGGATTGCAGTAGTGGGAAATCCGCCCAGCCGAGCAACGGGGCACCTAATATAAACAACGCCACTCCGAGTCCCGCACCGGAACTGACTCCCAGCAGATAAGGGTCTGCCAGCGGGTTCTGGAAAACGGTCTGCATTTGCAGGCCGCTGACCGACAAGGCGATACCTATCAACCCTGCTACTACTACCCGGATAAAGCGGATGGAGAGAAGGATGTTGCGTGTCATCTCGTCGCATTCGCCTCCCGTCAGTACGGCCCATACTTTGGGGATGGGGATATAAGTGTCCCCTGTCGCCATATCTATTAATAATAAGACTACGGCGATTATTCCCAAAGTGATGAATAAAAGAGTGGTGTGTCTACGAGGTTGCTTCATTCTAGATGTCTGTAATAGTAGGTTGAGTCGGATACAAGTTCGGGATGAAAGATATGAATCAGATCACGCAATACGACGTCCGGACGTACGACTGCCGATTCCCAGTAATCATTGCCTCCTGTGGCGGTTATCCGCAGGTTGTTGTTATAAACTGTTTTATTACGGACAGATTTGGCATCGGCAAACTTGGGATTCATGTTTTTCAGTTCGTCCAGTGTGGATGCCGTGCCTACATTGATCCAATAGTCTGCTTTTTGTATCAGTCCGTAGGCAGTTTCCAGGCCGATGGGGGCGGAACTGTTGGAGGTGTTCTCCTTATATATGTAATCGGCTCCTGCGTCAGTGACCAGTTGTGCCATATAGCTCTGGGTGGAAGGCATCACCCAGCTGTCGTTCCACGGGGTGTTGAACATCACGGTAGGGTGATGCTCTACGGATGCGGTAAGGTTTTTCAGTGCCTGATAGCGTTTGGGGATTTCACTGAATACTTCGATGCCTTTGTCACGGCTGTCTGTCAGTTCGGAGAGGGCAACCAGCCATTCGGCTTTGCCAAGCGGTGACTCTTCCAGATATTCTCCTACATACATATAGGGGATAGCGAGTTCTTTCAGCTTATCTGTCACGGCTGTCTGGGCGTCACCGATACCATATAGCAGTACGACGTCCGGCTTTAATCCCAGTAACAGCTCGTAGTTTATTTCAGGACCCATGTCCTTGATAGAATCTTTGTGAGCGAGGATGTAGGGATTGGCTATGTAATTGATGCCGGATACGGCGACGATGCGGTTCATCTGTCCCAGTGCGTCGAGCATGGCGATGTAGGAAGAAGACATACATACGATGCGTTGGGCTCCGGCAGGGATGGTCGGTCCGGTGAATCCTGTGGGGGGGAGCTCACCATTGCGGGAGATGAAGTAGGACATTGTTACATTTTTGGCTCCTTGCCACGGGTTGGATACTTGTATCAAGGTGCTTTGGGCATTCTTTGCGCCCAGTATCTTGAATCCGGTAGCATATTCGGGCGTGTATACGTCTTGCTTGAATGCTTCCAAAGAAGTTTTTTTATTGTATACGCAGCTTGCCAAAGAAAGGAGGCATAATAGCGTGATAGTTGAAATAATGGATTTAAATTTCATACGGATGTTTTTATCTGAGGACAAAAGTAGTAAAAAAGATGAGATTAATTAGTTAATTCATACTCATTTAGTGAATTAGTTCAATAAACAAGATTTTATAAAAAACAGTATAAAGGAGATATCCTCCCTCCTATTTTTATAAAAAACTATTCTGAATAAAGCATAAACCATTGACTCGTATCGTAAATATGTACTAACTTTACAGCATGAAAAAGAAATTCCAACTCGAAGTTCCGGGAGGAGCCGATAAAGTCTTACTTCATACCTGTTGTGCTCCTTGTTCATCAGCCATTATTGAATGTATGATGCAACATCACATCACCCCTGTTATCTATTATTGCAATCCTAATATCTATCCGCTGGAAGAGTATATGATAAGAAAAGACGAATGTACACGCTATGCCCAATCATTGGGATTGGAGATAATAGATGCTGATTACG
>ERZ839741.3186-NODE-3186-length-13562-cov-4.780928_pt1 | contig 13562 bp, 3 predicted proteins | sample MGYA00519880_ERZ839741 | MGnify/ENA primary metagenome ERZ839741 (study PRJEB31850, sample SAMEA3708851) | human gut metagenome | biome: human gut; feature: human-associated habitat; material: faeces | place: China | collected 2014 ... | reverse complement strand
AGACGTCGCACTTCCAGTGAGCGGAGGTGCCGGCGGTCTCGCAGGTGGCAGGCACTGCCTCCACGGCGGTCAGGGTGTGACCGTTGGCACAGGGGTCCTCATCACCGGTGACCAGCTTCACGTTATCCACGGCGAACATACCGTCGCTCTCGGTGTACTGGGCATAGGTCTTGTAGAAATGGAAGGCAAACTGTACGTTGCTGGTGAGATAGGCGGCGGGTACTTCGATTTCCGCCGTACCCTTAAACCAGTAGCCGCCGGTAGCATCCAGATCGGCAGCATCCCAGATGGTGGTCCAAGTCTGGCCGCCGTTGATGGTGGCCTCCACCGTGAACTTGGCAATGTCGTTCTGAATCATGTACTTGAACAGCAGATAATCGAAGGACAGAGTAGGCGTCTTGCCGGTGAGATCCACCACCGGGGAGATCAGATACTCATTCTGCTTCTTGCCGCTGCCGGCAGCCATGGGCTGCACCTCGCCGATGCCGTAACCCTCATACTCGTAGTAGTCGAAGTCGATACGGGCCTGACGGGTGGTGTTCAGATTCCGGTTGGTACCGACATACCATGTGCAGCCGGTGTTCTCCGCCTGCACCGTCCAGCCGTGTCCGGGGAACTCGTCCTGCTCAAAGTCGTTGTCAAACTCTGCGGCAGAGGTCGTTTTGCTGAAGGAAGCGGAGATGGTGTGGTTGGCCTTGACGTCGGAGAAGGTGTAGCTCTCCACAGCGCCTACGCTGCTGCCGTCCACCAGCACGTCGGCGATCTCATAGCCGTTGCCGGCGGCGACGGCGAAGGTCTGGGAGGCACCCTCCTTCACGGAGACGTCACCATTGGGGGTGATAGAGCCGCCCTCACCGGCAGTTGCGGTGATGGTGTACTTCTGGGCAGCCTCGCCGGTCTCCACAGCCATCAGCTTTACATTGTCGATGGCCAGCTGGCCGGTAGTGTCCTCATTGGGATGGACATAGCGGAAGGCAAACTGGACACCGGCCACATTGTACTCGGCGGGCACGGGAACCTCTGCGCTGCCGGAAATGATGTAGTTGCTGGCCTGCTGGCCGGTATAGCTGTCTTGGAAGTTCCAGATCGCGTTCCACGTCTTTCCGCCGTCGGTAGAAACTTCCACCGTAGCAGTGAAGGTCTTGTTCTTGATGCCGTGCTCGCCGTAGGCGAAGTCGAAGGTCAGAACGCCGTCACGGGTGGCGGAGAGGTCCACAACAGGGGAGATCAGGTACTCATCCTGTGCACCCGTCCAGTCGTTGGTGATGTAAGCGTGCTTGGAATCATTGCCCTCGTACTTCCAGTTGTAGTAGGTATACTGCTTCCATGTGCTGTTGGTATCCTGCACCTTCAGCGTCCAGCCGTGGAAGGGGAACTTGTCGCCGCTGACGCTCTCGAAATCGTTCTCGAACATCACCTGCGGCACATCGGGGATGACCTCGAAGTCCGCCGTCACGGCGTAGTTCTGATCCATGGTCAGGGCGTAGGCGTTGTCGGTGACCCCCACCTTGCGGCCATTGACCTTGACGGAAGCCAGCTGATAGCCCTCATCCGGCACGAAGGTCACGTTCACGGTCTCGCCGGTGGCGACCTTAGTCTGACCCGCAGGCTGGACCGCACCGCCCTCGCCGGCCACGGTGGTCAGCACGCTGATCTCGGAAGCCCCGGCGGGAGCCGCCAGCTTCACATTGTCCACGGCAACCGAACCGGCGCCGGTGGGAGCCGTCTTGTAGTAGCGGAAGGCAAACTGCACGTTGGCCGTCTGATAGGCCTCCGGCACGGTGATCTCCGCCAGACCCGTCTGGATAGCGTCGGAGCCCTGAGTCACGTCATCCTTGGCGTTCCAAATGGCCGTCCAAGTTTTGCCGCCGTCGGTAGAGGCCTCCACGGTGAAGGTCATCTTGCCGCCATACAGTGCCGTACGCTCGAAGCCGTAGTTGAAGGACAGGGTAGCGGCCTTGCCGGTGAGATCCACCACCGGGGAGATCAGCAGCTCGTCCTGCTTGTCGCCCACTTCGGTGTCGTAATAGTCGTCGGCATCCACAATGGCCTGCTTATCATCGGTACCCGTAGATACGAGGGTGTTGCGGGCCTGATGCCAGTTGTAATACTTACCGGTGCCGTTGGTGTTCTTCACCGTCCAGCCCTGGCCGGGGAAGGCCGCGTCGTCGAAGTCGTTGTTGAAGATAGCGATCTCCCCACCGGCCTGTGCCTTCTGGAAGGTGGCGGAGATGGTGTGATCCGTACCCACACGCTCGAAGGTGTAGTAGGAGATGGGACCCAGATCGGTGCCGTCCACCACCACATTGGCCACCTCGTAGCCCGTGGCAGGCACCACGTTAAAGGTCTTGCTGGTCCCCTTCTTCACCAGAGTGGTACCGGCGGGGTCGATGGCGCCGCCCTCACCGGAGGTAGCCGTCACGGCGATATAGTCCTCACGGACATCGGCGTACAGCTGGACATTATCCACGGAGATCTGGGCGCCGCCCTTACCGGTGTAGACAAAGGCGAAGCGCAGGTCGTCGCAATTCTGGAACTTTTCGGGGATGGTGACCTTGGCCTGCGTGGCAGCCCAAGCGGTAAAGACCCCGGCATCCTTCTGCAGGTTCCAGACCTCCTCCCAGTTCTGACCGTCGGCAGAAGCCATGACCTGCAGGTTGCAGCGCTTGTAGTCCACGGTATAGACAGGGGTGGTGTAGAAGTTGAAGATCATGTGGACATCCGTCTCCACACCACTGATGTCGGTGGCACGGGAATACAGCCACTCGTTCTGCTGGAAGTCATTGTCGGCATCCACGGTGGCGGTGTAGTCCACGTCACGATACCACGTGTTGACGGAAGCGCCCTTGGACTCCATGCTCCAATCGGCAGGCAGCCAATCGTTGTCGAAGGTCTCGGTCCACAGCACGTTGGTGGGCTTCACGATGCCATAATCGTCGCTGTTGCCGGGCACCTTCACGGTGTAGGTCTTGGAGTTGCCGGCGTAGTCGTGAACGATCATGCCGAAGGTCTCACCCATACCGGTGACGTCATACTCCTTGACGTGGGTGGTGAGGCCCGGCGTGGTCTCGGAGAAGCCCTTGATCCCGTACAGCAGATCGCTGTTGCGGAGATTATAGAACACGATGGCCGAGACATACTGGTTATCGCTGACATCCAGACTCAGATAGTAGCGGCCCTCGGCCTCGGTGACCTTCAGGTTGCTGGCATGGGGATCCTCATTATCGATGGTGATGGGGAAGGACCAGCTGTTCTTCAGGTTCTTGGTGCCGCCGTCGCCATAGGGCAGGGTAGCCTCAATGGTCACGGTAGCCTTGGTGTTGTTGGGCAGCTTGGAGTTGTTCTTGGCGGTGCCGTACCATGCGTCGATACCGGTATAATCGGCATTCACACCGGCGGGCACGATGCGGTAGTAGTCGTAGCTGTAGATGGACTTATTGACGTAGTCGCAGGTTTTTTCCAGATACACCTCGTCGGTTTTCTGATCGGTGATGGTGTACTTCAGCGTCTTGGTATTGCGCAGCAGGCCGGTGTAGATGCCGGTGAGGCTGTCCATCATGTCATTGCTGTTGTCGGGGGAAATGGCGTTGTGATCGGCAAAATAGGGCACATTGGCGTAGTTGTTGTCGCCCAGATAGGTGTCGATCTGGCCCTCGGCAGAGGTGGTGAAGGCGGTGTTCATGTAGGCCTGTGCCTTGCTCTCGGTGCCGTCCAGCGTCTCCCAGTAGTCGGTGGAATCGATGATGGGAGCCTTGGTCCAGTCGCCGTAGAAGGCCAGATAGGGGATACCCAGATCAATGGCATCCTCCAGCTTGCCGCCGTCAGCGGCCACCTGCTTCAGGGTCACGAAGCCCTCCACATAGGCGCCGTTCTCGAAGTTCTTCAGCTCCTCCTTGGCATTGGCGAGGGTCACGGTGACAGTGACCTCCTGCTCTCCGCCTGCGGGGACCGCCACACGGTTATCCTTGCAGTTGGTGGTGAAGGTGTGGCTCAGTGCCACAGCCGTCTCACTGCTGGTGAGGAAGGCCTCGTTGTCGCTGTTGGTATAGGTCGTGGTCCCGTCGGTGAGGACGATGGGCTGGATATCGTAGTACAGGGTGTCCTTACCGGTGTTGTGGACCTTGAAGGTCATGGTGTAGACGCCCTTCTCTGCGGGATCGTCGCCCAGCTCCAGCTTGGGCCGGATCATGCCGTCCACAGTGAGGTAGCCCTCGGTCTTGACGGCGTCATTGATGTTGATGAGACCTGCGCCCTGCTTGCGGGGAGAATAGGGCTGGCCGCTGGAATCGTAAATGATGCTGGCGGTGCTCATCAGCAGGGTATCGACCATGTGCTTGCGCTGGGTGGCGTCGGTCATGCCACGGGCCTTCAGGGCCTGCTGCACGATGGCCATAGCGCCTGCCGCATGGGGGGAAGCCATGGACGTACCGTCCATGCTCTCATAGGCGTTGCCGGGTACGGCGGCATAGATGCCTGCGCCGGGCGCAGTGATCTCCGGCTTCAGGGTCAGCTCCGTGGTGGCGCCCCAGGAGGAGAAGTCCGCCATACCATAGGTGGGGGAAGCCACCAGCTTGTCGGCGGCGCCCACGGTCAGGACCTTGTTCTCCTGCGCCTTCAGATACTCACCGGCCTCCTGAGAGATAAACGCACAGGGCATCTTCCAGTCGGTGATGGACATATACAGCATACCGGGAACATTGTTGTACACCAGCATGGCGATGGCGCCCTGTGCATAGGCGTTGCGCTCCTTCTGCTCGTAGTACATACCGCCGCCGCGCTGCACCAGCGCCACCTTGCCGGAGACGTCGACGCCCTCATAGTCGTCCTCCGTGCCGTAGCCGGGCACCACGGCATACTTCAGCTCGCCCTTCTTGGCCAGCTCCCGGAAGATCTTGGCGTTCTCGTCGGTGCTGATGGTGCCGCTGTCCTGATAGGCGAAGTCACGGCCGCCCACGGTGATGTAGGGGCTCTTGACCTTGCTGTTGGACACGGCGGCCACAGACATGGACTCGCCGTAGGTGGAGGGCTCGCTGATCAGGCCGTAGTCGGGGTTGCTGGCCAGCGCCTTGTTGCCGAAGGCATCGCCGTAAGCAGCGCTGTAAGCGTTACCGGCAGCCACAGCCAGAGACATACCGCTCTCGCCGGCCCGCTTAAAGACGTTCAGCAGGCTCTCGGTGAACTCGTCGGGATTCTCATAGTCGATGTAGCCGGCGTCGGAGCCGAGGCTCAGGTTGGCCACATCCACGCCCAGCAGCATACAATCCTCCAGAGCGGACAGGATGTCGGCGTAGGAAGCGCTGCCGCTGGACTTAAAGACGTTCATGTTGGCGATCTGGGCGTCCGGGGCCACACCCTGCACGTCCGCATTGATGCCGGTGCAGCCGGCAGCGGTGGAGGCCACGTGGGTACCATGGCTGCCCTCGGTGCCGGGGGCGCCGTCGGTGTCCTTATCGCCGTAGTCGAACTGGAAGGGGAACTTGGCGCTCTTATAGACGGAAGAAACGCTGAGGCCCTTCACAATGCCCTCGGCCTGGAAGTCGTACTTAGACAGCAGACCCTTCACGTCGTCCTGCGTCAGGGCAGGGTTGGCGGGGGCCTTGCTGAAGATCTGGTGGTCCATGTCCACGCCGGTATCCAGAATGGCGATCAGCATCCCCTCGCCGGTGAAGCCCGTCTCGTTGGCCAGACCGCCGCCGATCATCCGGGTGCTGTTGGCGGTGTCAGGCAGCAGGCTGAAGGTGGGGGACAGGAACACGGACTCTACGCAGTCCAGCTCCTTCAGAGCCTTATACTGGCCGTAGGTCACAGTGGCGGAGAAGCCATTGAGCAGCGTCGTGTACTGACGCTGCGGCTCCACCGTCTCCCCGATGGCACGGGACATGGTGGCCGCAGCCTTCTCCTGCTTCTGCAGCAGGGACTGCACCTGGGCCTGAGCCGCAGGCTTGGCCACGGAGTCATCCACCACCACAATGATCTCCACAGAGTCACTGTCCTCATGGGTGGGCTTAGCCTCCATGCTCAGGGTCTCGTCTTTGGTCTTTGCGCCCCGCAGCAGCTGGGTGGTGACATTGTTGGCAATGTCCTCCACCGAAGTCTCCTCCATGGTGGCGTTCACCACGTGGGAGTCCTCCGAGGCCGCAAAGGCGGTGTAGGGCAGGGCAGACACCAGCAGTACCAGTGTCAGCAGCCATGCACCGATCCGTTTGCAGACTGTCATCTCTCATGATCCTCCTGTAATGGATTTTGTCGGGAAAAGCGTCAGCTTCTCCCAATATATAGGTTGAATTATAACACCTACCGTCCCAGTATGGCAAGATAATTTTTCTCTATTTGGGAAATTTTTTCAAAAGTGAGTTTCGCGTGACGAAGTTTTTCCCCTGAATATCGCTTGTTTTCCAGATATGCACTTTCCGCCATCATCTGTTCTTATGACCGGTACATTTTGCCATTTTCTGACAAATTGTCTCCCTACCGTTCCCTCTTCCGGCGGCATACCTTCCCGGCCCGCTTTTGTCCCCGGCGGACAGCTTTCCGCCGATCGCTCCTTTTTCTATAAGAAACGTATCTCCGCCGGCCCACTTTTTCCAGTAGTAGTTCTTTTTTCTGTCTCCGCCGGGTGACTTTCTTTCAATCGCGAAAGAAAGTCACCAAAGAACGCCAGCAGAAACCCATGGTTTCTGCACTTCCTTTGCCGTTTGCAAGAGTTGTATCCTAAATCCCGCCGAAGCAGGGAATCGACTTCCCCCTACTCACGCTGCCGCTACATTGGGCAGTTGAAGGGGCTTACTGTTCTATCGTGGGAGTCCGTACTCCCGAAATACTTTCTTCACCTGAGCCGGGAGCGGCAGCGGGGCTGTTGCTAAGTCAATTCCCTTTACGGCCCATAACAAATAAGGCTCTTGAAGGGAAAGAAAATCCAAAAACCATCGGTTTCAAACGGAAATCACCGAAGCGCCGCCTGTGGCGGATGAAGCGAGGTGGTTTCGAGGAAGTGTCCCGGTTTCCATGCCACAACGTGGCTGGAGATCGGCTGACACGACGGTGTAGATTTTCTGCCGCTATTGACAGAAAGCTGCCCACCGGAGACAAAACACAAAAACACCCCAACAAAATAGCAGCCCCTCCGCCTTGCGGCGGAGGGGCTGCTATTTCATAAGCTGCTTTCCAAGAGGAGCTTACTCCTGATCGCAGTTGGGGCAGTGGCCATTCTCATCCAGATGAGCGCCGCAGCGGGTGCAGAAGCTGGGTGCCGCAGGAGCCACGGGCGTTACCGGAGCAGCGGGCTGGGAGGGAGTCGACCGCTGGGCAGGAGCCGCAGGAGCCACGGGCGTTACCGGAGCAACGGGCTTAGCGGGCTGGGTACGGTGCAGCTCCGGCACGGCGAACAGGTCGGCGTCGGCGCTGCGCTCGTTCTGGTTTTTCAGCTTGCGGTTGATGGAGATGACGTTCTTCAGCAGCAGGACCGCCATCATCAGCAGCTCATAGCACAGACGTACCGCAATGGGGCCCAGCACCATCAGCAGGATGCCGTAGCCGCCCAGCCAGTGACGGCCGGTCCAAGTCTCCGGAGCCATGAACAGCATGAAGAAGCCGCACAGAATGACGTAGGCCGTCACGAAGATGTACAGAGCCTGCAGGATCTTCTCCACGATCAGGAACTTAAAGTTCACAGCGTCGTGGAGGAACTTGCCGAAGCGGCCCAGCTTCTCCCGCTTGCTCTCCGGTACGATCATCACAAAAGCTACCACCGTAGCGGCGATAGCGAGGATCGTGGCGATGATGCCGAAAGCACCCAGGTTGATGTTCAGATAGTTCATAGCTACCATCCTTTCGTTTCATATGATTTTCTCTGTTGCCCTTCGTCGAAAGCTGTCGAAGTGCGGGAGTATCGTATCACGAAAGGGGAAGCTTGTCAACATCCGACCAAAGTGGACAGAGGCAGGACGGATATCCACTTGACAAATGGTCCCAAAATGGGTATATTATGTACCAGTCAAGTGAACATCTTCCACCTTGGGGGAGTAATTCCACTTCGCAGCCTGCGGAGTGAGGCAGTTTCGTCAAACCGGCGTTCAGGCGCCCGGACTGCTTTGAAAGAATGAGACTCATGCGTGGGCTTCGGCCTGCGCATGAGTTTTTTTGTTACGCCGGGTGGGTAAAATGGAGATGGGGGAAGGACCCCCGAAGAAGGAGTGGTTGGATGCAAAAGGAATACACCCAAACAAAGGAACAGGTGCTGGAGGGTCTGCAGACGGATCGGCAGGGCCTTTCGGCGCAGGAGGCGGAGAAGCGCCTTCGGGAGCACGGAGAGAATCGCCTGAAGGAGGCGGAGAAGCTGACCTTGTTTCAGCGGTTCGTGCAGCAGCTGAAGGACCCCATGCTGCTGATCCTGCTGGCGGCGGCAGCGGTGTCCGCCGTGACCAATATTCTGTCCCACGAGAGCTTTACGGAGGTCATCATCATCCTGTTGGTGGTGCTGCTGAACGCCATTCTGGGTGTGGTGCAGGAGAGCAAGGCGGAGGCCGCCATTGAGGCTCTCCAGACTATGACCGCCGCCACCTGCAAGGTGCTGCGGGACGGGCAGCAGGTGACTATGGAGAGCCGCCTGCTGGTGCCCGGCGACGTGGTGCTGCTGGAGGCAGGCGACGCCGTCCCGGCGGACGGGCGCATTTTGGAGAGCGCCTCCATGAAGATCGAGGAGGCAGCCCTCACCGGCGAGAGCGTCCCCGTCAGCAAGTTTACGGAGCCCCTCGCCGGGGAACAAGTGTCGCTGGGCGACCGGAAGAACATGGCCTACATGGGCTCGGCGGTGGTATACGGCCGGGGCCGCATGGTGGTCACCGCCACGGGCATGGACACGGAGATGGGCAAGATCGCCGGTGTGCTGGCCCAGACGGAGCAGGAGGAGACGCCCCTGCAGCGCAAGCTGACCCAGTTGGGCAACACCCTGTCTAAGATGGTGCTGGCCATTTGCGTGTTCATCTTTGTATTTGACCTGCTGGTGGCGGGTTCCCTGACGCTGGAGAGCGTGTTGGAGACCTTCATGGTGGCGGTGTCGCTGGCGGTGGCCGCCATTCCGGAGGGTCTTGCCACGGTGGTAACGGTGGTGCTCTCCATCGGCGTCACCAAGATGAGCCAGCACAACGCTGTGATCCGCCGTCTGACGGCGGTGGAGACGCTGGGCTGCACGCAGGTCATCTGTTCCGATAAGACCGGCACCCTCACACAGAATAAAATGACGGTGGTGGAGCACACCGGCCCGGAGGGACTGCTGGGTACCGCTATGACCCTCTGCAACGACGCCGTGGAGAATCCCGACGGCACGGTGCAGGGCGAGCCCACGGAGGCGGCGCTGGTGCGCTTCGGCGTGGACAGCGGGCTGGATAAGAACCGGCTGGAGCAGGAGCAGCCCCGTGCGGCGGAGGCTCCCTTCGACTCCTCCCGGAAGATGATGTCCACCATCCACCGCATGGATAACGGCTTCATTCAGTACACCAAGGGCGCACCGGATGAGGTGCTGCGCCGCTGCACCCGATATGAGGAGAGCGGCCAAATGCTGCCCATGACCGAGGAGAAGCGTCAGGAAATTCTGGCGCAGAACAAGGCCATGGCGGATAAGGCTCTGCGTGTGCTGGCGGCGGCCATCCGCCTGTGGGAGGGCGGCCTGCCCAAGGACGACAGCCCGGAGTATCTGGAGCAAGATTTGTGCTTCGTGGGTCTGGCGGGTATGATCGACCCGGTGCGTCCGGAGGTGAAGGCCGCCATCCAGCAGTGCCGCACGGCAGGCATCCGGCCGGTGATGATCACCGGCGACCACAAGGATACCGCCGTGGCCATTGCCAAGGAATTGGGGATATTGGACGATCCCTCGCAGGCCGTTACCGGCAGCGCTCTGGACAGCCTCAGCGACGAGGAGCTGGCCAAAGAGGTGGAGAAGTACAGCGTGTACGCCCGTGTACAGCCGGAGCATAAGGTCCGCATCGTTAACGCATGGCGCAAGCGGGGGGCCGTGACGGCTATGACCGGCGACGGCGTCAACGACGCCCCGTCTATCAAGTCCGCCGACATCGGCGTGGGCATGGGCATCACCGGCACCGACGTCACCAAGAATGTGGCGGATATGGTGCTGGCCGACGACAACTTTGCCACCATCGTGGGCGCTGTAGGCGAGGGCCGCCGTATCTACGACAATATCCGCAAGGCCATCCAGTTCCTGCTGGCCTCCAATATGAGCGAGGTGCTGGGCGTGTTCGTGGCTACGCTGCTGGGCTTTACCCTGATGAACCCGGTGCATCTGCTGTTCATCAACCTCATCACCGACTGCTTCCCGGCGCTGGCGCTGGGTCTGGAGAAGGGGGAGCCGGACGTGATGGAGCGGCCGCCCCGCCCCTCTGATGACGGCATTTTCGCCGGTGGTCTGGGCTGGGACATCGCCTATCAGGGCATCCTCATTACCGTTATCACGTTGGTCTCCTATATCATTGGCCACTGCATAGAGGTGGGGTATTTCGAAATGCCCAAGGGTGTCTCCGACGACGGCATGACCATGGCCTTCCTGACCATGAGTATGTGCGAGATCTTCCACAGCTTCAATATGCGCTCTCAGCGGCGCAGCGTGTTCAGCCTATCCAGTCACAACAAGGTGCTGTGGTTGGCCATGATCGGCAGTCTGCTGCTGACCACCGTGGTGCTGGAGGTGCCCTTCATCGCCAACGCCTTCGGATTTACGCCGGTGAGCTGGACGGAGTACGGTATTGCGCTGGGTCTGGCGGTGCTGGTGATCCCCGTGGTGGAGATCGTAAAAGCCTGCCAGCGGGCCCATGGCCGGAGAAAGAAACAGCTTTAAGCCTGTCAAATCGCATCCGCCGGGGCGGCTTTTGCCGCCCCGGCGCTCTGTCAGAATCCTATAAAATGCCGGGTCACCGCCCGGCGTTTTTCTTTCTGCGGGAATTTGCGCAGCGGCGAAAAGTGTGGTACAATCACTTATTATGACAAATCCCTCGGAAGGAGGCGTGAGCGTATGGAGGATGAACGGATGGAGCAGAACCGGCAGCCGGAAAAGGCAGATGTGGTGTTCTTTTCCCCGGAGATGCTGCGCCTGGCGGATCAGCACCGGCGGGAGCAGCAGGAGCGGCTGGAGAACTGCCGCCAGGCGGCCCAGAATGGTGACTGCGCCGCAGCGGTGCAGATGGGACTTCACTATTTTTATGGCACCGGCGGCGTGAAGAAGGACCCGGACAAGGCCTTTGCATGGTTCAGCCGCACGGAGCCGGACGACCCTACGGCCCTTTACTGGCTGGCGGTGTGCCATGACAACGGCACCGGCGTGGAGCGTGACCCGGTGCGGGCCTTTGAGCTGTTTCAGGAGAGTGCCAAGCTGGGCTATCTGCCGGCGGTGTGCGATCTGGGCGTGTGCTACGAAAACGGGCAGGGAACGGAGAAGGATCTGGACCGGGCCATCCAGTGCTACCGCCATGCGGCGGAGGAGGGCTACGCGCAGGGACAGTGCAATCTGGGAGCCATGTATTACTTCGGCGTGGGGGTGGAGAAGGACTATGGGCAGGCGGCCCGGCTCTTTACCCAAGCGGCGGAGCAGCAACATCCACGGGCGCAGTTCCTGCTGGGTCTGTGCTATGAGTTCGGCAACGGCGTGGAGAAGGATGCCAAAAAGGCGGCGCTTCTGTATCAGGAGGCCGGGAAGGGCGGCAGCGCCGAGGGCTTGTGTGCTCTGGGCGTGCTGCACCACGCCGGAAAGGGCGTGGAGAAGGACGATCGCCGTGCGGCGGAGCTGTTTCGTCAGGCAGCGGAGCTGGGCCTGCCCAGAGCGCAGCTGTTCCTGGGTCACTGCTACGACGACGGCATGGGGGTGGATCAGTCGCCGCCTCAGGCGGTGGAGTGGTTCCGTCAGGCGGCGCAGACGGGCTATCCCGACGCCGTGATGCAGCTGGGGCTGTGCTATCTGTACGGTCACGGGACAGCGACCGACGAGAAGCAGGCGGCGGAGCTCTTTCAGCAGGCCGCCTCGGCGGGGAACATCCGGGCCATGAACGAGCTGGGGCTGTGCTATGAGGCGGGCCGTGGCGTGGAGAAGGATATCCACCGTGCAGCGGAGCTGTACCGTCAGGCGGCGCAGTCCGGTATGGCGGCGGCGCAGTGTAATCTGGGCGTGCTGTACCGGGAGGGCCTCGGCGTAGAGCAGGACGACCGCAAGGCGGCGGCCCTGTTCCGGGCATCGGCGGGACAGGGCTTTGCCCGTGGACAGTTCCTGCTGGGGCTGCACTTGGAGGACGGCCGGGGCATCGATCGGAATGAAAAGCAGGCGGCGCAGGAGTACCGCCGTGCGGCGGGACAGAGCTATCCCGACGGCATGGCGGCGCTGGCCCGGTGCTATGAGCACGGCGTCGGGCTGGAGCGCAACCCCTATCTGGCGGCGGATCTCTATGACCGGGCGGCCCGCCGGGGCCATGTGAGGGCGGCCTATGCCCTGGGGAATATGCTGCTCTCCGGCGACGCCATCGGGCAGGATCCGGCCCGTGCGCTGGAGCTGTACCAGCAGGCGGCACAGGCCGGACACATGGGCGCTCTGCGGCAGGCGGGCCGGTGTTATCAAAGGGGAAAGGGCTGTCAGAAGGACGAGGCCAAGGCCTTTGACTGCTTCCGGCGCAGCGCCGAGGGCGGAGACGGTCCGGCGGCGGTGGCGCTGGGATACTGCTACCAAAAGGGCAGCGGCTGCCCGGTAGACGACGCCCAAGCGGCTCACTGGTACGAGGAGGCGGCCCGTCGGGGCCTGCCGCTGGGGCAGTACGATCTGGGCTGCCTGTATGAGGCAGGACAGGGCGTTCCACGGGATCGGAGAAAGGCACTGGAGCTGTACCGTCAGGCGGCACAGGAGGTCCCGGAGGCCCGTCAGGCGGTCCGGCGGCTGGAAAAGACCGGCAGAACCCAACGGATCGCCGGCTGGGCGCTGGTGACCTACGCCATACTCATGGGAGCCGGGCTCTGGGAGGGCAGCGCCGGTGACCGGATCATCTGGCTGGCGGTGGCGGCCTTTCCGGCGATGGCCGGAGGGTGCTGCCTGCACTACGGTCGCCGTCTTGCACCGCCGCTGAGTAGGATCGGGCGGATCGCCCTGACGGTTTTAGGGGCCGTGCTGGCCTTCCTCTTTGTGGTGGGGGTCGTGGTGCTGCTGGATCCGGCGGAGGCAGTGGACGGCGCCAGCGTGTGGCTCACCGGCTGCGCCGGCGTCGGTGCGGCAGCCCTGCTGCTGAGCGGCCTGCGGAAGCCTCGTACATAAAACGGCGCAGCGGGGGCGTGTACCAGACGGTACACGCCCCCGCTGCATATGAGAAAGAGAGACTCGAAGAAAGCTTCGTTATTTCATCGATCAATGACGGCCGAAGAAGTAGTCGTACAGGTCGCTGTACCCATTTCCGCTGTAGCCGTTATTGCCGTTATTGTAGCTGTTGTCGCCGCTCTGGCTGCTGTCTGCGGTGTCGTCGGTGGTTTGGGGCTGTGCGTCGAAGGTCAACTGGGTGGTGATCTCCTTGCCGTCACGCAGAAGG
>ERZ839741.3180-NODE-3180-length-13585-cov-4.255876_pt1 | contig 13585 bp, 8 predicted proteins | sample MGYA00519880_ERZ839741 | MGnify/ENA primary metagenome ERZ839741 (study PRJEB31850, sample SAMEA3708851) | human gut metagenome | biome: human gut; feature: human-associated habitat; material: faeces | place: China | collected 2014 ... | reverse complement strand
GCACGCGGAAAGTCGGGAAGAAGCCTATCTGCGCAGCCAGACCAATTGGGATGAGATTATTCCAAAGCTCCTGCGCTTGCTTACGGCCTTGCGGCCGGAAATCTGCGAAGAGCATTGGCAGCTGTACTCCAGAATCAAGCCGCTGGTTTCCAATGATTCATTCTGCATCGAGACGCTGCTGGTGCGTGCGCTGATGGAGGAGCTGCGCATGGAAATTCGCCGCCGCGATGAGGCGCTTTTCCTGCAAATCCGAAGCAGCATAATGGACACGCCGCTGGAGGAACTGACATCCACACACGCTGTGGCAAAGCAAATCGACACAATCTGGAAGCTGCTCGCGGAAAAGGGCTATATTATGCAGGAGGATGCGCTGAAAAGCGACACCATTGGGCGCGCCTGTGTCTATATGCAGACGCACCTTGGAGAAAAGCTGACTGCCGAGAGCGTAGCGGCGTATGCCCATATCAGCTCACGGCACTTTGTCCGAAAGTTCCGCGCGGAGATGAATGAGACGTTTGCGGAGTATCTGCTCCGCATTCGGATCAAGGCGGCCATTGGAATGCTGAAGAACGGAAAGGACGTCAAATCCATCCCGGAGGCCGTGGGCTACAAGGACAAAAAGAGCTTCTGCACCGCTTTCAAGACCTGTACCGGCTGCTCCATGCGCGAATATCAGCAGAGGCTGAATCTGAGCCAGCGAGAGGAGCCGCCGCAGGAATAAGACGGCGGCGCAGCAGCGTCGATGCAAAAGCAAATCAGGGCGCACATGCAGAAATGCATGTGCGCTTTGCATAATAAGAAACGACCGGATTTGTGCGATTTATCCAATTTTCAAGCGGATGTAAAATCAATGTAAAATTGACCAACAGAGAAGGAAAACGACAGTTGGTATTTAGAAGCAATGCACAAGATGTTGTCGCAAACCCTGCCAATATTGTCGCAATTACGACTTGGAAATAGAAACGCGAATTCGTAAAATGAAGAAAAAGAAAGCGGAGGCACCCATGCGAACCATGACGAAGGAAAGAAAAAAGGAAGGGCCGCGCCTTGGCCACAAAGGCCGGGCGGACGCAAAGGCCAGCCGTCAACTGCTGCTTCTGTGCATCCCGGCGATCATCGCTTATATCCTGTTCAACTATATACCGATGGGAGCCGCAGTCATCATTCCGTTCAAGAATTATAAATTCTCCAAGGGCATCCTCGGCAGCGACTGGTGCGGCCTTGCAAACTTCAAGTGGATCATCCAGTCCGTCGCGCTTGACCGTGCGCTGCGCAACACGGTGCTCTACGGTCTTCTGTTCATGGTGCTCAGTCCGGTTACAAACGTGATCATCGCACTTTTGCTGTTTGAGATCACAAGCAGACGCCGGCTGAAAACCTACCAGACCATCATCACCTTCCCGAACTTCATGTCGATGGTTATCGTCGGCTATATCGTCTACGCCATCCTCAGCCCGAGAACCGGTCTTATGAACCAGATCATCCAGTTCTTCGGCGGCGACCCCGTTGACGTGTATATGAACGCGAAATACTGGCCGTTCATCCTGACCGTCGTGAACATCTGGAAGGGCATCGGCATGGGCTCCATGATGTACTTTGCAGCCTTGATGGGCATTGATACCTCGCTCTACGAAGCGGCGGAGATCGACGGCGCGGGGCGCTTCCAGAAGATGCTGCATATCTCCCTGCCGCACCTTGTCCCGCTGATCTGCATCTTCACCATCATGAATGCGGGCACGCTCATCAGCGGCAACTTCGACCTTTTCTATGTTATCCCGAGAAATACCTCGACGCTGTACGCAACGACGGATATCCTCAACACCTACGTCTATCGTTCCCTGCAGGAATCCAGCTATGCGATCGGCGCGACGACGGGCCTCATTCAGTCCGTTGTGGGTATGTTCCTTGTTCTGCTGTCCAACTGGATCGTCAAGAAGATCTCCCCGGACAACTCGATGTTTTAAGCGGAAGGGAGAATCTTATGAATCCAAAAATCAAGCACAGCCGCGACAGGGCGTTCAAGCGCTTTGTGTATATTTTCTTCTTCCTGATGTGCGCCTGCTTCGTGCTTCCACTGATCGTCGTCATTTCAGCGTCATTCACCAGCGAACAGGCCCTGACCTCCGGCGGCTTTTCCCTGCTGCCGCGTGATTTTACGCTCGACGCGTACAAGTCGGCATTCTCCAGCGGAACGCGCGTGCTGCGCGCCTACGGCGTGACCATTTTTCAGGCTGTGGTCGGCACGGTCCTCAGCAGCCTCGTCGCAGCACTGGCAGCCTATCCGCTTTCCAGAAGCAATTTCCGCTTCCGCAGGCCCATCACGGTCTTTATCTTCTTTACCATGCTCTTCAGCGCCGGTATGATTCCGAACTACATTATCTTCGCCAAGTATTATAAGCTGGCGGATTCCATCTGGATCTACATTCTGCCCGGCATCACCGGCGGCGCGTGGAACACCATGGTATTCCGGACGTTCTTCAAGGGCCTGCCCGAGACGCTGTTTGAGGCGGCGTATCTGGACGGCGCGAGTGAGCTGCGCATCTTCTTTTCGGTCGTTTTGCCGCTGTCCACGCCCGTTTTTGCGTCCCTTGGCTTTATGGCGCTGGTCGCCCGCTGGAACGACTATACCACGTCCATGATCTACATCCGCAACGAAAGCCTCTATACGCTGCAATACCTGCTCCAGCGCATGATGGATCAGGCGGAATTCATGAAGAATCTTGCGAACAACCCCATGATGTCCGGCAGCGTTTCGCTGGACACGAGTATGCTGCCGAGCGAATCGCTGAAATTCGCCATGTGCGTCATCGCGGCGGGCCCGATGCTGGTCGTGTTCCCGTTCTTCCAGAAGTATTTTGCGCAGGGTCTGACGATCGGCGCAGTCAAGGGCTGAGAGAACAGCCTGTTTTATGAATTGTATGCCTGAAAACGAATGGTACCGCGTTTTGAGGCGTTTACAAGAGAAAACGACACCCCATATCACCTAAAATCTAAGGAGGATATCATGAAAAAGAGAACCATTTGCCTGCTCCTTGCCATGATCATGGTTCTGAGCATCGTTCTGGCGGGCTGCAGCAAGACTGCTGAGACTCCCGCTGCGGACGAAACCCCCGCCGCGACTGAGCCGGCGGAAACCACCGACAACACCGAAACCCCTGAAGCTCCCGAAGAGACTGCCGAGCCCGCGCTTGAGCAGAAGACCATTCAGCTCATGATCACCGGCGCCGGCAAGCAGGCCAACTCCGACAAGGTCTGGGCCGCTTTCAATGAGCAGCTCCAGCAGTACGTTCCCAACACCACCGTTGAGTTCATTGACGTTCCGTTTGAAGAGTACAGCGAGAAGTTCTCCCAGGTTCTGGCTTCCGGCGAAGGCGTTGACCTCGCATGGACCGGCTGGCTGATCAACAAGCCGCAGAACATTGCCGACGGCAACCTGATGCCGCTCGACGATCTGCTCGCAGAGTACGGCCAGGGCATTGTTGATATCCTCGGCGAAAATGTCGTTGAAATCCATCGCAATGCGGCTGACGGCAAGCTGTACTACCTCCCCAGCTGGCAGGGCCTGTGCGGCGAGCGCCGCGGCTGGCTCGTCGTGACTGAGATCGCAGAGCTCGCAGGCGACACCTGGATCGAGGATACCGAGGCTGCTCTCAACAAGTGGCGCAACAACTACTCCGGCATTGAAGACTTCCAGGCTGTTCTGGATCAGGCGACCAAATATCTGGCTGCTGCGAAGGAAGCCGGCAAGCTCGGCGCTGGCATCAACACCGGCCGTGCATTTGGCTGGTCCATGTACAACGGCATGTATTCCTTCCTCGGCGTTGGTGGTGCTGAGATCGGCATCACCTATTGCGACGGCACCTTCACCGTAAAGGACGGCGTTGCAGGCGAACACTACAAGCTGTACGCCAAGACGATGGCCGACTGGTACAAGGAAGGCTACATCCGCTCCGATATCATGTCTGTTGACACCTCCACGCTGACGACCCCGAAGAACGGTGAGATCACCGACACCACCTATGTCTTCAGCTGCGATCCGTATCTGACCGAGGCCGATCAGGAAGCAGCGATTGCAGACGCCGGTATGGACATGACCTACCTGCCCATCGAAGAGAACGCCTACCTCATTCTCGGCGGCGATACCTCCTACGCCATCCCGTACTGCGCGGATGAGCCCGAGCGCGCCATGATGGTCCTCAACGCGATCTACTCCCAGCCCGACCTGTACAACACGCTGATCTACGGCATCGAGGGCGAGGACTACACCAAGAACGCCGATGGCACCATCACCACCAGCTATGTCGGCGCCAGCCCCACGGCGGACGACAGCTACGGCATCCAGAGATGGATCATCGGCTCCTGCAAGAACGCGCTCATCAACAACGGCACCGATCCCAACTACTATGCGGATCTGGAAGCGCTGGAGGAGACTGCCCGCGTCAACCCGTTCCTGAACTTCACGTTCGACAGAACGAATGTCGAGGGTATCTGCGCGAGCATCCTGAACGTCTACTACGAGTATGGCCCGCAGATTGACAACGGCGTTGCAGGCGACAACTGGGAAGAACTCTATAACAACTATATGGCTGCCCGTAAGGACGCAGGCATCGAAGAGCTTGTCACCGAGTTCCAGAACCAGCTCAACGCATACATTGAGGCCAACAATATCACTTCCTGGTAAGCATCTAACCAAAAGCGGAAGAGGCATTCCGTCTCTTCCGCTTTTCCTATAAGTTTTTTCCTGATTATTGAAAAAATAGTGTAAAAATGACGACATATTTTATTGATTTTCAGAACGGCTGCGACGAAAATGACGGCTTGCGTCCCGAAACGCCGTTCCGGACGCAGCACCCGGAGCTGCTTCAGCCGGACGATACCGTTCTGTTCCGACGCGGCAGCGTGTTCCGCGGGCCGCTGCAAAATCCGTCCGGCCGCTGGGAGCATCCCATCCATTACGGCGCGTATGGCGAGGGTGAACCGCCTGTGTTCTGCGGCTCCCAAAGCCTTTCCGACCCGGCACAATGGGAAAACGTCGTTTATGTGCTTCAATACATAAGGCACGTTATGAATTGTAAGCAATTATGAACAGTTCTCCCTTCAAAATCTTGTATTTTCTCTGAAAAATGCGAAAACGCTGTACATAATTTTCCTCTATACTGAAAATGCCACAATATATGAGGAGGTAACCTATGCACAGCAAGAAAACAGTTTTAATTGTTGATCTGATGAATGCGGCAAACATGGAGTTGATACGCTTGGATTTCAGATCATCAGCACTCAGTCGGCACGACAAGGAATTTCGCCGGTTTTGCAACTATTGTACGGAAAATGGAATTCAAACTTATGATGCAGAAACCGGACCGCGGTACTTCAGGTCTCGTTTTGGGTTGAATATCGGCGATGCCAATATAAAATTAAATAGGCAGCAGCTTGATGCGCGCAATTCAATTCGCTTTTTGGACGATATCTTTCAATTTGGATACGCATTACGATACAGTCATCATGACTATACCCTTCCGCAGAAATATGCCAACTTACTGAACGAATACCTTGCGTGGTGTCAGAGAAATAATAATTCAGCCGGAACAATTGATGTCAAAAGAACAAAGATCCGGCAATTCTTATGCTTTTTAGATGGTAGAAGAATTATTCTTTCAAATCTGACTACAGCTGACATTTCGGATTTTATGACCACTTTGTGTCGGTATCATCGCGCGACCATCCACGTATGCAGCAGCGCTTTGCGTAATTTCCTTTGTTATCTCCATGAAAGCTGCATACTTGAGGACGACCTATCTCCTAGTGTTCCAAGGCCAAAGATCTATGTCGACGAGAATATCCCAGAAACATGGACACCAGAGGAAGTGAGGCAATTGCTGGCTGTCATTGACCGCAGCAATGCGATTGGAAAAAGGGATTATGCAATGCTGCTACTGGCCGTTTTACTTGGAATGAGGGCTGGTGATATCTGTGCATTAAAATTCAAAAACTTGGATTGGCGGCAAAAACTGATTACCTACACGCAGCAAAAAACGAAAAAGACGAACACGCTGCCGCTGCTTCCTATCATTGGGGATGCCATTATTGACTACTTAAAAAACGGCCGCTTAGACTCTGACTGTGACAATGTGTTTATCCGCCATATTCATCCTTACGGCGAATTTCAGTCCAGCACATCTCTTTCTGAAAATCTCAAGCGATATATGAAGTATGCCGGACTGACGGTGAAAAAGCGTAAAACGGCGCATTCCCTGCGCCATACGCTGGCAAGCACCCTCTTGTATGACGGGACACCCCTTATGACGATATCCAATATTCTTGGTCACAATTGTCCAAAGACGACATCTGTTTATACGAAAGTAGACCTTCCGGCTTTGCGTAAATGTGCATTGTCTTATGGTGAACGGAGGGAACTGAAATGACTTCCAAAATGTTGTTGGAGCAATATATGGCAGAGCGGCGTGCTCTTGGATTTAGTCTGAAAACTGACGAAGGGTGCATTCGGCGCTTTCTTCAAGACTTTGTCGATCCGGATGATGGGGATATTTCCTTTACGAAAGAATACGTCCTAAGTCATATTGGAAACCGACGGAATATGCAGACCAATACTATCTTGCGAGATGTCAGCGCAATCAATGGGTTTCTTGATTTTGTAGTTCGCAAAGGCTATACGGCATACAGAATTCCTCCGAAATCCCTCCCAAAAGAAAACCGTAATTTCAAAGCCTATATATTTACGGATGAAGAAATTGAACAAATACTGATTGCAGCGGATCATACGGCATTTACAGAGCAGAATCCTGCTCGAACGTACCAACTTCCTGTTATGTTCCGAATCCTGTTTAACTGTGGCCTGCGCACCTCCGAATTGCTTAAACTACGTATGCGCGATGTAGACCTTGAAGAAAATGTATTTATCATCTTGGACACCAAATTCCACAAAAACCGTTTGGTGCCCTTTTCCACTACAGTTGCCGAGGCATTGAAGGAATACTTAGAAAAGATTCAGGAAAAGTCCGCAGACGCATTCATTTTTCCAAGCTCAAGTTCTCGCAGCAAAAGCGGAAGGTACGGGAATCGTTGGATTCATGCTCAATTTCGCCAGATTCTCAGAATAGCGAAAATTCCCTATAACGGTTCAGGAAACGGTCCGCGTCCACATGACATCCGGCACACCTTTGCTGTGCATTGCCTTAATAACTGGGTGCTTTCGGGTGAAGATATTACCGCTGCCTTACCTGTCCTTTCACGATATCTTGGGCATAATGGGTTATCCGGAACGCAAAAGTATCTGCAGCTAACTGCACAGATGTATCCAGATATTGTTACAAATCTGGAACTCCAATTTGGTGCCCTCATTCCGCAGATGGAGGTAGCAAATGAAAACATCTAACTTTTCCAGATATTTGACACAGTATCTTACACACTACTTGCCCGTCCAACGAAATCTAAGCAGCAATACGATTCGTTCTTACCGAGATACCTTCAAACTGCTCCTGATTTTTTGCAGAGACGAAAAGGGCTTAAATATTGCAAAGCTGACATTGTCCAAACTTGATAAAAAGTGCATTGAGGATTATCTCCTGTGGCTAACCGATGCCAGAGGATCGTCACCGTCTACATACAACCAACGACTCTGCGCGATCCACGCTTTTTTCGATTATGTTATGACGGAAGAACCCAGCTATATGGAACACTGCCTCCAGATCCTCAAAATTCCGAGTATGGTAGCTCCAACGCCGCAAGCTAAATATATGACACCGGAAAATTTAAAGCTTCTGTTGTCCATGCCTGATGTTTCCACAAAGAAAGGTCGGAGGCATCTTGTTCTGCTCACTGTCCTGTATGATACGGCAGCCCGTGTTAGTGAACTTGTAAATATTCGCCTGCGTGACATACGGTTAGACTTTCCGGCAGTTATTACATTGCACGGAAAGGGCGGAAAAGTCCGCACAGTGCCGCTGATGAAGCAAACTGCTGGATTGTTGCAGGGATATCTCCAAGAAAACCATATTGATCTACGCGCCACCCCGGAACTTCCGCTGTTTTGGAATGGGCGCAGGCACAAGTTGACCCGTTCCGGAGTAACATACATTGTCCAAAAGTATGCTGAAATGGCACAAGAGCTATCCACAGGAATGCCCACAAAAATTTCTCCGCATGTCTTCCGGCATACAAAGGCCATGCATTTGGTACAAGCAAATGTGAACCCGGTCTACATTAAAGACTATCTAGGGCACGCCGATATTTCTACTACAGAGGTTTACGCCAGAGCAGACAACGAAGCCAAGCGAGCTGTTTTGGAGAAAGCAACAGCTCATCTTGATCTCCCAAAGGCATCTCATTGGGAACAGGATACTGAGTTAATTGATTGGCTTTCCTCGCTTGGTTAAAATTCCAAATATTATGCGCAGCGAAACAGGGCAATTTGCTCTGTTTTACTGCTCTTTGGAGAAAGTACTTTGCATAATTGATTTCTGTTCATAACGTCGGCGGAAGCATCTGGCGGTTTACCGGCATGCTTTCCGGTGAGACGGCCAACCTGATCTACGGCGACGGAACCTGCGGCGCGCTGCGCTGGACACGCGAGGAGCTTTGCGAGCAGGGCGACTGGTTCGACTCCTGCCTTGGATATTCCATTCAGCATCTCCCGCTTGCGGAGGATCATACGCTGCTGGTCTATTCGCAGGAAAATCCCGCGGCCTTCTACGGAAGCATCGAATGCGCGACCTCGCAGTACCGCTGGCTGGCGCACTGCGGACACGACATGGTCATTTCCGATCTGGAATTCCGCAACAACGGCCTGCACGGGATCGCAGGCGAAGAGGGCGGCCGGAATCTGCGCATCGAAAACTGCCGGTTTGCCAAAATCGGCGGCGCCGTCTGGGATAAAGACCAGAAGATCCGCTTTGGCAACGCCTTTGAGTGCTGGAACGTGGCGGAAAACGTTGAGGTCGAGCACTGCGTGTTCGACGATATCTACGATTCCGCCGTCACGCATCAGGGCGGCGCGGACTGCAAGCCCGCGTACCACTTCCTGATCCGAAGCAACACCTTCCGCCGCTGCGGTATGGCTGCCTATGAGCAGCGCGATCTTCTGCCGACATATGCGGAGTTCACAGACAACGTCTGCGAGGACGCCGGCGAGGGCTTCTCCAGGCTTGGCGAGACGATGCCGCGCCGGTCGGAGATCTGGCCGCAGCCGATGGGCCACCACATTTTCCTGTGGCGAATCTCCCACGTGACGGGCAATGAGCATTTTGCGCTCTGCCGGAATACCTTCGGCGATGCGCCATATGGTGCGGCCGTCTACTCGGTCAATCCGTCGGAGGCCGACCGGCTGGTACATCTGGAGGAGAACCGGTATCCGATGCAGCGCTATACGCTGGTTGGCCGGATGTACGGTATAGATTATCCCGATCCTTCCGCGTGGGAAAGCAGAAGAAAAGAAGAAAGCGAAAGAGAGAGCTCAATGAAAGTCTTTACCGTTGCGCTGATTGGCGCAGGCAACCGCGGCGAAATTTACACCGATATCATGAAGACGCTGCCGGAAAAATTTCGCGTTGTTGCCGTTGCTGATCCGAACGAGAACCATCGCAGAAACATTCAGAATAAGCACAGCCTGCCGGACAGTCACGTTTTCCATACCTGGCAGGAGCTGCTGGCGCAGCCAAGGCTTGCCGATCTTGCGGTCATTGCGACACAAGACAGTATGCATTATGAACCGGCCATGAAGGCACTGGCGGCCGGTTATGATGTGCTGCTGGAAAAACCGCTGGCGCGCACGGAGGACGAATGCGTCGACCTGCTCAATCAGGCGCGCAAATACGGCCGGAAGTTCATGGTCTGCCATGTGCTGCGCTATACGCCGTTCTATTCGCGCGTCAAGCAGCTCATCGACGAGGGCGTGCTGGGTGATATCGTGACGATCGTCCATACGGAAGGACTCGGTAATATCCATCAGAGCCACAGCTTTGTCCGCGGCAACTGGGGCAACACGGCAAAAAGCAATTTCATGCTGCTGGCCAAGTCCTGCCACGACATTGACCTGCTGCAATGGCTGATGAAGAAGAAATGCACGAAGATTCAGTCGTTCGGTTCGCTCAAGTACTTCCGCCGCGAAAACGCGCCGGCAGACGCGCCGGAGCGCTGCATCGACGGCTGCCCGCACGCGGAAACCTGCCCGTATAACGCCGTCAAGCTGTATCTGGACGACAAGAACAACATGTGGTTCCGCACGACGTCCACCGGCAAGGTCGACCCCACCGACGCGGATGTGGAATTTACGCTTCGTCATACGCAGTATGGCAAATGTGTCTTCAAGTGCGATAATGACGTGGTCGACCATCAGGTCGTGAACATGGAGTTTGCGGACAAATCTACGGCCTCGTTCACCATGAGCTGCTTTAATTACAACGGCAGAAAGTCCAACATCATGGGCACGAAGGGCGAGATGTTCCTCGACTTCGAGGGCGATGAGATCCGCATTTTCCACTTTGAGGGACGCTGGTGGGAGACCATCCACACCAATGGCCGCGTCGACGGTACGTTGGTTGGCGGCCATGGCGGCGGAGACCCCGGCATCGTGAACGCGCTTTACGATTACATGACTGGCGCAAAAACCGCAGACGAGGTCAGCGAGATCGGCATTTCCTGCGAAAACACCCGTCTGGTATTCGCGGCCGAGCGTTCCCGCCTGAACGGAGACGTTGAGACGATCACCCCACTGGAATAAAGGACCTCCCGCAAAAGCGCCGGATATCTGCCGTTCTCCGGCTGATGCCCGGCGCACTATTTTTGGAATGGAGACTGATTTATGAAACGAATTTATAAATCCTGCGTTGCAGTCCTGCTGCTGCTTGCGATGCTCCTGAGCTGTGTTCCGGCGCTGGCCGCCGGAAGCAGCCATAGCTACACGACGCTGCAGAAGGCCGAAGCGCTGAAGACCCTTGGCCTGTTTCAGGGCACAAACAAGGGCTTCGAGCTGGAAAAGACGCTGACGCGCGAACAGGCGATCACCTTGATCGTCCGCCTGCTCGGCGCGGAAGCGGAAGCGAAGGAAAAGAACCCGGAGCATCCGTTTACGGACGTTCTGGCCTGGGCCAGCCCTTATGTCGGCTACGGCTACCAGAATGCGCTTGTCAAGGGCGTCAGCGAAACGCTCTTTGGCTACGGCAAGCTCGTGACGGAAGCACAGTTCCTGACGATGGTTCTGCGTCTGCTGCAATATGAGGACGACACGGACTTTACATGGAACAAGTCGGCAGAGCTGGCGGAAAAGCTCGGCCTGCCGGTCGTGCCCGCAAACAGCGGCGAGTATACGCGCGGCAACGCCGTTGACGTGATCTGGGCGCTGCTGGAGACGAAATTCAAATCCGGCGGCAAGACGCTGGCACAGACGCTGATCGAGAAGGGCGTGTTTACGGAAAAGGCTTACCGAGAAGCGCTGGGAGAGGATAGCTCCAATATCGGCGCGATTCTTCCCATTCTGAGACCTGATCCCGACCCGAAACCCGATCCCGATCCGAAGCCGGACCCCGATCCGAAGCCCGATCCTGACCCGGAACCCACGGAACAGCCGGTCTATGTGTCTCCGAGCGGCGGCAGTGACGGCGACGGCAGCAAGGACGCGCCGTTTGGCTCGTTGGAGGCTGTACGCGACTATCTGCGTGAGAACCGTTCGACGGAGCTTCCCACGACGGTCTATCTGCGCGGCGGCACCTATGTGCTGAATAAGACGTTCGAGCTGACCGAAGCGGACGGCGGCACGGAAGATCTTCCTGTGACGTGGCGCGCCTATCCGGGCGAGACGGTCATCATTACCGGCAGCGCCGGAGCCTCTTTGTCTGCCTTTGAGCCGGTTTCCGGTGAAATGAAGGAAAAGCTTTCGCCGGACGCGCAGAAGCACGTCATGGTGGCCGATGCCAGAGATCTTGGACTGGGTGAAATCAGCTTTAGCCTGTCATCTCTGAACCTCTGTCTGGAAGCGCCTCTTTTCTCGCTGGACGGACAGCACATGCGCCTGACGCGCTACCCGAACTCCAACTCGACCGAGGATTGGATGCACGTCGAGACAGTCAATCCCAATTCCAGCACCAGCTATCCCGAATTCAAGCTGACGGATGAGAGGGTTTTGGGCTGGAGCTATCAGGAATCCGACTGGCTCTATTCCAGCTACATCCGCTACGGCTGGGCGCAGGGCTACTTCCACGGTACGCTCAACCGGAAAACCGGCATCGTGACGGCAACGGACACTGCCTATTACGGCAGCGCCGCCGGTCAGAAGCCTGTGCAGATCTACAACGCCTACGAGTCGCTGGACGAGCCGGGCGAATGGTATTATGACCAGATGAGCGGCAGACTCTACATCTATCCGTTTGCAGATACGACGAGAAATTCGACACTCCGCATGACGAGCAGCAATTTTGACCTGATTTCGGTCAACGGCGCTTCGTATCTCAACCTCGAGGGACTGACAGTTACGTCCTCCAAAAAGGACGGCATCGTCATGAACAACGTCGATCATTGCGTGATCGAGAATTGCACGCTAACAAGCTTTGAAGGCAGAGCCGTCAGCATTGACAATGCGACCTATTCCGGCCTGAAAAATTCCGAGGTTGCTTACACCTCCATCTCGGCCATCTATCTGAATGGCGGTGACTATCAGACCATGGAGCCGGGCTACGATTTCATTACGAACTGCCGTATCCACGATACGAACCAGTACCGGACGATGAACGAGGGCGGCGTGAAATTCCGCGGTGTGAAGAACACGTTCTCCAACAACGAAGTCTACAACATTACGGATATGGCGCTGAACTTCGCAATCGTCGGCGGCGGGCCGACCTCGCTGGACTGCGTGATTGAAAACAACTCGTTCCATGATGTCGTTCTGAACGGCAAGGACATGGGTGCGGTCTATGGCGGCCGTGACGCGCGCTGCCAGGGCGTGGTCATCCGGAACAACCATTTCTACAACATTGCCAACAATGATAGCTCTTTCCCCAGCTTCTCCGCCAATGCGGTCTATCTGGACGACGGTCTGAGCGGCGCAGCAGTCACCGGCAACATCTTCGGGCCGGGCGCGTCAGGCGATTATATCGAGGCTGTCAAGATCAACTGCGGCCACGATACGGTCATTACGAACAATCTGTTCATCGATACTCGCTGTGCGTTCAATGTATATATTGCCGGCAATTTTGCAGTCGGCATGACGAATGACAGCGGCTTCGGCATCGCGCCCTCCCTGCGTCAGGTCTGGAACAACGAACGGTACACGTCCCGCTGGCCGTGGATGGCGGCGCTGAGAGACGGTGAGACGGACGTCTATATCCCGAATATCTTCAAGAACAATGTTATCATCTACACCGACGCTGCGCCGCGCGGCAGCGAGACGAGCGCCTATCCGTGGGTCAAGACAAATGACAATCAGGAAAGCAAGATCACCGGCCTCGACAACAATCTGGTGATCCTGAAGGGCACAGGCGATAACCGTCAGCTGTTTGCCGACTATGCAAACGGCAATTACGCACTTGCTGATTCCGTTCTGGCGCAGCTGCCCGGCTTTGAGCAGATCGACCAGAGC
>ERZ839741.3170-NODE-3170-length-13622-cov-2.851773_pt1 | contig 13622 bp, 7 predicted proteins | sample MGYA00519880_ERZ839741 | MGnify/ENA primary metagenome ERZ839741 (study PRJEB31850, sample SAMEA3708851) | human gut metagenome | biome: human gut; feature: human-associated habitat; material: faeces | place: China | collected 2014 ... | reverse complement strand
CGTAGACATCGAGACTTGCCTTAGCGGAGACAAAGCCGTCGCAACGGAGACTCCGTCGAGCATGTCGGCTCGCAACAACCGTCCGGGGCACGAAGTCCTCGGTGCGACGAACGGCGATTTCTATCAATTTCAAGACCCCATCGAAATAGGAATTCCCCGCAGCGGGCAATACCGTCGGGGCGAATGCGTGACGAATCCGGTAGGGCGCGCCTCATTCGTCCTCACTCCCGATCGGGTTCCTTACATCGACCGTGTAAACTTCGCCGGAACCGTACGTTCCGGCGATAACAGCCATCGGTTACACGCCGTAAACATGCAACGTCTGGAATGGGAAACAGAAACCGCCCCCAACTTCATGCTGCTATACACCAACGCCTACGGTACGGAAACTCACGCCACCACCGGCGGAACGAAGGTCATGCTGCATGCCAAAGAGGGCGAATTGTTTTTCGGAGCGAACAAAAACATCGTGTGCGTTGTCGATTCGGTTTTCGCCAATCCGGGCATATCGCCTATTCCCGAACAAAGAGCGGTCTTATACGGAGTAGGCACAGCCGAAACCTTTTTGAAAAGCCTCTCGGCCGGCGACGAACTGACTGTCTTTTTAGGTACAGATCTTGCCTCGACTCCGGGTTTGCTGACCGACTTCAAGGAACAAATGGGCGGAAGCGACCACATCATATTAAAAAACGGAGTCCCGGCCGACGTATGGGACGAAGAACACCCCAGAACATGCATGGGTATTTCGCAGGATAAAACCAAAGTCTATCTTATGGTAGTAGACGGCCGTCGGGCAGGATACTCGGCAGGGGCAACCCTCAGTGTATTAGGCGATCTGTTCCTTGCCATAGGCGCATACGATGCTGTCAATCTCGACGGCGGAGGATCCTCGGCAATGGTTATCAACCAACAAATAGTCAATCGACCTTCCGATAATAAGGAACGAGCTGTCGGTAACGGCGTACTAGTCATTTCAAAAGCGCCGATCGACGATGTTACCGCCCGGTTGGAATTCGAGCCGATTCACTATATACTTCCCTCCTACTGTCGGTTTATCCCCCAAGTGACGGCATACAACCAATACGGATTGATCGTAAACCCCGACTTCAAGGATTATACGCTTTCCTGTTCTCCCGAAATAGGTTACATAGACGAGAGCAATGCATTCGTAGCTTACGGTAACCCGGGACACGGAACCATCACGGCAACCTACAACGGCATATCGGTGACAAAAGATGTAACCATACAAGAAACCGATTTCGCCATGCGTCTCGACTCCGTAATTTTGGACGGATACGAAGAGTATCCCATCGAAATATCGGCTACAATCGACGACAAAGAATTCGTACTGAATCCGTCGACCCCTCAATGGGAGGTCGCCGACCCGGAAATATGCGGTATATCGAACGGCGTTTTATCGGGTCTGAAAAACGGCGTAACGACTGTAACTGGAAAACTCGATGATTTTACCGGCTCTTTGAAGGTAAAAGTAGAAATACCGCAAACTCATATTCAACAGGCCGACCAGTTCACCTCCGGCTGGGAACTCACAAGTATCTCGGCGATAAACGACGTGGCTCTGACACCCCATGCGAATGGAGAAACAAACCTCGAATACACATACAAAAGCGGCAGACAGCCTTACATACAAATGGCTAAAACTTTCAGCTTTTACAGTATCCCCGATACATTCAGAATAACGCTCAACACAGGCGACACCAAATGTTCCAAAATAACCATGTCGATGAAAGGCGGACTTATGTCGACCTCGCAAATCATGGAATGGCCCGCAGTGAACCCCAACGAAGACTTCACCTACGAAGTCGCCATGAACGACTTCTTGGACGATAAAGAAGACCTCGGCAATTACCCCGTACAGTTCCAATATCTTAAATTTTTCTTGGATGCCTCCTCACAGACCGCAGGACAAAAATATAAGATTCGCATCAAAAATTTCGATTTGGTATACGACAAAGTCACTTTGAGCGTCCCAAACATTGCATTGGCATCCGCGTTACGAGTTTTTCCTAATCCGGTTAAAGCCGGTGAGACAGACGTATATCTGCAAATCGAAGAACCGGCCGAAATATCGGTACAAATGTACGACTTGAACGGGAAACTGCTCGTCTCGAAAAATTACGGGAAATGCGAAAGCGGAATCATAGCCATACCCATTTCGAGCCTGCAACCCGGCAACTATCTGCTGAACATCAACAAAGACGGTAAAAGCGATGTCGCCAAACTGATTATCAAATAAATCACTTATTCACAAAATCATGAAAAAGGAACTATTCGTTTTCGCCTTATCTGCTCTATGCGGATTAAGTGCCGAAGCAACCATAAACATCGCAGGCGTGGAGAAACAGGTAGACACGCTGGAATGCCGTACGGTAGGGCCGGGCGTTCAATATGTGCGTATGCACATGCCCGAATATCCACTGGACGTCTATACCATGACTATCGATCTGAACAATCCGTATAACGATGTGGATGCTTTCATCGGGAAAAACCATGCCGGAAGTACCGAGGCCATGACCTCGGCATATACCCGATTGTCCACTCCCGAACATCAATCCATCGGATCGATAAACGGTAACTTCTGGATTGTTTCAGGACAAAATATGGACGACCGCCTGCTGGGACAACCGCACAGCGGTTGTATAGTGAACGGAGAAATAGCCACTGAACCGAATGGCTGGAACCGAGCCGGACGAGGAGACGAAATAGAGAAATTGCAGGAGATAGGATTCGTCGTTCTCGACCAAGACAAAAAAATGTGGATCGACGACATGAATTTCGAGGCGAAAGTCATAAACGCCGCCAACGAAAGTTTCGCCATCGCCGAAGTGAACCGTATCCGCAATGAAAACGAAATTGTACTTTACAACCACTTTACCGGACAAACGACCAGCGACATCGATGGAACCGATGTACTCATCAAACCCGTCGAGGGAGCATCGTGGGGGCTTAACAAGGACGTGGAATGCGTCGTAACCCGTATCGTGCAAAGCAAAGGCGGAACCGAACTCGAAGAGGGTGAATATGCTCTTTCGGGAAACGGAACAGGTGCAGAGTTTCTAAACCAAATGAATGTCGGCGATAAAGTAAAGATAAATACAAAACTTACTACCCGCACCGACAATCTGATTCCCATAGCCGAGCAAATGCTCACCGGTAACGCTCTCGTCATGAGGGAAGGGAAATTGACTCCCCGAAACGAAAACGAAGCATATAACTCGCAAACCTATTCGCGCTCGGGTATAGGCATGTCGCAAGACGGAAAGACGCTCTATCTGATCGTTATCGATTACAAGTCGAGCACTTCGGTAGGGACAAACACGGCGACGATGTGTTACATATTGAAACAAGCGGGAGCTTGGAACGTGGCCAACATGGATGCCGGAGGATCGGCTCAGATGATGTTGAGAGGCAAGCTCGTCAACAACCCGGCCGACGGAAAGGAACGTCCGGTATCGAACGGATTCATGATCTTCACCAACGCTCCCGAAGACAACACGTTGAACAGCCTTGCTTTCGATAATTACAATTTGGAAGTTCCTTCCTACTCTTGTTTCGAGCCGACTATTCTGGGATACAACTCATACGGCGTATTGATCGATACTGATGTACAAGAATTTACATTAAGTTGCGATGCCTCGTTAGGAACCATTTCTTCGGACGGAAAAAAATTCTATGCCTCGCCGAATGCGACTTCGGGTTACCTTCACGTCACTTCGGGAACAGCGACAGGAAAAATAAAGGTAACTGTAAAAGAAGCGGATATCGTCATGAAGAACAGTGAAATCATAGCCGACAAGGCTCACCCCTACTCTCTCGAAGTCATTTCTCATATCGGCGAAAACACGTTCACATACGATCCTTCGTCATTGTCTTGGAGTATTGAAGACCCGACTGTCTGCAAAATTGAAAACGGAATATTGACCGGAATAAAAAACGGAACGACGAACATTACCGGCAGCATAGGCAACTTCTCCGGGAACATGAAGGTAACCGTCGAAATACCAGAATCCCCCAAAATCCCGGCCGACGATTTTTATGGCTGGACTACAAAATCCATCAGCTCCATCACCGATGCCGCCGTTACTCCTTCGGGGAACAATCAGGCCATATTGGGATTCACTTACAAAACCGGACGACTCCCATACGTAGAAATGGACAAAGCGATTACCCTTTACAGTATTCCCGATACCTTGCGCATGCTAATCAATAGCGAGATACCCGTGTCGAAAATACAAATAGCCTGCAAAGCCAATGGCGACAAAGAGCAGTATCTCGAATACGAAGGAATAACAGTCAATGAAGATTATCTCATCAGCATTCCTCTATCCGACATCACCGGAGAAAACAACAGAGGAGGATTTCCCGTCTCTCTGAATTATATCAAATTCTATATCAACACGACCGGAACGAATAGCGGACAAGCCTATAAGATACATATCAAAGAGTTCTCTCTGGTCTATAACGGCATAGAAAGCGGAATAGACGAGACGGTGGCCGGTAACAAAAACATGGTCGTCTACCCGAATCCGATAACGGGCAATACCCTCTTCTTACAGGGAGAGAACATCGTTCCCGGTTCGTCGATACGCATATACGACCGAGTGGGGGCATTGATACTGGAACAACTACTCGACGAAACAGGAATCGTAAACATCGGCGACCAACAGCCGGGTGTATACATCGTGAACGTGCAAAATGAGCTAGGGACCCATGTATGCAAAATCGTTATTCAATAACTTAATTCATTATAATCCATGAGAGTAAATTTAACCATAATCCTGCTAGCATGTATCGCATCGCTATCGGGACAGAATGTAAAAGTTACCAAACATTACGAGATAACCCCTTCGGTCGGACAATCGGCCTTCTATCCGATACTTAGTCCCGACGGGAATCGAATCGTATATACCTCTGAAAATTTTTCCGGCTTAAAATCATACGATTTTGCATCAGGGAAAACCCAGATTATCACTACTGCCGAGGGAGCCGGGTTCGACCCGATTTTCAGCACCGACGGTTCAACGGTGTATTATCGGCCGCAAAGCATCATAAACGGACGTGTTCACCGATCTTTGAAAGAATATAACTTGATCGAGAAAGCCGAAAAACAACTTATCGCCCCAACCCGCGATTTGAAACGTCCGGTCGCCATCTCAGGCGGTATGGAAGTAGTGGCCGACAATAAACTTATGAAAAGTACAGGCTCTCAAATAAGCGGGAACTATGTCTATTCCATCATCAAAGAGGGAAAAATAATCGTGTGCGACGGTAAAAGCACCCGCATATTACGTCCTTACGGCGACAAAGTGGAAAGTTATTTGTGGACAGCCGTATCGCCCGACGGATCCAAAATCGTGACTTATGCCATAGGCGTAGGAACCGTTGTACTCGATATGCAGGGTAACATACTTGCCGAACTGGGCGACTACGAATCCCCTACGTGGTATGGCAACGATTTCGTTGCAGCCATGAAAGCGACCGACGACGGTCACCAATTTACTTCGTCGAAAATCGTATTGTTAGACTGCAACAGTAAACAGGTACATGATTTAACATCTCCGTCCGAAATGGGTATGAATCCGTCGGCCTCGGCCGAAGCAGGCAGAATAGTGTACAGCACGGTCGAAGGAAAACTTTTTATGTTGGAATTGAATGTAACGAAATAACCTCATCGCCATGAAAAAATATTATATCATTATCATTGCCTTCTTGGGCTGTTTAGGCTTGCAAGCCAAAGATATGACCGGACTTAAAATTTACATCAATCCGGGTCACGGCGGTTATGACTCGGACGACCGCAATGTAGCCGTATATCCGTATGCACAAGGCGACACACTCGGTTTTTGGGAATCCTCGTCGAATCTGCACAAAGGATTGATGTTAAGAGAACTGCTACAAGAGCAGGGAGCTACCGTAGCGATGTCTCGCGTATTAAATCGGACGGAAGACGACCGAGGACTCGAAACCATCGGGCGGGAAGCCAGCGAATGGGAGGCCGATCTGTTTTTCTCCATACACAGCAATGCGACCGGCACGAGCCGCCGGGATAATTTCCCGATGATGTTGTTCAGAGGATATACCGAAAATCCGGTAAAGCCCGAGGACAAGGTAGCGGCAAAGATACTGTTCAAGCACCTTATCGAAAACCAAGTAACCTATTGGACTCAAACGGAAGAGTATGTCGTGGGCGATTTTGACTTCTATCCCGACTGGAACAATGCAGGATTGGGAGTCCTCCGAAAATTAACCGTCACCGGGTTTCTTTCAGAAGGTTCTTATCACGACTATGTGCCCGAAACATATCGTTTGCTCAACATGGACTACAAATGGATGGAAGCATGGCATTTCACCAAAGCTGTCATGGAATACTTCGACACAGAAGGATTCACAACGGGAAATATCGCCGGTGTTATTTATGATAGTCGCATGACCCGTACCGAATCGTACGTACAACACGGAAGAGACAAGCAAGTGCCATTATGTGGAGCCACAGTAACCCTGTTGCCGAACAATATAACCTATACGACGGATAACCTATACAACGGCGTATACATGTTTAAAAACCTCGCTCCGGGTAATTACCAGCTAAAAATCGCAGCGGAAGACCATTACGATCGGACAATCGATGTAACAGTGACAGCCAATACAATAAGCTATACCAATGTGGCTATGGACAGAGTGAGAAATACAGCACCGGAAGTCACCTCTTACAGCCCTGTCATGGAAAACGAAACTGACAGCATCAACTGTACGACTCCCATTGTCTTGAATTTCAATTGGGATATGGACACGGAATCTGTACAAAAGGCTTTCTCGATCGACCCTCCCGTAGAAGGGAACATTACATTCGAAGATTCACAGTACCGAATGGTATTTACCCCCACTCGTCCTTACGAGGTAGCTACCCTATATACCGTAAAACTCGATAAAAGTGCAAAACACCCGGGTAATATGTCTATGGCCGAAGATTTTTCCTTCACGTTCTTAACGCAGGGAAGAAACCAATTGAAACTATTGGCAGCCAGCCCCTCGGAAGGAGCGGTACTACACTATCCGAAACCGACGATCGAAGTAAGATTCGATAATGTTCTCGACCCTGTCAATATTCGAGACCTCATCAAATTACAGGATAGTGAAGGAAACGATGTCAGCATCAACTTGCGTTCTGCCAAATACAACCAGTTAGGAGACTCCTACGGGAACTATTATTTTACCACAGCTGCCGATTTGAAACAAGGACAAAATTATAAATTGAAAATAGATGCCTCGTTGCACGATGTGGAAAATATAGCGATCGTAGACCCCATCGAAATCAATTTTACCGCCGGAGATGTAAGCCGCTCCGAAACAGCCGTCGAGGAATTCGAAACTCCCGACATGATTACATTCGATGCAACCCAAAGTATCGGGACAACCACTGCAAAAGCGATTCGCTCTACCGCTCAAAAACTGTTCGGTAGCGCATCTTACAATTTCACATACACATTCAATGCAGACGAAGCTCACGTTGTATTCACGACAGACGATACATTCGGAAGTTCCACTGTGGTCGACAATACCCAAACTATCGGTATGCACATTTACGGCGATCTTTCTTGCGACGAAATATGGCTGCAACTATCCTCTGGAAACGATACACAAGAGATTTTATTGACGAATGTCGATTTCAGAGGCTGGCAATTCCGGGAAACCCGTTTGGACCAGCTGAATCCGGGAAAGGACTATCGCATAAGCGGTATAAAGATAACGAGAACAAAACCGTTCTTCTCCGAATCGGGTAGTTTCTTCTTAGACAATATGCTGGTATATACCTCCTCGGACATTCACTTTATCGCTACATCGAAAGCCATAAATGTTTATCCGAATCCGGCTTCCGATATACTAAAAATTCAGTCTGACACCTCCGTACAACGGTGGACCCTGTACAGCCTATCGGGAAGCTGTATCGCTACCGGTTCAGAAACAACGATAGATACCTCGAACATTCCCTCGGGAACGTACTTGTTGAAAATACAGACCGAAGGAAAAGAGTTCTGTTATCCGGTTTTGATTGTACATTGACAAAGGATTAAGAATATACGGGCGATAAAGTATAAACGATCTGCTTTGTACTTTACCGTCCGTATTTTTATCGTACTATTTTTAACAGAATTTTGATACTTTACAGTAAAATAAGTATTCTATTTGGAAAATGAAGAAAGATATTTTATCTTTGCATAAGATGCAGAAATAGGTTGTGCCTCAGTAAAATCGATGCTAACATTGTTTCTACTTTCGAACGGCACTATTCTCATAAAAGATAAACGACACTCGCCGATACGAAAATTAATTTTCATTACGGCCGTCTGTTTTATCTTTATAAAGAGTTGAATGATGCCAGAAAGCACATCTATCAAGATTTTTTATTTATGAAAGTTATAGCAGAAAGTGGTTCCACGACAACAGAATGGGTTCTCGTCGATGGAAAAAATGTTTTGGAAAGAAGTTTTACGGAAGGAATAAATCCCTTTTTCCAAACGAGAAGGGAAATAAGCCACAGTATCCGTCTCAATTTACCGGAAACTTTTTTTAAGAAACGATGGGAACGGGTCTATTTTTATGGCGCCGGATGTGCCAATCTGGATAAGAAAAACATTCTCGAAGCCTCGTTAGTAGCACAATTCAAAACACCCATTTCGGCGGAAAGCGATTTATTGGCTGCCGCCAGAGGTTTGCTAATCGACAAACCGGGAATAGCCTGTATCTTGGGGACCGGTTCGAATTCTTGTCTATACGACGGAGAACGTATCATTAAAAACGTACGTTCCGCCGGATATATCTTAGGAGACGAAGGCAGTGGGGCTGCTATGGGACGACGTTTTTTAAGTGACTACTTAAAGAACCTTACTCCAAAGGATCTCTGCGATGCTTTTCATGAAAAATTCAAAGTTACTCCGGACGAGATTATGGACTCCATATATAACCACCCTTTCCCCAACCGTTCGCTTTCTACTTTCTCCTATTTCTTGAAAGACCATCTGGACAACAAATATGCTTTCAATTTAGTCTATGAAGAATTGATGAGATTCTTCCAGAGAAACATTATCCAATATGACTATAAATCATATCCGGTTTATTTCATGGGTAATTTGGCCTATACCTACGCCGATATTCTCGATTTGGTAGCTAAGGATTTCGGATTGAATATAGAAAAAACAGAAAAAAGCCCTATGCAGGGACTCATCGAATATCACTCGATCTACGGGTAAAGATATCTCATTATTTCGATTTATACTCATATGCAGGATCGTATCGACAGATTCTGCATATTTTTTTCTTGTAAAAAAGAGAGATGAATTCATATTAAAAAATACTAAATATATGTTCTCGAATCAAAAACATATATTATATTTGTATGAACCATAATAGAAAGGTATCTACTCATGAACTTTTAGCACCTAAAATAACGCTGTAAAAAGTTCTAACAAAGAGAAATAGATTGACAAAAAAACAGGAACCGAAGTTTATCCATTCGAAAAACATGAAAGAGAACCGATATATTTTATCATTTATAATTTTCTTATTAGGCTCACTATCAATCCATTCACAAACGCATAGCGACCTAAGAACGACTGTCGAAGAAGCACTTGTTTCTCTAAAACCCGAACACTTAGCCATCGGTGAAATAAAATTAGATACGCTTCTTTTAGAAAAGGGGAACAAACTTGTCGTTCAAATGAACGATGAATTTTCTTATCTTCCATTCAGAAAGGAGCTCGTTAAACGAGCCTATGACACCATACGTTCTATTTTACCCCCGGACCTGAAAAAGAAAAAACTTTTCATTCTCACCGATGGATATGAAATAAGCGAATTGATTCCTTTCGCCGACAATCGCAAAAGATTCGAAATTCATTGCGAGCGGCCGATCGTCAGCCCGATAAAATGTCACTACCTTCCTACAAAAGGTTTACTCAACAGACATATCGCTCTATGGCAAAGTCATGGATACTATTTCGAACAATCCTTGAACCGATGGGAATGGCAACGTGCCCGAATTTTCGACCGTGGAGGATCTGTACACCCAAAGTTTCGTCATGCCGTTCCTAACCCCCATGCTTCAAAATGCAGGAGCCTATGTATTTTCTCCTCGTGAACGAGATACGAACCGGCACGAACTCATTGCAGACAACGACAATGCCGATACTTATTTCGAAACAGGAACCGAAAAGGTAAAATGGGAGAACGGCGGCACAGGATTCGCCCATACAGTCTCGGTCTATACCGGCACTCGAAACCCGTTCGACGACGGAAGTTTCAGACAAACAAAAACCACAACCGATCCTCGGAAAGAGATACAGGCCCATTGGTATGCTCCGATACCCCAAACCGGGAAATATGCAGTTTATATCGCCTACCGCACAGTCAAAAACAGCACCGACGACGCTTTATACACCGTATATCACAAAGGCGGAAAAACACAGTTCAAAGTCAATCAAAGTATGGGCGGCGGCACATGGATATATTTAGGACATTTCGATTTCGCCAAAGGTGAAAACGCCCATGTAGAACTCAGCAATCTTTCCCGAAAAAATGGAAAAACAGTCACGGCCGATGCGGTGAAAATAGGAGGCGGATATGGCAATATCGCCCGACGAGTAGACAATTCGCACATCGACGAGAATCCGGGAAATTCATCTATAAACTATTCCTATGCGACAAGCGGTTATCCCCGTTTCACCGAAGCCGCCCGCTATTGGCTACAATGGGCGGGATTCCCCGAAAAAGTCTATTCCCCCAGTCAAGGGAAAAACGACTATACCGACGATTACAAATGCCGGGGAGAATGGGTCAATTATCTGGCAGGAGGTTCGGACATACTGCCCGACAGTTCAGGATTGAACGTTCCCTTAGACCTCGCTTTCGCTTTCCATTCCGATGCGGGCACAACCAAAAACGACTCGATAATCGGGAGCTTAGGAATTTATTTTACCGGAAAAGGGAGAAAGACCTATGGGAAAAATACTCCCAGACAAGTTTCTCGTTATCTCACCGATGTCGTATTGACACAAATCGCCGATGACATACGAGAGACTTATGAACCGGAGTGGAACCGCCGGGGCATGTGGAACAAATCCTATTTCGAAGCCCGTGTACCCGAAATCCCCACCATGCTCCTCGAATTGCTGTCTCACCAAAATTTCGCCGACATGCGTTACGGGCTCGACCCACGATTCAGATTTTTGGTTTCCAGAGCCATATACAAGGGTATTCTAAAATTTATCGCCAAACAAAACGACTATGAATATCAGGTACAACCCCTGCCGGTAAATCATCTGAGAACGGAGTTCATCGGGACGCACGAAATAAAACTGACATGGCGTGCCGTCGAAGATCCGTTGGAACCGACAGCCACTCCCGAAAAATATATCGTCTACACCCGAATCGGAAACGGAGCGTTCGACAGTGGCACACTCGTATCGGACACTTCATACACGAAAGGTATAATACCCGATTCGATTTATAGCTTCAAAGTCACAGCCGTAAATTCGGGAGGAGAAAGTTTCCCTTCCGAAACGGTGTCGCTTTGTCGCTGCTCGCAAGAAAAAGGCACGGTCATGGTTATTAACGGCTTCGACCGGATAAGTGCACCCGACAGCTTCGAAATAGACACCCTCATGGCAGGCTTCGACACACGCAAGGACTTCGGAGTGCCTTACCTCTACGACATCAGTTTCATCGGCGAACAATATGAGTTTCGACGAAATATCCCGTGGATAGACGATGATGCTCCCGGATTTGGAGCCAGTCGTGCCGACTACGAAACCCGCCGGGAACACATTCGACTATCCATATATACACGGCCGAGCCATAACGAATGCCGGATATTCTTTCCTATCGGCAAGCGACGAAGCTGTGACCGACCAACTCGTCGCCTTGAACGATTATCGTATCGTCGACCTCATTCTCGGGAAAGAAAAACAAGTGAAAATAGGCAGAGGCGTCACCGACAGAGCATTTAAAACATTCCCCGAATCCCTGCAAACGATCATTGCCGACTATTGTGAAAACGGAGGAAACATCTTCGTCTCAGGAGCCTACGTCGCTACCGATTTATGGGACAACGGAGATGTGAATGAAACCGACAAACGATTTGCCAATGAAATCTTGCACTATACTTGGAGAACAGGACAAGCCTCGGTCAGCGGACAGGTGAAACCCGCAGCTTCGCCGTTCCCTGCATTCGACACGCTCCATGTCGAATACCACAATACGCTCAACGAAAATTGTTATGCGGTAGAATCGCCCGACGGGATAGAACCTTTCGGAAAAGGAAGTTATACCATACAACGATACGGGGAAAACAACATCGGCGCCGGAATCTTCTATCGGGGACAGCGTTATAACACATGCATTTTAGGATACCCGTTCGAAACCATCAAAACGGAAAAACAAAGGAATGAGCTGATGAATGCCATTCTATCATCTTTCGACCAAACAATAACCCATCAATAAGTTATGAAAAGAATTTATCTTTCTCTCTCGCTTTTATTGCTTGTCATTATCGGTAGTAGAGCCGCCAATTTCAAATTCGCATTTCTCACCGATATACACATTACCGCCGGAGATTCTATCCCTTACAACGATTTAGCCCGGTCGGTAAACCAAATCAACGATACTCCGGGCATTGAATTTGTCATTGTATCGGGCGACATCACCAATATAGGAGATCGCAAATCGATGGAAGTGGTCAAATCGCTACTCGACCGACTGAATGTCGAATACCATATCATTCCCGGTAATCATGAAACGAAATGGAGTGAATCGGGAGTAACCGATTTCGCAAGGGTATTCGGAAGCGAAAGATTCAAATTCGAACATGACGGTATCTTATTCATGGGAGTAAATTCAGGCCCCATCATACGAATGGCCGATGGTCACGTGGCGCCTCAGGACATCGACTGGATCAAAACGGAATTGGACAAAGCCGGTAAAGAAAAGCCCGTAATCTTTATCACTCACTACCCCCTACAACCGGGCGATGTAGATAACTGGTACGACGTTACCGATGCCATACGCCCCTACAATATCCGACTCGTCATGGGCGGACATTACCACAAATATATGCAACTGGAATACGATGGTATCCCCGGTATTCTGTGCCGGTCGAACCTACGAGCCAAAGAGAAAACAGGCGGATACTCTCTGTGTGAAGTCACCCCTGATTCTATTTTCATTTACGAGCATAAAATAGGTAATGTTCCTACCCGTAAAGGAGCATACTCCATGACCGGAATGAATTATCCCAAAAGCAATGCCGGTTATCCTCGTCCTGATTACTCGGTTAACAAAGAGTTCCCGCAAGTTTCGGAGCAATGGCTCGTCAGAAGCGGATATGAAATATTCTCCTCACCTGCCTATTGGGATAAAAAAGTTTACGTAGGCGATGACTCCGGGGCCGTTTCCTGTTATTCGGCCACCGACGGCCGAAAACTGTGGAGTTTCAAATCGGATATGCGTATCATAGGGACACCTGCCGCCGATAAAAACGTCGTCGTATTCGGCTCTGCCGACATGAATATATACGGTCTGAATGCATCCGACGGCCGACTGTTGTGGAA
>ERZ839741.3162-NODE-3162-length-13640-cov-3.076629_pt1 | contig 13640 bp, 10 predicted proteins | sample MGYA00519880_ERZ839741 | MGnify/ENA primary metagenome ERZ839741 (study PRJEB31850, sample SAMEA3708851) | human gut metagenome | biome: human gut; feature: human-associated habitat; material: faeces | place: China | collected 2014 ... | reverse complement strand
GCCAATCGGATAAATTCCGCTACGTCGTTATTGCCCGTGAAGTCGAACTTGCCTTCTTCCTGTTCGTGTATGTTCCAAAAGACATACAGGCAAAGCGTGTTCATTCCCAAAGCTTTGCACATCTTGATGCGCTGCTCCCAATAGGGACGCGGGATGCGGGGATAATGCACTTCGGCGGCCTTGATGATGAAAGGCTTGCCGTTAAGGAGGAATGTCTTGTTTCCTACTCCGAAAGTTTCGGTTTTGGCCGCGGCTTCTGTCGGAGTGAAAAGGAACAATCCGGCCGTGAGCAAGGATGCTTTAAGCGCGTGGCTGATACTTCTGTTTAAATTCATCATAGAAATCAGTTATTAATGATATGGTTTCTCATATTTTACGGGTTCAAAAATACGACACTTATTTCTTATATACAAGTTTTTGAAGAAAAAGGATAAAATAAGAACGAAAACTTTTATCTAACGTTGAATTCCTCATAAAAAAAGGATAACTTTGCACGTTGAATCTTAATATAAGCAAACAGATATGTTCAGGACAAATACTTGTGGTGAGCTGAGACTTGCGGATGCCGGAAAGGCCGTGACGCTGGCCGGGTGGGTGCAGCGTGTGCGCAAGATGGGAGGCATGACTTTCGTCGACTTGCGTGACCGGTATGGCATTACACAATTAGTTTTTAATGAAGAAGTGAATAACGCGCTTTGTGCCCGGGCTAATAAGTTGGGGCGTGAAGATGTGATTCAGATAAAGGGCGAAGTGAACGAGCGTGAGAGTAAGAATAAGAATTTGCCGACAGGGGAGATTGAAATCATCGTGTCGGAACTGACTGTGCTCAATGCTTCCGCCACTCCTCCTTTCACGATCGAAGACAATACGGACGGAGGGGATGATATCCGTATGAAATACCGCTATTTGGATTTGCGCCGTGCTTGCGTGCGGAAAAATCTGGAACTCCGTCATCAGATGACGATGGAGGTTCGCCGTTACTTGGACAGCAAAGGTTTTTTGGAAATAGAAACACCGATGCTGATCGGGTCTACTCCTGAAGGTGCCCGTGACTTTGTGGTGCCTTCCCGCATGAATCCGGGACAGTTTTATGCGTTGCCGCAAAGCCCGCAGACTCTGAAACAACTTTTGATGGTAGCCGGTATGGATCGTTACTTCCAGATTGTGAAGTGTTTCCGTGATGAAGACTTGCGTGCCGACCGCCAACCCGAATTTACACAGATAGACTGTGAGATGAGTTTTGTGGAGCAGGAGGACGTGATAGCTCTTTTTGAAGGGATGGCCAAACACTTGTTCCGTACGATACGGGGCATTGAACTCACCGAACCGTTCCCCCGCATGCCTTGGAGCGAAGCCATGCGGCTTTACGGTAGCGACAAGCCGGACACGCGTTTCGGTATGGAGTTCGTGGAACTGATGGACGTGTTGAAAGGTACGGGAGAGTTTTCCGTGTTCAATGATGCGTCCTACATCGGAGGTATTTGTGCGCCGGGATGTGCTTCATATACCCGTAAGCAGTTGGACCAACTGACGGACTTCGTGAAACGCTGTCAAATCGGGGCGAAAGGATTGGTATATGCCCGTGTGCAGGAAGACGGCAACGTAAAATCCAGTGTGGATAAGTTCTATACGCAAGAAGTATTGTTGCGCTTGAAGGAGACGATGAAGGCCGTGCCGGGCGATTTGATACTGATAATGAGTGGCGAGGATGCCATGAAGACGCGTAAACAGTTGTGTGAATTGCGTTTGGAGATGGGTTCTCGTTTGGGTTTGCGCGACAAGAACAAATTCTCTTTGTTGTGGGTGGTGGATTTCCCGATGTTCGAATGGAGCGAAGAGGAGGGACGTTTGATGGCGATGCATCATCCGTTCACGCATCCTAAGGATGAGGACATCCCGTTGTTGGACTCCAATCCGGCGGCTGTGCGTGCGGATGCTTACGATATGGTTTGCAATGGAGTAGAAGTAGGAGGGGGATCCATCCGTATCCACGATCCGGAGCTTCAGGACAAGATGTTCAAGATATTGGGCTTCACGGAAGAACGTGCACAGGAGCAGTTCGGTTTCCTGATGAATGCTTTCAAATACGGTGCGCCTCCCCACGGTGGTTTGGCGTACGGGCTTGACCGCTGGGTAAGTTTGTTTGCCGGACTTGACAGTATTCGCGATTGTATCGCTTTCCCGAAGAATAACAGTGGGCGTGACGTAATGCTGGATGCGCCTTCTTATATAGACCAAAAGCAGTTGGATGAACTGAATTTGGCACTCGATTTAAAGGATTGAGCAAAAGAAGAATATAGAGAAATATTATAGTTATAAAAATGTGCGAAGGAAATAATCCCTCGCACATTTTTATAATATCCATCTCATAATGACGGAAATGGAATTATTCAGAAGGTGCTTCTGTCATAGAGTGAAGCGGTCTGCTTACCGGAAATAATTTAGTGAATAAAGTAGGGAAGGGGGTCTCGAACTCCATCGGTTCCCCCGTGATGGGATGGTAAAAATTCAGTCGATAGGCATGTAACCCCAACCGTCCTATCGGATCGCTTCCATTGCCGTATTTTGAATCGCCGACTACCGGATGGCCGATATCTTGCATGTGTACACGGATTTGGTTTTTCCGGCCGGTTTCCAATTTCAATTCAACCAACGAATAACGCTCTCTTGCATCTAACGTATGAAAATGTGTGACGGCATATTTTCCTCCGTTGTCTGTCGGACTGGAGTACGTTACATACGCTTTATTGTCTTTCAACCAAGAAGATATGGTTCCGCCTTCTTTTTCCATCTTCCCACTGACTACAGCCACGTATCTACGGTCTGTCACGATTTCCTGCCAGTGTTCTTCCAAAATCCGTTGTACCTCTATATTTTTTGCGTACATCATCAAACCGGATGTGTCGCGGTCCAAACGGTGTACTACGTGGGCTGTGCATTTGAAATGCCGTCGGGTAAAATATTCATCCAATACGGTTTTGATTGAAAATTGTTGTGCAACAGCGGGCATAGAAAGAATACCGGCACTTTTTTCAATCACAATCAGGTCTTTGTCTTCATATACAATCTTAACGTATTTGTTTTTCAGCTCATTGTTACGCTTATGTTTGCTTACCCGTACAACCATACCAGGTCGTAATTCATAATTATATTGGGAGACAGATTTTCTGTCTACCGTGATACCATGTCCCGTCAGAATATCTTTGGCTTTATTCCTACTGATTCCTTTCATCGATTCCATAATGAAATCTAATAATGACATGGGTTTATTGACTGTAAACTCTATGTATTTTGATGCTGCATATTGTGCACCGGACTTATTTCTCATCTTTTCTTCTGTTTTTTGCAAAGGTAAGACTATTTTTTCAAATACAGGCTTTGTGGTTGCTTGAATCTTGAGATTTAATACCTAATCGGCATTATGTTTAATAATAAAGAAGCTTTTTAATTATTCATTCTACTTCGAAAGTTTCTTTCAAAAAAAGGAAAGAAAGCCAAAATCCTCTTCGGCTTTCTTTCCTTTTCTTTATTTCGTGTTTTATTTTGCTGTTTAGAGTAGCTCCAACTGCTTGAATACTTTTGTAAGTTTCTGAATCGCTTCATCCACTTGTTCGTGCGTATGGTTAGCCATCAGGGCGAAACGAACTAAGGTATCTTGAGGCGCACATGCAGGCGGAATCACAGGATTAATGAAAACTCCTTCGTCAAAAGCCAATTTCGTAACCATGAATGTTTTTTCCGTATCACGGACGTAAAGTGGAATGATTGGAGATTCTGTGGCACCTATCTCAAATCCTGATTCACGAAAACGTTTTAAAGCATAATTCGTTACGTTCCATAAATTTTCCAAGCGCTCCGGTTCTTGCTGAAGAATATGCAGGGCTTCTAACGCTGAAGCCGGTGTGGCTGATGCACTGAATATATAGGTACGCGCATTATGCTTCAGCCAATTGATGATGCTTTTGTCTGCTGCGATAAAACCTCCGATTGAAGCCAAAGACTTACTGAATGTTCCCATTATCAAGTCTACCTCATCCGTCAAGCCGAAATAGTCGCATACTCCTCTACCCTGCTTGCCAAAAACACCAAGGCCGTGAGCCTCGTCTACCATAATGGAAGCGTTATATTTATGTTTCAGTCGCACAATTTCGGGAAGGTTGGCTAAATCTCCTTCCATTGAAAAGACTCCGTCTACGATGATTAATTTGATAGCATCCGGATTGCATTTTTGTAATTGCTTCTCCAGGTCTGCCATATCATTGTGCTTGTACTTCAGGTTTTGAGAGAAAGACAAACGTTTGCCATCTACAATGGAAGCGTGGTCTCGGTCGTCGCAAATGATATAGTCGCCCCGTCCTGTCAAACAAGGAATGACACCGGAGTTGACTGTAAAGCCTGTTGCGAAACAGAGAGCTTCTTCTTTACCTACAAAAGCTGCCAATTCTTTTTCAAGTTGAACGTGTATGTCCAATGTTCCGTTGAGGAATCGTGAACCGGCACAACCGGAACCATATTTACGCATAGCAGCCACGCCAGCCTCTATGACGCGGTCGTCGCCCGTCAGACCTGTATAAGCATTAGAACCAAACATGAGTACGCGATGGCCACCCATAAGAACTTCGGTACCTTGTTTGCCTTCTATTTCGCGGAAATAAGGGTATATGCCTTCAGCCATGTACTTTTGTGGCTCGTCATATTTAGCTAATTTGTCTTGTAATAAGCCCATTTTAATAAGTTCGTAATTAAAAAACTTTGCAAAGTTAATAAAAACATCCTTTTAAATAGCCTTTAATCATAAAAAATCTTTTTAATGTTCTTGTAAGCCGTGAAGTCAGACGCTGTATTTCTCATTTTTTATCCTTATCTTTGTTCCCGATTTAAGAAGCAATATGGCAAAGAGGAGCATCGTTTTTATTATAAATCCTATATCTGGAACCCAAAGTAAGGACAATATCATAGAACTGATTTCTCAGCATTTGGATCAAGATAAATTCAACTATCAGATAGCCCGGACCGAATATGCCGGACATGCTACTTTGTTGGCACAGGAGCATGTTGAAAAAGGTTGTGATGCGGTTGTGGCTATTGGGGGCGACGGTACGGTCAATGAAATAGCCCGTTCCTTAGTACATACTTCCGTGGCCTTCGGTGTCATTCCTTGTGGCTCGGGAAACGGATTGGCACGTCATTTACGCATTCCCATGGATCCACTTGGTTCCATTAAGGTACTTAATCGTTTTGATATCGAGTGTTTGGATTATGGGAAGATAAATGATGTTCCTTTTTTTTGTACATGCGGTGTGGGGTTTGATGCTTTTGTAAGTTCCAAATTCGCTCATTCGGAGAAACGCGGAGTATTGACTTATTTGGAGAACACGCTTCGGGAAGGTTTGAAATATAAGCCGGATACGTACGAGATTGAGATAGAAGGAGAAACGTCCAAGTACAAGGCGTTTCTGATTGCTTGTGCCAATGCGTCGCAATATGGGAATAATGCATATATTGCTCCTCACGCTTCCATGTCGGACGGTCTTATGGACGTAACGATAATGGAGCCTTTTACGGTTCTGGAAGCCCCTCAAATTGCTGTCCAGTTGTTCAATAGGACATTGTTGCAGAATAATAAAATCAAGACATTCCGATGCAAAAACATCCATATTCATCGTGAACATCCTGGAGTGATTCATTTTGATGGCGATCCCATGTCGGCCGGGACGGATATTGACGTACAATTAATACAAAAAGGTTTGAATATGATTGTGAATACTCAACAAGCCTCAGACACTGCGTTTGGGCGGGTTGTTTCAGAATTATATGACGAACTGATTTCTTTGAGTATAAGCGTACGTAATCGAAATATCCGGCGTATAGACAGCTTTAACAAAGAAGTCATGAGACGCCTGAAATTATAATCAAAAATGTATGTAATATTCTTCTGTGAGCTTTTTGTATTCTTCCGTGTAAATACCATTCCTGTCTCTGATCATGAGCCGTGTGGTTTGAGGGTAAGGCGTACTTCCTTTTTTAAAGCTCAATAAGGCTCTTTTCGGCATACTCTCAGGCAAACTGTGTATCATACATCTTTTGTGGAGATTGAACCCCCTCTCCCACGCCATTTGTATGAAAGCATCGGCTGACGATGCAGGGAGGACGACGTTGAAACAAGCTCCGTCGTTCAACCATGTATATGCGTTAGCGATGAGTGCATCGAAAGGAAGAGCGTCACTATGGCGTGCATAGTTACGTTTTTCTCCGGGGCATTGCAGTGAATTCGTAAAAAACGGCGGGTTACATGTTATCAGGTCAAACTTTTTCTGAGGAATGTAAGTGAGAGCATTTTCTACTTCGAAATGCAGACGTTGTGACCAAGGTGTCTTTTCCCCGTTATCTGTGGCTTGGTTTACTGCTTCCTCGTCTATGTCTATTCCTATGATGTATGCGTTGCACTTTTGAGCTAACATGATGGCTATCAATCCGGAACCTGTGCCGATGTCGAGGATATATTTGGAATCGGGACAAACTTCCGTCCATGCGCCCAGCAGTACGCCATCGGTACCAACCTTCATGGCACATTTGTCGTGATAAATTGTGAACTTCTTAAAGTCGAAATGAGTTTTTGCCATAAAATTCGGGTGTAATCTTAGAGTCTATCCTTCGTTTTGCTTGCAAAAGTAGCAAATATTTGTTATTTCCACTGTATATCATACGTAGAGTACACTCTTTTTTTGTATCTTTGCCACGTTTTGTGAAAAAAGTTTTGTTCACTAAATCATTTAAGATTTTTAATATGCATATTGACGATAATCAGAATCCATTTTCATTGGTTGCAGATTTTGAAGGAGATGAATCCAGTGTTTTCGACGTGGAAATGGAGGCCACATTACCGATTTTGCCGTTGCGCAACATGGTGTTATTCCCAGGTGTGGTGATGCCTGTGGCAGTGGGACGGAAGTCTTCTCTTCGTTTGGCGAAAGCCGCAGATAAAAATAAATTGAACATCGGCGTAGTTTGTCAGTTGAGTCCGGAAACAGAGAATCCGGGGTTTGATGATTTGTATCACATCGGGACGATGGCAAAGATTATTCGTATTCTTGAATTGCCAGACCGGTCTACCACTGTTATCTTACAAGGTATGAGTCGTTTCGATTTGAAAGGTATTGTGTCCGACCAGCCTTATCTTACCGGTATGGTAGAGAAGTTGGAAGACACGCTCCCTTCGAAGAATAACAAAGAGTTTGAAATCTTGGTAGAAGCTTGTCGCGAACGTACGATGCAGTATATTCAGATGAGTGACCAGATGCCGAAGGAATCCATGTTCGCAGTGAAAAACGTGAGCAACAATATGTTTTTGGTAAACTTTGTATGTGCCAATTTCCCTTTCCCTATTGTCCGCAAGATGGAGTTGTTGAGGGAGGGCGCATTGGATTTGCGTACGGTCAACTTACTCAAGCTGTTGAACAAGGAAATCCAATACTCGGAACTTCGGGCTGAGATTCAGCGTAAGACCCGGGAAGATTTGGACATGCAGCAACGTGAGTACTTTTTGCAACAACAAATCAAAAACATACAGGATGAACTTGGCGGTACGCCGCAGGATCAGGACTTGCACGATTTACGTACGCAGGCTCAAAAAAAGAAATGGCCGGAAGACGTTGCCAAGACTTTCCATCGGGAAGTGGACAAGCTTGAACGCTTGAACCCCCAAAGTCCGGACTATAATGTCCAACTCAATTATTTGCAGACGATGTTGAGTTTGCCTTGGCAGACTTATACGGAAGATAATTTAAGTTTGAAGAATGCAGAAAGAGTTTTGAACAAAGACCATTACGGGCTAGAGAAAGTAAAAGAACGCATCTTGGAGCATTTGGCCGTATTGCAGTTAAGAGGCGACCGAAAATCTCCGATAATCTGTCTGTATGGTCCTCCGGGTGTCGGCAAGACCTCTTTGGGCAAGAGTATCGCCTCGGCTTTGAAGCGGAAATATATCCGTATGTCTTTGGGCGGATTGCATGACGAGGCTGAAATCCGGGGGCACCGCCGCACGTATATCGGAGCTATGCCCGGGCGCATTATAAAAAGTATGATAAAGGCAGGCTCTTCCAATCCGGTGTTCATTTTAGACGAGATAGACAAAGTGACCCAGAATACAGTGAATGGCGACCCTTCTTCTGCTCTGTTGGAAGTACTCGACCCGGAACAGAACAGTGCTTTCCATGATAATTTTCTGGATGTAGACTACGATTTGTCCAAGGTCATGTTTATTGCGACTGCGAATAATATCGGTACTATACCCCGCCCCTTGCTCGACCGCATGGAACTGATAGAAGTGAGCGGCTATATTACGGAAGAGAAGGTAGAGATTGCTAAACGTCATTTGGTGCCCAAGGAAAAGGAAAACAATGGTTTGGCCGACCGGTCGGAAATCAAAATCAGCAAGCCGGCATTGGAGTACATTATAGAGAACTACACCCGTGAGTCCGGCGTGCGGGGATTGGAAAAACAAATAAATAAGGTGTTCCGTAAGATGGCATTGGAATATGCCCGAAACGGTATTTTCTCCTGTACGGACGTGAAAGTGGCCGATGTGGAACGCTTGTTGGGCAAACCCTTATATACTCGCGACAAATACCAGGGCAATGGCTATGCCGGTGTGGTAACCGGATTGGCATGGACCTCCGTTGGGGGAGAAATCCTCTTTATAGAAACCAGTCTGAGTAAGGGAAAGGGAAGTAAGCTGACGCTCACAGGAAATTTGGGCGACGTAATGAAAGAGTCGGCGGTGTTGGCATTGGAGTACATCAAGGCGCATGCTGACCATTTACATATTGATGCGCGGATTTTCGACCTGTGGAATATCCATGTGCACGTGCCCGAAGGAGCCGTACCCAAAGACGGACCATCGGCTGGTATCACGATGGCCACTTCCATCGCTTCGGCATTGACCCAACGAAAGGTCCGCCCGAATCTGGCCATGACCGGTGAGATTACATTACGGGGGAAAGTGCTGCCCGTGGGGGGCATTAAGGAGAAAATCCTGGCAGCAAAACGTGCAGGCATCAAAGATATCGTTATGTGTGAGGAAAACCGCAAGAACATAGAGGAGATACCGGAAATGTATCTCAAAGGACTGTCGTTCCATTATGTGAACGATGTGTCCGAGGTGTTGAATTTCGCTTTGCTGGACGAAAAAGTAAAAAATGCCATCGAGTTTACTTTCGATGAGCCTAAGAACGAAACGAAATGAAGTTTGAACTCCAACATACAGACACCCTTACGTCGGCACGGGCCGGGGTGTTGACCACAGACCATGGCCCGATAGAGACTCCTGTTTTCATGCCGGTGGGTACGGTGGGTTCGGTCAAGGCTGTCCATCCGTGGGAATTGAAGGAAGATATCAAGGCACAAATCATTTTGGGGAATACCTATCATTTGTACTTGCGTCCCGGAATTGAAATACTGGGCAAAGCGGGAGGTTTGCATAAGTTCAACAGTTTCAACGGTCCTATTCTGACCGATAGCGGAGGCTTCCAAGTCTTTTCGTTGACCGGTATCCGTAAATTACGGGAGGAAGGGTGCGAATTCCGTTCGCATATCGACGGTTCAAAGCATATTTTCACGCCCGAGAAAGTCATGGACATCGAGCGTGCCATCGGGGCGGACATCATGATGGCATTCGACGAATGTCCGCCGGGCACATCCGATTACGCATACGCGAAGAAAAGTTTGGGGCTGACTCACCGTTGGTTGGACCGCTGTATTCGTCGTTTTAATGAGACAGAACCCCGATACGGTTACCGGCAATCGCTTTTTCCCATCGTACAGGGCTGTACTTATAAAGACTTGCGTATCCAGTCGGCCGAGTTCGTGGCGTCAAAGGAGGCCGATGGCAATGCTATCGGCGGATTGGCTGTGGGCGAACCGGCGGAGGTGATGTACGAAATGATTGAGGTTGTTAACGGTATCTTGCCGAAAGACAAGCCACGTTATCTGATGGGGGTCGGCACGCCGGTGAATATCCTTGAAGGCATAGAGCGTGGAGTCGACATGTTCGACTGCGTGATGCCTACACGTAACGGGCGTAATGCCATGCTGTTCACACAGAATGGTATTATGAACCTGCGTAATAAGAAATGGGAAGACGACTTTTCGCCTTTGGATCCGGACGGCACCTCTTACGTAGACAAGGCATACAGCAAAGCTTACCTGCATCACCTTTTCAAAGCTCAGGAATTGTTGGCGCTGCAAATCGCCTCCATCCATAATCTGGCTTTCTATTTGTGGTTGACACGTGAGGCACGCCGCCATATCATAACCGGGGACTTCGCTTCTTGGAAGGCCTCGATGGTAAAACGGGTGGCCGCACGGCTATAATTAAAGAAGGACTGTATATGAAGTGGTATAAACGTCTCATTTCCAAGTTGGATATGTATCTTATCAAGAAGTTTCTGGGTACATATTTCTTTTCCATTGCATTGATTATTTCCATTGCCGTGGTGTTCGACTTCAATGAGAATATCGATAAGTTTACGACCAACCATGCCCCGTGGAAAGGTATCATTTTCGAGTACTACGCCAACTTCGTCCCCTATTTTTCCAACTTGTTCAGTCCGCTGTTCGTGTTCATCTCAGTGATATTCTTCACCTCCAAACTGGCAGAGAATTCGGAGATTATCGCCATGATGGCCGCTGGGATGAGCTTCAAGCGCCTGATGCGCCCTTATATGATTTCGGCTGCCATCATTGCAGTGATGACTTTCCTATTGGGGGCCTACGTCATTCCTAAGGGAAGCGTCACGCGGCTCAACTTTGAGAACATATACAAGAAGAAGAAAAAGACGGAGTTTGCCCAGAATGTGCAATTACAGGTCGATACGGGGGTCATTGCGTTTATCGAACATTTCGACGGACGCACCAAGACCGGTTATCATTTTTCGTTGGATAAGTTTGTGAACAAGAAGCTTGTGTCGCACCTTACGGCGGCTTCGGTGTCTTACGACACGCTGTCGGACGAGCGTTACCATTGGCGAATCAACAATTACACGCTCCGCGAACTGAAAGGCATGCGTGAATACATTTCCCATGGTTCGAGGATAGATTCCATCATCGCCATGGAACCGTCGGATTTCTTGTTGACACGAAACCAACAGGAAACCTTGACCAGTCCGGAACTGAAAGAATATATCGTCAAGCAGCGTGCCCGTGGCTCGGGCAATGTGAAACCGTTCGAGGTGGAGTATCAGAAACGGTTTGCCACCCCCTTTGCTTCGTTTATTCTGACGATTATCGGTCTTTCCCTTTCGGCGCGGAAGCGGAAAGGCGGTATGGGACTGTATTTGGGTATAGGATTGGCTCTGAGCGCTTCTTATATTTTGTTTCAGACCGTGTCGTCTACTTTTGCCATCAATGCAGACTGGCCGCCGGCTTTGGCGGCATGGCTGCCCAATATAATATTTGCCTTTATTGCGTTTTTCCTTTATAAAAAGGCACCGCAGTAGAGTGGATGTAGGATTTAAACACAAATTAGAACAGTGGATTTTTACGATTTAGACTTAAGCGACCAAGTGCTCGATGCCTTGGACGATATGAATTTTACCGAGTGCACGCCTATTCAGGAACATGCCATCCCCGTGATACTCAAGGGGCGTGACATGATCGGCGTGGCACAGACGGGGACGGGTAAGACTGCGGCTTTCCTGCTTCCCATATTGAGTAAACTGAGCGATGGCGGTTATCCCGAAAAAGCCATTAATTGTATCATCATGTCCCCCACCCGGGAACTGGCTCAGCAAATAGACCAGGCCATGGAGGGTTTTTCCTATTACATGAACGTGTCGAGCGTGGCAGTATATGGCGGAAACGACGGGATACGTTATGAGCAGGAGAAACGCGGATTGGCTATGGGAGCAGATGTGATTATCGCCACGCCGGGGCGTTTGATCAGTCATTTGAGTTTAGGCAACGTGGATTTGTCGAAAGTGTCTTTCTTTGTATTGGATGAGGCGGATCGTATGCTGGACATGGGTTTCAGCGACGACATCATGCAGATTGTCAAGTATTTGCCCCAAGAACGGCAGACCATCATGTTTTCGGCCACGATGCCCCGGAAGATTCAAGACCTGGCACGCACCATTTTGCACGATCCGGTAGAAGTGAAGCTGGCCGTATCGAAGCCGGCCGACAAGATTGTGCAGTCGGCTTACGTATGCTATGAGGCGCAAAAGGTGTCATTGGTCAAAAAGCTGTTTGCCGAGCGGCCTCCGCACCGCGTGATTATCTTTGCGTCTTCCAAGTTGAAGGTGAAAGATATGGCCATTGCTTTAGGGCGTGCCGGATTTAAGGTCGGTGCCATGCACTCGGATTTGGAACAACAGGAGCGTGACGAAGTGATGTATAAGTTCAAAGCCCAACAAATCGACGTGTTGGTGGCTACGGACATCGTGGCGCGCGGCATCGACATCGACGATATCCAGTTGGTCATCAATTTCGATGTGCCTCACGATGCCGAAGATTATGTGCATCGCATCGGCCGTACGGCCCGTGCCAACAACGACGGAGAGGCTATAACCTTGGTGAGCGAGAAAGACCAGCAACGTTTTGCTTCCATTGAGCATTTCCTTGAAACCGAAATAGAAAAACGTCCCCTGCCGGAAGGGCTTGGAGAAGGCCCGGCCTATCGACCGAAAGAAGGCGGCGAGAAAGGATATGGCGGACGTAGGAATCAGGGGCATAGAAACGGTTATAAAAGAAGAAATAAAAATCAAAGCAAGGAGGGACAATCACAAAAGAAATCCCGCCCGAATGCAAATAGCAGAAGAAGCACTGCAAATCGGGACAAGAAAGCGAAACAACCCCAAGAAAAGAAAGCTTCCGATTGAATTTTAAGTCTTTCTTAAACTTTCGACAATTACCCTTTTCGGGAAGGATGATTGCGACTGGAAACGCTTCCAGATGGGTTCAGCACCTTTTCCGCATAAAAAAGGCAAATCGTCCGTTTGCTTCATCGCGAAGACAAACGGACGGTTTTTTTATTTCTCTTTTTTCAGTAAGTCTCTGATTTCCGTGAGTAGTTGGATGTCGGCCGGAGGAGCAGCCGGAGCTTTCGGTTCCTCTTTCTTCTTTTTGTTGAGGGCGTTCATACCCTTTACCAAAAGGAAGATGGCCAATGCAATGATGATGAAGTCCAGCGTGGTCTGGATAAAATTACCGTAATTCAGCGTGACGGCCGGCGTTACCTCTGCCCCGCCCTTCATGACTGCCTCTTTTAATGTGATTTTCAGGTCGGAGAAATTCACTCCGCCGATGAGCAAACCTACGGGAGGCATGATGATGTCCGCCACTACCGAAGAAACGATTTTACCGAAGGCACCGCCGATAATGATACCGACCGCCATGTCCACCACATTGCCACGCATGGCAAATTGCTTGAATTCTTGCAAGATTTTTTTCATAGTTTCCAGTTTTGTTTATGAATTACCGGGGCAAGTTAAGCAAAATTATTCCAATGGCCAAATTTCGGTCTCATTCTTTTCCTTTTCTTTTCCCTCTTATTGTTTTTCTTTACAGCCATGGCTTCGTGTTTTTTTGTTCTTCTTCTAAAATCATGATTCTATAAACCTTTGTGTAATAGATGTTTATAAATG
>ERZ839741.3159-NODE-3159-length-13648-cov-6.991981_pt1 | contig 13648 bp, 9 predicted proteins | sample MGYA00519880_ERZ839741 | MGnify/ENA primary metagenome ERZ839741 (study PRJEB31850, sample SAMEA3708851) | human gut metagenome | biome: human gut; feature: human-associated habitat; material: faeces | place: China | collected 2014 ... | reverse complement strand
CATTCCCGTTATCTGCCGGATGTGGGTTCGAAGCCCGCCCTGCCCCCTCCCTACCGCCACCAACGAAAAAAGAGGTCTGCAAGGACCTCTTCGAGCGGAAAACGGGATTCGAACCCGCGACCCTCAGCTTGGGAAGCTGATGCTCTACCGACTGAGCTATTTCCGCATTACGGAGTACAAAGTTACTCCGTTTTTTTTATTTGTCAAGTTTTCGGCGGCTGAAAAATGCGCCTACCCCACGATTTTTTTCAGCGACGCGAGGTTTTCGGGGTTTTTCAGGCTGCGGCCCTCGGCCGAATAGAGGTAGTCGAGCCGGTTTCGGAAATGCTCCTCGACCTTCCCGCGCACGACCTTCATTGTGCTGTTCACCAATCCGTTCTGCTCCGTGAAAGCCTCGTCGACAATGGCCAGTCCCGCAGGCAGCCACCGTTCCGGAAACTCCCCGGCATAGGTTCCTCCGGCGCGGTAACGGTCGATCTCGGCGCCGAGAATCTCCGCTGCGACGTTCACGCGCTCCGCTTCGGGCGTCCTGCGGGCCTCCAGCTCGCGGCGCAGCGCCTCGCGGTTGGGAACCACGATCGCCCCCGTAAACGGGCTTTGGTTGTTGTGCACGATGATCTGGTCGATGTAGGGCGACTTATCCACGATCGCCTCCTCCATTCCTTCGGGGCTGTATTTTTCGCCGTCCGAAGCGATCAGCAGGCTCTTGAAACGTCCCAGCACATAGAGGAAATCATCCTCCGAGACGTAACCCATGTCGCCCGTGTGGAGCCACCCGTCGCGCACGGTTTCGGCCGTGGCCCCGGGATTCTTCCAGTAGCCGGCCATGACGTTCTCGCCGCGGACGACGATTTCGCCCTTCTGCCCGCGGGGAACCTCGCGGCCCTCCTCGTCGAGGATCTTCAGGTCCAGCGGAATGAGTATCTTGCCCGACGATCCGAACCGGTGCCAGTGATGTTTGGGCGAGTTGGTCGAAATCACGGGCGTCGCCTCCGAAAGTCCGTATCCCTGGAACATCGGGATTCCGATGGCGTAGAAAAACCGCTGCAACTCCGCGTCGAGCAGCGCACCGCCCCCGACGAAGAACTCGAGGTGGCCACCGAACGCCTGCCGCACCTTGCGGAACAGCAGCGCGTCGAAAATCCCGACGACGGGGGCCAGCACGATGCGCCATCCGCTGCCCCTGCCGTACCCGTCGCTGTTGTATGCGTATGCCGTGCGGAGCGCGAGGTTGAAAAGCGCCTCGGTGAGTCTCCCCTTGGCCCGTATGGAGCTTTCGATGTTTTTCCGGAAGTTCTTGGCCAGCGCCGGGACCGACAGCAGGAAGTGCGGCTGCACCTCGCGGATGTTCTGCGGGATGTTCTTGAGCGTCTCCATCGGCGTCGCTCCGATCTGCACCGTGGCCACCGAGGCTCCGCAGGCGATCATGATGTAGAAACCCACGACGTGGGCGAAACAGTGGTCGAGCGGCAGGATGATCAGCGTGCGGAAATGCGGCGGAATGTCGACCCGCGACAACGCCTGCTCGACGTTGGCCGTGTAGTTGCGGTGGGTCAGGATCACGCCTTTGGGGTCCGACGTCGTGCCCGAGGTGTAGGTGATCGTGGCGTAATCGTCATTCCGGATCGCCTGCCCGATCTCCATGAACTCCTCCTTGTTCTTGGCGAGGTATTCGCGGCCCAGACGCTTGAGCGTCCCGTAGGCCGTCTCCCCGGATTCCAGCGGAATGTGTCCGAGGACGATCACCTGCTCCAGCTGCGGCAGTCCGGCGCGGATGCGGCGGATCTTGGGCAGCTGGTGTTTCGACACGAAAACGGCCTTGACCTCGGCGTGCCGCATGCGGAAGAGGAGGTCGTTCGACTCTTCGAGTTTCACCGACAGGGGCACGCTGACCGCCCCGGCGTAGAACAGCCCCAGTTCGGAAATGATCCATGCGTTGCTGCCTTCGGCCAGTATCGCCACCTTGTCTCCGGGGCGGATGCCGAGCGCGGCGAGTCCGGCTCCGGCTTCGAGCGCCTGCTCGCGGGTCTCGGCATAGGTCGTAGGCTCGAATTTGTGATGGCGTTTTTCGAGCAGGAAGGTCTTGGCCCCGTATTTCCGCACGGAGGCCTCGAAGAGGTCGATGATGGTCTTTTTCATGGTTCTTAATCCATTTTCAGCACGGCGAGGAATGCCGACTGGGGAACTTCGACGTTACCGATCTGGCGCATGCGCTTTTTGCCCTTCTTCTGTTTTTCGAGCAGCTTGCGCTTACGCGAAATATCTCCGCCGTAGCACTTCGCCGTCACGTCCTTGCGCACGGCCTTGACCGTTTCGCGTGCGATGATCTTGGCGCCGACGGCGGCCTGTATGGCGATGTCGAACTGCTGGCGGGGGATCAGCTCCTTGAGCTTTTCGCACATCTTGCGTCCGAAATCGTAGGCGTGGTCCGTGTAGGTGAGCGACGAGAGGGCGTCGACCGGCTCCCCGTTGAGCAGGATGTCGAGCTTGACGAGTTTCGAGGGCTGGAATCCCGTGCGGTGGTAGTCGAACGAGGCGTACCCTTTCGAGATGCTCTTGAGCTTGTCGTAGAAGTCGAAGACGATCTCCGAGAGGGGCATGTCGAAGTTGACCTCCACGCGGTCCTGCGTGATGAATGTCTGGTTCTTCATCACCCCGCGCTTGTCGATGCAGAGTTTGATGACGTTGCCCAGAAACTCCGACTTGGTGATGATCTGCGCGAGGATGTAGGGTTCCTCGATCTTGTCGATCTTCGTCACCTCGGGCAGTCCCGAGGGGTTGTGCACCTCGACCACGTCGCCCTGCGTCGTGGTGATGCGGTACGACACGTTGGGCACGGTCGTGATGACGTCCATGTCGAATTCGCGGTACAGCCGCTCCTGAATGATCTCCATGTGCAGCAGCCCGAGGAATCCGCAGCGGAACCCGAATCCGAGCGCCAGCGAGCTTTCCGGCTCGAACGTGAGCGAAGCGTCGTTGAGCTGCAATTTTTCGAGCGACGCGCGCAGGTCCTCGTACTGGTCGGCTTCCACCGGGTAGACGCCCGCGAAGACCATCGGCTTCACGTCCTCGAATCCGGCGATGGCCTCTTTGGCGGGGTTGGTCACCGAGGTGATCGTGTCGCCGACCTTCACGTCCGACGAGGTCTTGATCCCCGAGCAGATATACCCCACGTCCCCGGCCCTGATCTCCTGCCGGGGCTGCATCTTGAGTTTCAGCACGCCTATTTCGTCGGCGTCGTACTCGCTGCCCGTGTTGAAGAACTTCACGTGGTCGCCCTTGCGCAGCGTGCCGTTGAAGACGCGGAAATAGGCGATGATTCCGCGGAAGGGGTTGAACACCGAGTCGAAGATCAGCGCCTGCAACGGCGCGCTCTCGTCGCCCGTGGGAGCGGGAATGCGGTTTACGATCGCTTCCAACACCTCTTCGACGCCCAGTCCCGTCTTGCCCGATGCCAGCAGAATATCCTCCTCCCTGCATCCTATGAGGTCGATCACCTGATCCTTCACCTCGTCGATCATCGCCGAATCCATGTCGATCTTGTTCAGCACGGGGATGATCTCCAGGTCGTGCCCCACGGCGAGGTAGAGGTTCGAAATCGTCTGCGCCTGAATGCCCTGCGTGGCGTCGACCACCAGCAGCGCCCCTTCGCACGAGGCGATTGCGCGCGACACTTCGTACGAGAAGTCGACGTGTCCCGGGGTGTCGATCAGGTTGAGCGTGTACCGCTGTCCGTCGCGGGCCGTGTACTCCATCTGGATGGCGTGGCTCTTGATGGTGATTCCCTTTTCGCGTTCGAGGTCCATGTCGTCGAGCACCTGCGACTGCATTTCGCGCTGGTTGAGCGTGTTGGTCTTCTCCAGCAGACGGTCTGCGAGTGTCGATTTGCCGTGGTCGATGTGGGCTATGATGCAGAAATTTCGGATGTTTTTCATATATAAGGGTAAAATCTTCGGCAAATATACATAAATTTTTGAATATATCGGAGGGCTTCCGTTTGCCGGAATGGCACAAATTGCTTATATTTGCGACTTCAACAAGTTAGGTTAAAGATGTTAAGCAGACAAATCGCATCCAAGCTCCGGGGCTACGAGACCCCGTTCTACCTCTATGACATGGCGCTGTTGCGCCAGACCCTCGAAAGCGTCGTCTACGAGTCGAAGAAATACGGCTACAAGGTCCACTACGCCATCAAGGCCAACTACGACGACCATCTGCTGGCGGTCATCCGCGAATACGGGCTGGGCATCGACTGCGCCTCGGGCAACGAGCTGCGCAAGGCCGTCGAGGCCGGATTCGACCCCAAGGGCATCGTCTATGCGGGCGTGGGCAAACGCGACAAGGAGCTGAAATACGCCATCGAGCAGAACATTCTGGCCATCAACTGCGAATCGATTCAGGAGCTGGAGCTGGTCGATGCCCTTTCGGCCGAGGCGGGCAAGGTGACCGACATCGCGCTGCGCATCAACCCCGACATCGACCCCAAGACCAACCATTGCATCGACACGGGCCAGGCGGACAGCAAGTTCGGCATCTCCTACGAGGAAGTGCTTGAGCACGCCGCGGAGATCCGGTCGCTCAAAAACGTCAACATCATCGGACTGCACCTGCACATCGGATCGCAGATCCGCGAGCTGCATGTCTTCGAGAACATGTGCAACAAGGTCAACGTCATCGTCGAGAACCTCGAAAAACTGGGCTGCAAGTTCCGTTTCGTCGACGTGGGCGGCGGCCTGGGCGTCAACTACGACGTTCCCGAGAACGAGCCGATCCCCAACTTCGCGTCGCTGTTCTCGATCGTCCACAACCACCTGCGCATCGGCGACCGCGAGGTGCACTTCGAGTTCGGGCGTTCGATCGTCGCCGAATGCGGCGAGCTGATCACGACGGTGCTGTTCAACAAGACCACCGCCACGGGCCGCAAGCTGGTGATCGTCGACGCTTCGATGACCGAGCTGGTCCGCCCGGCGATGTACGGTTCGTACCACAACATCGAGAACATCACGGCCAAGGACGACGAGGTGCGCGAGAAATACACGGTTGTCGGCACAGCCTGCGAATCGACGGACGTTTTCGACGAGAACGTCACCCTGCGCCGCACGCACCGGGGCGACCTGCTGACCATCAAGTCGGCCGGGGCCTACGGCATGTCGATGGCTTCGCGCTACAACCTCCACGATCTTCCCGGCGCCGTTTACAGCGACGAAATCAAATAGATAAAGGCGGCTCCGGCCGCCTTTCCTCATCGCTATGTGGCTCACTTTGGCATTCACCTCGGCGGCGCTGCTCGGCTTCTACGATGCGGCCAAGAAAAAGGCCCTCACCGGCAACGCCGTGCTGCCCGTGCTGTTGCTCAACACGCTCTTTTCGACGCTGTTCTTCCTGCCCGCGATCCTCTCGGCAGAGTTCGGCCTCGGATGGTTCGACCATACCCTGCTGGCGACGGCTCCCGGCACATGGGAGGCCCACGCCCTGGTCGTTCTGAAATCGGCCATCGTGCTCACTTCGTGGATTTTCGGTTACTTCGGCATGAAGCACCTTCCGATCACCATCGTCGGGCCGATCAACGCCACGCGCCCCGTTATGGTGCTCGTCGGGGCGTTCGTGATCTTCGGCGAGCGTCTCAACGCCTACCAGTGGACCGGCGTTGCGCTGGCCCTCGTGTCGCTCTTCCTGCTGAGCCGTTCGAGCCGCCGCGAAGGGGTCGTCTTCACCCATAACCTCTGGATTCTGTTCATTGCCCTGGCGGCCGTGACGGGCGCCGTCAGCGGGCTGTACGACAAATATATCATGGCGCGCCTCGACCCGGTTTTCGTGCAGAGCTGGTATAACCTCTACCAGCTCGGGATGATGTCCGTCGTGGTCGGCATCCTCTGGTGGCCCCGGCGGCACGCCACCACCCCGTTCCATTGGAGCTGGGCCATTCCGCTGATCTCGGTGTTCCTTTCGCTGGCCGACTTCGCCTACCTGTTCGCCCTGCGCGATCCGGACGCCATGATCTCCGTGGTCTCGATGGTCCGCCGCGGCTCGGTCGTGGTGTCGTTTCTCTGCGGCGCGGTGCTGTTCCGCGAGCGCAACCTGCGCTCGAAGGCCGTCGACCTGGCCTTTATCCTCGTCGGCATGTTCTTCCTCTGGCTCGGTTCCCGCCCCGCTTAAGAAGCGGGTTTTAGGGGGCGATGGAATGTCTCTCTGGTCTCCCGCCCCGTTCTGCACCTCCGGCGCAAAACAAAAAGCGAGACCCGAAAGTCTCGCTTCTCCTATTTTGAGCGCAGCTTCAGATAAGATGCTCCAACTGGTTGATCGTCTTGCGGATCTCCTCGTCGCTCGGCGAGAAGTCCTTCAACGCTCCGGCCAGATACTGCTCGTAGGCGTAGAGGTCGATCACGCCGTTGCCCGAGAGGTTGAACAGGATGGTTTTCGACACGCCTTCCTCCTTGGCTTTCAGCGCTTCGCGGATCGTCGCGGCGATGGCGTGCGTCGACTCCGGAGCCGGGATGATGCCCTCGGTCTGGGCGAACAGAACGCCTGCGGCGAGGGTCTCGACCTGCGGCATCGACTGCGCCTCGATCAGCCCGTCCTTCATCAGCTGGCTGACGATCGAGCCGGCTCCGTGGTAGCGCAATCCCCCGGCGTGAATGTCCGACGGCTGAAAATCGTGGCCCAGCGTGTACATCGGGATCAGGGGCGTGAATCCCGCCACGTCGCCGAAGTCGTACTGGAATTCGCCGCGGGTGAGTTTCGGGCATCCTTCAGGCTCCACGGCGATCACGCGTATCTTCTTCCCCTCGGCGAAATTCTTCCGCAGGAACGGGAAGCCGATGCCCGCGAAGTTGCTGCCGCCTCCGAAACATCCGATCACCATGTCCGGCTCGGCGTCGGCCATCTCCATCTGCGTCACGGCCTCCTGGCCGATGACCGTCTGGTGCAGAACCACATGGTTCAGCACGCTTCCCAGGCAGTAGCGCGTGTCTTCCGGACGGCGCAAAGCCATCTCCACGGCCTCGGAAATGGCCAGCCCGAGGCTTCCCGAACAGTGCGGATCGCGCTCCAGCGCCGCACGGCCCGATTCGGTCAGCGTCGAGGGCGACGCCACGCACTCCGCGCCCCACGTGTTCATCATCAGGCGGCGGTAGGGCTTCTGGTCGTAGCTGACCTTGACCATGAATACCTGGAGGTCGATGCCGAAGTGCTTGGCCGCGAAGGCGATCGACGCGCCCCACTGTCCGGCGCCGGTCTCGGTGGTCAGGTGCTTGATGCCCTGTTTGTAGTTGTAGTAGGCCTGCGGCACGGCGGTGTTGGGCTTGTGCGAACCCGCGGGCGACACGCTTTCGTTCTTGAAAAAGATCTTCGCGGGCGTTCCGAGGGCCTTTTCCAGCCCCGTCGCGCGCACGAGCGGCGTCGGGCGCCATATCCTGTAAATCTCCTGCACCTCCTCGGGAATGTCGATGTAACGCTCGGTCGACATCTCCTGGTCGATCAGTTCCTCGGCGAAGATCGCCGACATCTGCTCCTTCGTGACGGGCTTTTTCGTTCCGGGGTGCAGCGGCGGGAGCGGTTTGTTGGGCATGTCGGCCACGATGTTGTACCATTGCGTGGGCATCTGTTTTTCGGTGAGGCAGAATTTTTTCGTTTCCATAATGGGTATCGGTTTTTGAATTTGAAATGTACAAAAGAAAAAGCCCGCTGCTTACTTTTCGTAAACAACGGGCTTGTGTATTTTTCGGGGTTCAACTATACACGCGCGGTTCCGCACTCATTGTTCACGAGAGTCAACGAGCGCCACCACCATGCCTGTATGTTGAAATTGCGGATCATCTTTCAGCTTTGTTTCTGCAAATATATGCGGTCGGTTCGTAAAATGCAAATTTTTTACGAATTATTTTCGACACCTATATATGTAAGGAATTTTTACCGTACTTTGCGGAAAAATTTATATTTTTGCATGATTATCCGCAAATTCAAAACTTAACGATATGAATATTTCGTATAACTGGCTCAAACGTTATATCGCGACCGATCTTCCGGCCGAAAAGATCGCTGAAATCCTGACGGACATCGGCCTCGAAGTCGAAGGCTTCGAGAAGATCGAAACCGTGAAAGGCGGCCTTCGGGGCGTTGTCGTCGGCGAGGTTGTGACCTGTGCCGATCACCCCGATTCGGACCACCTGCACGTCACCGCGGTGGACGTGGGAGCCGCCGAGCCGTTGCAGATCGTCTGCGGCGCCGCGAACTGCCGGGCCGGATTGAAAGTCCTCTGCGCCACGGTCGGCGCGGTGCTCTACCCCGACGGCGGCGACGAGGAGTTCAAGATCAAACGTTCGAAGATCCGCGGCGTGGAGTCGCTCGGAATGCTCTGCGCCGAAGACGAGCTGGGCATCGGGTCTTCGCACGACGGCATCATGGAGCTTCCGGCCGACGCCCCCGTGGGCATGGAGGCCAGGGAATACCTGCATGTCGAGGACGACTACCTGATCGAGATCGGACTCACGCCCAACCGTGTGGACGCCGCTTCGCACATCGGCGTGGCGCGCGATCTGGCCGCTTACCTGAAGAGCCGCGGCGAAAATGCCGAAGTGAAACTGCCCGATGTTTCGGCCTTCGCTCCCGACAATCACGACCTGGAGGTGGCGGTCCGCGTCGAAAATTCCGAGGCCGCGCCCCGCTATGCCGGCGTTACGGTCACGGGCTGCAAGATCGGTCCGTCGCCCGAGTGGATGCAGAACTGCCTGCGTGCCGCGGGCATCAATCCCAAGAACAATCTGGTCGACATCACCAATTTCGTGTTGTTCGAGCTGGGCCAGCCCCTGCACGCCTTCGACGCCGCGAAGATCGAGGGCCGCGAAGTCGTGGTCCGCACCTGCGCCGAGGGCACGCCCTTCGTGACGCTGGACGGCGTGGAGCGCAAACTCACGGACAAGGACCTGATGATCTGCTCGGCCGAGCGTCCCATGTGCATCGCCGGCGTCTTCGGCGGACTGGACTCGGGCGTGAGCGACACCACGACCGACGTATTTATCGAGAGCGCCTATTTCAACCCCGTGTGGGTGCGCAAGACGGCCAAGCGTTTCGGCCTGAATACCGACTCTTCGTTCCGCTTCGAGCGCGGCATCGACCCCAACATGCAGGTCTACGCCGCCAAGCGCGCCGCCCTGCTGATGAAGGAGCTGGCCGGGGGTACGATCTCCAGCGGCATCACGGACATCTATCCGGAGCCGATCGGGGATTTCGTCTTCGACATCTCGTTGGCAAGGGTCAACGCGCTGATCGGCAAGGAGATTCCCGAAACGGTCGTCCGCACGATCATCGCGGCGCTGGAGGTGAAGATCCTCGCCGAGAAAGACGGCGTGCTGACGGTCGCCGTGCCGCCCTACCGTGTCGACGTGCAGCGCGAAGCCGACCTCGTGGAGGACATCCTGCGCATCTACGGCTACAACAACGTCGAAATCCCCACGCAGGTCCGTTCGACGCTTTCCTATGCGCCGAAACCCGACCGCAACCGTCTGATGAACCTCGCGGCCGATTTCCTCACGGCCAACGGGTTTACCGAGATCATGTCCAACTCGCTGACGAAAGCCGCCTATTACGAGGGCCTGACCTCCTGTCCCGCCGAGCGTTGCGTGCGTATTCTCAACCCGTTGAGCGCCGACCTGAACGTGATGCGCCAGACGCTGCTGTTCAACATGCTGGAGGCCGTCGGTCTGAACGCCAACCGCCGCAACGGCGATCTCTGTCTCTACGAGTTCGGCAACTGCTATTTCTACGACGAGTCGAAGCGCACGGACGAAAACCGCCTGGCGGCCTACTCCGAGGAGTACCGCCTCGCCATCGCCGTCACGGGCGTCTCGACGCCGCAGTCGTGGAATGCGAAGCCCGTGAAGGCGTCGTTCTTCACCCTGCGCGCAGTCGCCGAAAAACTGCTCCGCCGCTTCGGCATCGACATCTACGCGCTGAAGGCCGAGACGCTCGAAAGCGATCTTTTCAGCGAGGGCCTCACGCTGTCGCTCAATGGCAAACAGTTGTTGCAGATCGGCTCCGTGGCCGCCGCAATCCGCCGCCGTACCGATGTCAAGCAGGATGTGTACTATCTGGAGATGAATTTCGAGGCCCTTGCGAAATCCACGAAGAAGCTGAAGATCGCCGCCGGGGAACTGTCGAAATTCCCCGAGGTCAGACGCGATCTGGCGCTGCTGGTGGACAAGTCCGTGACCTTCTCCTCGCTGCGCGACGCAGCCTTCGCCGCCGAGCGCAAGCTGCTGAAAAGCGTCTCGCTGTTCGATGTCTACGAGGGCGACAAGCTTCCCGAGGGCAAGAAATCCTACGCTTTGAGCTTCATTCTGGAGGACAAGACCCGCACGCTGGACGAGCGGACCATCGAGCGTGTGATGGCGAACCTCACCCGGCAGTTCGAGCAGAAATGCGGCGCGCAGGTCCGGGCCTGACGAAATTTCAGCAACCGAAAGACCGCCCGGCCCCATCGGAGCCGGGCGGTCTTCCTTAAAATACGCCGATGCGACGATTTTCCAGAATATTTGCGTGGACGACCCTGTTCTTCGTTGCGGGAGCCGTACTGTTCTTTACCAAAGCCGCCGCGCTTCCCTATAAGGTCGCCTGGCCCGTCCTGCTGCTGTCCCTGGCGACCTTCCTGTCGCGGCGCCGGGAACTGCTCCCGTTCGGGTTCGCCTTCCTGTTTTCCGCCGCCGGGGATGCCGTGGGCGCCAGGGGGCTGTTCATTCCCCAGATGGCCTTCTTCGCGCTGGCGCACGCCGCCTATGTGTGCTGGTTCCTGCCCCGGGCGCGGCGCAGGCTCCGTGCGGTTTCGCTGGCCGTCACCGTCCCGCTGCTCGTCTTCCTTTTCGCCGCCATCGTCCCCGAGGCCCCGTTTCCGGCCGAACGCATCGGCGTCGCCGTCTACGGGCTGGTCATCGCCGCAATGCTTTATAGCGCGCTCCAGTACGACGGGGCATGCGCCGCCGGATTCAGGTGTGCGGCCCTGCTGTTCGTCTTTTCCGACGCGGTGATCGCCTGGAACCGCTTCATCGGACCGGTTCCGGCCCGGACCTGGATCGTTATGACCACCTACTACCTCGCGCAATACCTCTTTTTCCGCTTCGCCTTCAAAACCGCGGCCCGGAACTGACGCTTACAGTGCCGGTTTCACCTGCGGCGGCTGGATTGTGACGTAGGGCGTGCCGTTGTCGTCGCACGTCGAGACGATCCGCACGGCCTTCACCGGACGCCCGGGGCGCAGCGTGATGCTTCCCATCTCCAACTCTCCCGCCCGCTCGAACGTCGCGCCGTCGTACGACACTTCGGCGTAACCCGTCGTCACGATCGTCTTCGGCAGCTGGCGGTTTCCCGTCTGCAAATACATTTCGCGGCACCTCACCGGCTCGCCGAACGTGTAGCGTATCCAATCCTGCTGCCGGCAGGCGCGGCGCGTGCGCGAAAGGCCCTTGTAGCTCTCGGCGTTGGCATAGGGGAACTTCGCGCTCTCGCCCATCGAGGTCGTGATCGCCACGGCGGGCGTAATGGTCCGCCAGCGGGACTTGTCGGCCACGTAGGGGCTGCGGGCGGTGCCGTAGCGCGAATAGAAGCGGTAGAGATGCGGTTTTCCGGTGCGGACCGGAGCCGTGTAAGGGTGTTCTTCCGGAGAGCCGTCCATAAGGTAGTAAATCGCGGAGCCGTCGTCCGCCGAAGCGGTGAACGCGCCGTCGCCGTAGCCGACCTTCGGCGGGAAGAGCCGGAACCGGATGCCCATGGCCGCCATCCGGTCGTAATGTTTTCCTTTCAACTCCTCGTAATAGGCGTCCCACCCTTCGGCGTTGCCGCTCCAGGCGATGCGTGCGAGGGCGCAGACGCGCGGAAAGAGCATGTAGTCGAGGTAGTCGGGCTTTTCCGGCTCGTGCGAGACGTAGGCTTCGCTGAAAAACGCCCCCTGCAACCCCTCGACGTTGCGCATCTGTTCGGGGCTGAACTCCGTGAAGCCGAAGCCGTAGACCTTTCTGGCGTCGAAGATCGCCGCCCAGTCGTGCCCGTCCTCGCGGGGCGACTGGCGCATGTCGAAATAGAAGTACTGGCCCGGCATCACGACGGTGCGGTAACCCTTCGCCGTGGCGTCGAGACAGGCCTTGACGCTCTCCCAGCCGTGCACGCGGCACTCCCGGGCGAAGGCTCCCGTGCGCACGGCCTCGTTCCACACGGCGGGCCGTTTGCCGTGCGAACGGAGGATTGCGGCCATGCGCTCCATGAAGAGGTCCTCCAGCCGGTGCGGGTCGGTCATCCCCTCCCGTTTCATCAGCGCCCGGCAGTCGGGACACCGCTCCCACTGCGACATGTCGACCTCGTCGCCGCCCACGTGGATGTACTCCGAGGGGAACAGCTCGCACAGTTCGCCCAGAATGTCGCCCAGCAGCGCGTAATTCTCCTCCCGGGCCACGCACCATGCCGAACGGTAGTCGTAACCGTTGGTTGACACGGTGTCGGGCGGATAGTTGCAGCGGATTTCGGGATGCACCGACGCGATGTTGCGGCTGTGGCCCGGCAGGTCGATTTCGGGAATGATCTCGATATTCCGCAGGGCGGCGTAACGGATCAGCTCGCGCATCTCGCTTTGCTTGAAGTAACCTCCGTATTTCTCTGACCACTTGCCGTATACGGGCCTCACGGGCGAGTCGCCGCCGCGGAAGCCGCCGATCTCGGTCAGCTCGGGGTGCGAAAGGATCTCGATGCGCCACCCCTCGTCGTCCGAAAGATGAAGATGCAATTTGTTGATATTGTGGTAGGAAAACAGGTCTATATAACGTTTCACTTCATCCATTCCGATCCACGTCCGCGCCACGTCGAGCATCATCCCCCGATAGCCGAACCGCGGCTTGTCCTCGATCCTGACGCAGGCGATGCCGGTTCCCGGGGCGATCCCCCTGCGGGCGTAGACTTCGGGCGGCAGCAGCCGGAACAGTTGTTGCAGTCCGTTGAAAACCCCGCCGCAGGTGGAACTTCCGATCTGGATGTGGTCGGGCGTGATGTCGAGGGTGTAAGCCTCCGACGGCTCCCCGTCCGGGGCGTCGAGCGTCAGCACGACGGAGCCTTCCCCCGCCATGCCGTTGCGGACCCCGCACCCGAGGTATTCGGCGGCGTATTCGGCCAGGGGGGCCAGTTCGCGGTCGGCGGAGATTGTCGTTCCGGGACCGAACGTGAAGATCCCTTCGCGGGGCGTCGTCTTTTCCGGGGCGGGTTGCGCCGCGGCGGTGCACAGGCCGCAAAGGGCTGTTGTCAAGAGGATCAGAAGTCGTAATTTCATGCGACGTGAGGATTTTGTTTCCCGCAAAGTTACTTTTTTTCCGCCGAATGTGCTACCTTTGCCGGAGTAAAACCACGGTTTTAGCGGGCGGACGGCGGCGAATCACGGACAGATTCCGCTTCTGCGCCCGGTGTGAAAAAATAATTTGCGACATGGAAGATAAACGTCTGAAGGCCACGGCCCGTCTTTTGGAGGTGATGAACACCCTGCGCCGCGAGTGCCCCTGGGACCGCGAGCAGACATTCGACTCGCTGCGCAGCAACACCATCGAGGAGACTTACGAACTGGCCGATGCCATCACCGACCACAATATGGAGGGCATCAAGGAGGAGTTGGGCGACCTGCTGC
>ERZ839741.3150-NODE-3150-length-13697-cov-5.181058_pt1 | contig 13697 bp, 9 predicted proteins | sample MGYA00519880_ERZ839741 | MGnify/ENA primary metagenome ERZ839741 (study PRJEB31850, sample SAMEA3708851) | human gut metagenome | biome: human gut; feature: human-associated habitat; material: faeces | place: China | collected 2014 ... | reverse complement strand
TCTGCCGCACCTCGCTCGCCGTATCGGCACTTAGAATTATGCGGTATTGCCTTATAATCCGGGCGTATTATCTGCCTCTAAAATGGCGTCGTTTTCTTCTTTATACTTGGCTGCGGTATCGCTGTCCAGCACATACACATTCACGGCAATCACTGCATTATCAACGCTTTCGGAGTAAGTCTCGTAATACAGGTCAATAAATGCGCTCCCCGTCATCATGGCTGTGCCGGTATCTGCCGCATAAGCATAACCGTACACAAACCGGCCGTCTGCGGAGGTAATATACATCAGGCTGCCATAGGGAATCACATTGGGGTTGACCGCCACCGTACCATAGGTCAGCCGCCGCCCCGAAGATCCTTTTGCCGTCGGCGATGCCGAATACCCGGTGGAACGCTGTGCGGTATAAGTCGCCGCAATGCCCTCGCATGGTTTGCCGTCCACGATCTCGGGGCCCACGAAGGAGCTGACAGGTGCCTGCTCGTCATAGTGTTTTATAATGGTGGGCACCATTTCTATCACAGTTTCGCGGTTCGTTTCTGTTGTGTCAGTCAGTTCGCCATCCACATAGGTTTCCCGGTAGCTCACGCTGCACAGGCCGTCGCTGCCCTGCCGGATCAGCTGTTCTTTGCTCTGTTTGCGGTAGAACAGGCTGGTTTCCACATACTGGGTCTCAGTGGGAATCACTTCGTCCTGCGTGTATTCTTCATAGCGCACCCGCTGGATGGTCACCATGGTGTTTTCCTGGGCCGGGGTATCCAGCGCAGGCTCAATCCAGTCATCTGGGCCAAGGGTAATGCCGGCTTCCGCCAGAACATCTCCCACGGTGCCGCCGGTCACCACAACCTCCTGCACACCGCCGTCCACCGTGACGGGCACGGTGTAAGCGCGCAGGATGTGGATCTGGTCAAGGCCTGCATCCTCGGTAATTTCCAGCTCGTCCTCGGTATCGGGTGCCGCAATGCCGGCTTGCTGCATCAGCGTTTTGATATCATGCGCCGAGGTGATAGCCATGCCCTGTGCACCGTGGGTATCGGTAATTTTAACCACATGCAGCTGGCTGCCGGTGAAGGCCACACAGCCCGCCAGCGCCCCCAGGCTTACCAGCAGAGTTCCCCACCGCGGCAACCCAAGCGCGGCACGGCGCCGGATATGCTCTTTTGTTTTTGTTGATAACATAAGTTCCCCTTCCACATCAAGTCCAACCGCCTGAACGGGCAGGCACTATGTTCCTGACTGTAACAGAAAACACGTCATAAAAAATGTCGGCCCAAAATGAGCCGACATAATAAGAATCGGATTGAATAAATCAGCGCTTGCTGAACTTATGCGGCGCAGACGATATGTTATTGATATTTCAGTCTTTGCGTTTTCGGATTGAAATAATAACACAAAATCGTAAGTTTTGCAAGCCTTTTGACAAAATAGCCGCACTTGTAACAAAAATCGACTATGTGCCTTGCTTCTTTTGTGCTTCTTACCCATGGCAGCTCAGGGCGATGGAAAGAATTGCGGGGTTGCAAGGCACACCTAAATTAAATCGGAGGATTCGATTATGAATGAATTTGATTTTAGTGTTTTAACTGCGGGCGAGCCTGCACAGTTTGGAAAATACGGCAGTCTGCGGCTACGCTATCTGAAAGAAAACAAGCCTACACTATATCAGGCTTTGCTACAAGGTCATTTGCTCAATGCTCACCTAAATGAGATTGACCAACAGGCCCATGAAGTGGTGGAGCAAATCGCGCAGCAGCTTATCCGTAGCGAACAGTTTGACGAATCGGTCAAGCTATCGAATCCTATTCTGTGGGTGCAAAAGATGAATTCTTTCAAGGATATTGCCGAAGAAACTATTATGCGTGACTTGATTTATTGCTAATTTGAGAATTGTCGGATGCCCTTGCTACGGTGAGAGCATCCGATTTTGTTTTTACTCACTTCATTGCGTTGTCTCTACATTGCCAAACCGTCAAAATCACTTGCTTAGCTCTTCTATGTGGGCGTTTATATAGTTTAGGAATAAGGTGGCGCTTTCTAATATATTAGAAAATGTTTCTGTATAATTTTCCTTTTGGATATCAAATACCTTTGATATTTTTTGATAACTCTTTCCTTTTCTATGTCCTGTTCCGCTAGAGCGTAGTTCTTGTAAATTTCTTAAAAACTTAATATGGTCTTGATAGCCTGTAAGTTGTTTCTCTTGAAACCATACTTCCAACTTTGATATACTCCCCACAAGTTTCTCATATGTACCCGTCAAATGTGAAACAATTTCTTTTTCATTTAATGAATCTAACAACACCTTCACCAAAGATAGCACTAACATATCCATTTCAACAATCGAATTGTTGATTGGAATACGAAGCCCTTCAAAATTGTACCGATCCTGCTCATCAAGTTCTAGAAACAAGGGCCATCCTGCTTTTTCAGCAAATTGACGATTTGTCTTTACATAAGTATTTTTGAAAACGAAATCCTGTGATTGGGAACTGGCCGGTAATGCCATAAAGTCTCTCTTAAACTTTGTTGCACTTAGTTTTGCATCAAGAGCCTTATTAAATCCTCTCCAATAATGCTGCTCTTGTGCACTTGGCAAGTTCCTACCCAAATCACCAAGATAAGCCGAAACATAACCCGTATTTTGGTTATCAATATACAATGACCATAACGTACCACATCGTATAATTCCATCATCAACTTTATATTTTTCCGGGGTTGAATAGTACTTACTTAAAACAGCGGAGTCAAAGAATATGGGTGTCAGATAATGTGGGGCATCAGGGTTAGCTCCAAAATAATTACTCAATTTACTCGGATCACAAGTATAGTGTAATTCTCTACCATTGTCATCAACACCAACAATAAACTCAATATACTGCTTCTTTTCATTGTATGGCCAAATATTGCAGTCTTTTAGTTCGCATCCAAAGAGTACTTTTTTCCCGAATAAAATAGAAAAGTTTTCTTCCTGAATTCCATTGTGTCCTCTACCTATATTCACCGTGTAAAAAACAGTATTGTCATCATTTCGATAATCGAAGCTATCCGTCGGGAAAATATCTTCTACAATATCGGTGCATCTGCTATCAATATGTATAATGAGTGCCATATTCTTTATTGCAAGATAACTTTTGAGATACCTCTTATGTATGCTAACCAAATTATCATCAGAGATTTTTACAACAGAAGTATCGTTCTCCAAGTCTACGTACTCTTTAGACTGCGAGTTATAATATAGGTTAAAAAGAAATCTAAATTCTTCCACAATTTCTATATTATCTCTTGCCAAGTCATTATAATCTCTTTTGATAACTAATGGCTCTATACTCGCATTATTTCCCCACTTATAATACGCGGCTTCTCCAGAATCCCATGCTCCATAAACAGTAACTCCTGGGCGCAATAAGCCGTAAGCATCGTAGGTATCTGTTTTTAATTGTTCTTCTGTCCTATCAGCTGGAACAAGGTAGCTTTGAAAAAATATATCCCACTTGTCATCTTTTCTTCCTCCATATACAGGTACGAATATTCCTTTATCCCAATCGTTTTCAATCCATTCTCTAATTGAGACTTGATAAATATAGCTCTTATCCAACGTAAAGTTTCCTCCCATTCCACCTACTAATTGCAATTAAATTTTACTGTACATTCTGTGAGTCGTCAATCCTCCCACATCAACTTTTCTTTGATACATATCGTTCGCCAACTTTTCTGGGAATAGTACGAGCAAGCACGGCATTTGGTACACCAAACGCCCACTTGTTGGGGGAACCCCCAATCCCCGGACACAAGCAGGAGATGTCATAATTTGCCTTATGAGAAGATCGGTAAAAACGAGCCGGTTTGCATTGCCGATGAAGTGCCGTTTGAGATTCCGGAGAGTTGGGAGTGGTGTCGAATAGGAGAATTGTTTTTTCTTCAGGCCGGGAAAAACATCTCATCTTCATCCATAAGCGAAAAGCCATTTGCAAATGCTATTCCCTGCTATGGTGGAAATGGTATACGAGGATATGTTAAGAGTTCAAATCGCAGTGGTGATTATCCTATTATTGGTCGGCAAGGTGCGTTATGTGGCAATATTAACAGGGCAACAGGTGATTTTTACGCAACCGAACACGCGGTATGTGTTACAACATTTTCAAACACAAATGTTTCATGGGCCTGTGTGTTTCTCAAAGCACTTAATCTCAACCAATACGCTACAGCAACTGCACAGCCCGGACTTGCTGTAGGAACTATAAATAGGGTATTGATTCCAGTTCCGCCCGTTACAGAGCAAAGGCGAATCACTGAAAAATTGTATCTGCTTGAGCCATTATTAGCTTCCTATGAAAGTACACACGATTTAATCATTAATCAACAACATGATTTTCCCGAACAACTAAAAAAATCAATCCTTCAAGAAGCTATCCAAGGCAAGCTCGTTCCCCAAGACCCCACGGATGAACCTGCATCCGCCCTTTTAGAGCGCATCCGTGCAGAAAAGGAACAACTCATCAAGTCCGGCAAAATCAAGCGTGACAAGCACGAATCCGTCATTTTTAGGCGGGATAATTCTTATTATGAGAGAGTGGACGGAATAGAACGCTGTATCGACGATGAAATGCCATTTGAAATTCCAGATAACTGGTGCTGGGCAAGAATTAAAAGTTGTATAGATGTTCGAGACGGAACCCATGACACGCCTAAGTATGTGGAACATGGCATTCCACTAATTACAAGCAAAAATCTTTCCAATGGTTATCTCGATTTTTCAACTGCAAAGCTTATTTCTCTCGAAGATCACTTGTCAATCAAACAGCGTTCCAAAGTTGATGATGGAGACATTTTATTTGCTATGATAGGGAGTATAGGAAATCCTGTTCTTTATCATGGAAATCAAGAATTTAGTATAAAGAATATGGCTTTGTTTAAGAAAATCACCAACGATATAAGTATGGACTACGCATACATATTTTTTGAATATGCACAGACATATATGAAAAAAGATGCGACTGGCGGAGTTCAAGCGTTTGTATCGCTTAATTATCTTAGAAATTATTTAATTCCTATCCCGCCTCAGAAAGAACAGATTAGAATCTATAACGCGGTAACTCAACTACACAAAAAGATTGATTATATGGCTTAAAGCAAGGGATGTGCTTCAATGCATGAGCACATCCCTTGCTTTTACCAATTTACAATATTGTCAACTAACGCCCTTTGTTCAGTTGCCGTTTTACGCAAATAAATGCGCGTTGTTTCAATACTCTCGTGCCCCATTAAATCGGCAAGAAAAGCAATATCACTGCATCTGTCCAAGAAGCTTTTGGCAAAGCGGTGGCGAAAAGAGTGTGGATAGACTACGGTAGGATCAATGCCGTACTGCACTGCCAATTTTTTGAGTTGGCCGGAGATGCCTCTGGTGGTAATGCGCTCGCCAAAGCGGTTCAAAAAGATAAAACCGCTGTCTCGGTGGATTTCATTTAGCCATGCGAGGGCTTCCTCTTGCAGTGTTTTCGGAATATAAATGCGGCGCAGTTTTCCACCTTTTGAATACAAATCAAGATGCCCCAACTTGATATGCTCGACTTTGATTTGTACCAGTTCACTGACGCGCGCACCGGTGGCAGCTAAAAAACGAATAACGAAATACCAAAGCAAATTGTCATCACGCTTTAGGCAGTTCTTAAAGTATGTATAATCCGCTTCGCTGATGACATTTTCTAAAAACGCTTTCTGTTGTACTTTTACAGAAGATAACGCCCATGAACTTTTTCCAATGCTCTCCAAGTAGCAGTTGATGGCCCGTATACGCAAATTTACGGTTTTGGGCTTGTACTGCTCAATAAGCCACGCTTTATGTTCTTTCAAGCAGCGTTTTGTCACGGAATCGTATCTTTCGTGAAATTGCCTTACTGCAAAGAGATACGATTTAACGGTGTTTTCCGCAAGGTTTGTACATCTTAAATGTCTTTCGAATTCTACAATCATGGTGAAAGACCTCCCTTCACCATGATTGTAGAACATTAAATGTTGAATGTTTAGTTAGTAAATATCCTTATCAGAACGGTAGCAACATTACATATTGCAAGCATTTATTAAATGATTAAGTTTTTGAAAATGGGCGACTATCCGCGTCTGCTCTAAGAACGGCGGTACAGGGACTAAATACTCATTTGCAGTTACTAATGTTATTGTTCCCACCGTTGTTCCAGTAGAGTGGTCTTTTATAGCAGATACCATGAAAGGAGACATCATTATTAACTTCAAGTACTCTGGATTCAACTTTCCAAAATTCATAAAGCAAATAACACTGGCGTCTTTATAGTAGAATTTGTCTGTTTGCTGAACAACGTATACTTTACCTAAAGTTCCGACTGCGGTCACCATCAAATCACCAGATTGAGGTGCGCCACTTTTAGAAAATTCGTTATATAGATTTTCCGAAATAAAGAGTTCATTATCTACATAGCCATCATCAGCAAGTTTTGCAATTTCTCTTGCCCTATAAAAAGGTACTCCGGATTCTTTCCAATCGGATTGATGCACACGCCTTGCAGAAACGACATTGACGATATTTTTTAGCCGCACCCATTCCCAGCCATCCGGAATCTCAAACGGTATTTCATCATCGATACAGCGTTCTATTCCGTCTACTCTCTCATAATAAGAATTATCCCGCCTAAAAATGACGGATTCGTGCTTGTCACGCTTGATTTTGCCGGACTTGATGAGTTGTTCCTTTTCTGCACGGATGCGCTCTAAAAGGGCGGATGCAGGTTCATCCGTGGGGTCTTGGGGAACGAGCTTGCCTTGGATAGCATATTGGAGAATGGACTTTTTTAGTTTTTGAGGAAAACTGCTAGTTAGATTAGAAAGTGCGATTTCTGATTTTGTATAATGTGTTATTGATTGCTTTACCTCATCTAATTTTGTAACGATTCGTCTTTGCTCAGTGATAGGTGGTAATGGGAAGAGCACAGAAGACACTTTGTCACTATTTAGATTTTTAACAACCGCACCACTAACTATGTCGCAAAATTGAGAGTATGCAAAAGCGGAAGATAACATATAAAACAAGAAATCTTTATCATAGGCATTTTGATAATCACTTAAAACTAGCCATCCGTCATGTATGCAGCCATCAACATTTAAAATGTATGGCCTTCCAAAACTCATGGAGTTTGTAAGGAGGAAATCTCCTGCATGGACATAGCGGCTTTTAGCAACTCCCGCCGGAATTATTTTTTCTTTAGTGGCGTTGATATATTTTCCACCTTTATCAGAATCACTAATTTTTATCCAATTAATTCCACTTGGAGAATCTGTAAGAAATTGTTTAATAGGACGTGGTGAGCCGCCTCTTGCGATTTCACAAACTGTGCCTAATCTTACCCACTCCCAACTCTCCGGAATCTCAAACGGCACTTCGTCGGCAATGCAGACAGGTTCATTTTTGCCGATCTTCTCATAAGGCAAATTATCGGCTCCACGAAAAATTACAGAAGGGGTCTTCTCTTTCTTGATTTTTCCCTCCTTGATGAGTTTTTCTTTCTCCGCACGGATGCGTTCCAGCAGGACGGAGGCTGGTTCGTCGTTGGGGTCCTGCGGAACCAGCTTGCCTTGCACCGCCATCTGCAAGATTGAATTTTTCAGTTGCTGCCCGGTCATAACTTCTCCTTACACATTTTGCAGTCGGTTCAAAAGGTCGGCTATCAGCTGCGGTTCTTCTAGCAGTGTGATACCAAAGCACTTTTTACCGGCATCTTTCAGCGAGGCTCCAATGTGGTACGCTGTCGTTCCGTCCAAAATCAAGAAGCGGTCATGGAACACCTGCGTTCTTGTCACTTCCAGTGTCGGATACTGCGCATTAAACTGGGCAACGTCCTGATTTGTCAGCCGCGCACTTGCATAGGTATAACATTTTACGCGCACATTGGGCTGCTTCTTGGCAAGCAGATTCAGCGTATTGACGTCCACATAGCCATCTATCAAAGCAATTTCTCTTTCTGCCTTTTGAATCAGCGAAACCAGCAGGCTGAACGCATCATAAATCTGCCCATCAAAGAAGATTTTCTGCTGCGACTCGGCATGGTCGTCGATGTACCGGAACACTTTGTCAAAGCGCTCGTCCGTGCTTTTTTGATATTCAAGCTGTTTCAGTTCAATATTGCTGATACGCTCAAACAAAAGCGCATTATTGGCAATAAAGCGGCGCATCTCCACAAATGTGTTCATAATGCGAATCGACATTTGAACCGCGACATCGCTGCGCAGTACGCCGGACAGCATGGCAATTCCCTGTTCCGTAAAGGCATACGGCAGATACCGACGACCACCGCGCCCGTTTGAGGTCACAAGTTGTGACCTCAAAGCTACATATTCTTCCGCCGTCAGTTGAAAACGGAAGTTTTCCGGGAAGCGCTCAATGTTTCTGCTTACCGCCTGATTAAACACTTTTGTTCCCACCTGATACAAAGCCGCCAAATCACTGTCCAGCATGACCTGCTGGCCGCGAATCACATAGACAAGGCTGCGTAAATCGGTTTCGTTCATAACCGCAGGAATCAGCGATTTTTCTGCTTTTGCCTGTATCTCGCTCATGTTTTGTACTCCTATTTTGAGGTTCCAAATCGGAACCTCAAATCAATCTTGGGCATCCAAATCAATGCCGAGGACTTCCGTAATCTGCGCAAGAATCCTGTCAATATCGGCATTCAGGCTGGCGCGCTTTTCCTGATACTGCTGAATCAGTTCTTTCGGCGGCAGGATTTCTTCTTCCTCATGCGGGTAGCCGCAAAGGTCAATGTTATAGTTGCGGTCTTTGATTTCCTGCAAAGTATACTTTTTTGCCTTGTCAAAGCCGTCCTGCTGAATCGGTGCGCGGCCATGCCACCATGCAACCGCCGGGGCAAAATGCTCCAGCTTCATGGGCTTTGTTTTGCTGAAATGCTTGTAGCCCTCCGGCATATCCAAACGGTAAAACCACGTTTCCTCTGTCGAGCCGGTACGGTCAAAGAACAAAATATTGGTCGTGATGGATGTATACGGAGAGAACACGCTGCCCGGCATACGAATGATCGTATGCACATTAAATTCCGAGAACAACTTTGTTTTGATGGCAACCTTTGCGTTATCCGTACCGAACAGAAAACCGTCCGGCAGAATAACGGCAGCTCGTCCGTTTTCCTTCAAGCGGTACATAATGACCGACATAAAGAGGTCTGCCGTTTCGCTGCTGGCGAGGTCAGATGGGAAATGGTTCTTTACCTCCGCCTTTTCCGAGCCGCCGTAGGGTGGATTCATCAGAATCACATCGACCTGATCATCCTCGGTGTAGTCCAGCACGTCGCGCAGCAGGGTGTTGTCGTGGAACACTTGCGGCACATCCAAGTCATGCAGCAACATATTCGTGATGCAAAGCATATAGGGAAACTGCTTTTTCTCGATGCCGTAAATAGAGTTGGCGTACTTTTCTTCGTCTTCTGTGGTTTTGACTTTTTTCTTCAGTTCTTTCAGCCAGCTTGTGATGAATCCGCCCGTGCCGCAGGCAAAGTCGGCCATCGTTTCCCCGATTTGCGGGTCGATCATCTGCGCCATAAAATCTGTTACTGCGCGGGGCGTGTAAAATTCACCAGCCGAGCCAGCGCTTTGCAATTCCTTTAGAATTGTCTCGTAAATTTCGCCAAAGGCGTGGCTTTCCTCATAATCGGTGAGGTCGAGTTCGTCAATTACGCCAATGACCTGTCGCAGAAGCACCCCGTCTTTCATATAGTTGTTGGCATCTGCAAAAGTCGTCTGCACAATAGCCTTTTTGATGGGTGTGGACGCATCGACTGGTAGATTTTTCAGCGTCGGAAACAGCGTATTATTGACAAAATCCAACAGTGTATCGCCAGTCATACTCTGTCCATTTTCATCATGCGCCCATTTGCGCCAACGGCAAGGCTCCGGAATAATTGACTGATAGTTATCGTCCGACCATTCCCAGTCCTGCTCCTTTGCGTCATACACTTTCAAGAAGAGTATCCACGCGATCTGCTCAATGCGTTGCGCATCGCCGTTGATACCGGCATCATTGCGCATGATGTCGCGCACTCTCTTTACAAAGTTAGACATATTTCCCATTTGTTATGCTGCTCCTCCATCGTAGATTGCCTGTTCCAACTCCTTGACCGCTTTCAGGTAGCCATCCTTGCCGCCAAAGTAAGAGGCTATCTTCTGCGGTTTGCCCATCTGCATAAAGGGATCAAGCCGCAGTATTTCTGTCTTTTCTATTTCGTAGATGCCGGTATTCATGTACTTATCCAGCAGGGCTTCCAAAACCGTTCTTGCCGCGCCGCTGTACTTGTTGAGGAAATCTTTTTTCTTCACATTTTCGGCTCGTTCGCGGCGGGTCAAGGGCTTCTTGTCAAAAGCGACATGGCAGATAAAGTCAAAATCATCCACATCGGACATACCTTGGTCGGCCTTTATCGCTTCAAGGTCGATGCCCTGATTGCGCAAAAGTTCCCGGATGGTTTCCTTTTTATCCTCTGCCGACCACTGGCGAATAAAGTTATCCAGCGAAGCGTATGCGCCACGGATATTTTCCTTTGTGTAGTCGATGATGCTTTCCTGTTTCAGCAGTTTGCCGCTTGCATCGTATACGGAGACGGTCTTGTAAATCACTTCCACGCGGCAGCCGTTTTTATCCACAATCGGCTTCGGATTTTTCGGATCAACCGGCGGGTCAAGGGTGTCCGGGCCGGGCTTAGGCGGCGTCTGTGGGGTATCTTTGTTGGGGTCGTAGTCATCGTTCATTTCGATAGGGCCATCCCATTCCGGGTCAGCAAACAGGCGGCTGACATTGCGGAAGTCCATGACAACGAAATGCGTTTTTCCCTCTTTCTCTCTTAAACGAGTACCACGACCAATAATCTGCTTGAACTCCGTCATCGAGCCGATCATTTCATCCAAAACAATCAGCTTTGTCATTTTGCAGTCCGAGCCTGTGGAGAGCAACTTCGAGGTGGTCGCAATCACAGGATACTTTGCGGAAACGGAAATAAAGTAGTCCAGCTTGCTCTTGCCGTAGGTGTCGCTGCCGGTGATACGCACCACATAGTCGGGATTCTGCTTTACCATGTCAGCGTTCTGATTCACCAGTGCAACGCGCATTCGCTCTGCTGCGTCCTCTGTTGCGCAGAACACGATAGTCTTTGCCATGCGGTCTGTGCTTTTCAAATAGCGCGTGATTTCAGCGGCAACCTGTTCAATGCGGTCTTGTATGATAATGGTGTAGTCGTAGTCGCTGTTGGTGTAGATTCTGTCCTCAATTTCGTTGCCGTAAATATCGCGCTGCCCCTTGCGCGGACGCCAGCCCTCACCGATGTCGGTCATAATATTGATGACCTTGAACGGCGCAAGGAAACCGTCCTCGATGCCTTCTTTCAGGCTGTATGTATAAATCGGCTCACCGAAATAATCTATATTAGAAATGTACTTTGTTTCTTTGGGCGTCGCGGTCATGCCGATTTGCGTTGCCGAGGAAAAGTATTCCAAAATTTTGCGCCAGTTGCTTTCTTTTTTCGCAGAACCACGGTGACACTCGTCCACGATAATCAGGTCAAAGAAATCCGGGCGGAACAACTGCGACAGCTTTGCAAGTGCATTTTCATTTTCTTCTTCCTGATCGTCGTTGTTGCCCGCAAGCTGCTGATACAGCGAGAAATAGACCTGATACGAGGTAATCGTGCTAGGGTCATCTTTGGCAAAGTTCACCTTATGAATGACTTTCTCCAGCGGGGCAAAGTCCTGCTGAATCGACTGGTCAACAAGGTTGTTGCGGTCAGCCAAGTACAGGATTTTCTTCTTCATGCCGCTTTTCAGTAGGCGGTATACGATTTGGAAGGCCGTGTAGGTTTTGCCTGTACCGGTGGCCATAACCAACAGAATGCGGTCTTGCCCTCTTGCGATGGCATCCACTGTGCGGTTGATGGCAATGCGCTGATAGTAGCGGGGCGGGTAGGTGTTTTGGCTGCTGTAATACGGCTGTGCGATGATTTTCTCCTGTTCGGTCGTAAAGCCAGCACCACCGTTTGCGCCCGCCTTGTAACGCTGGATCAATTCCTGCTCCGTGGGGAACTCATCAAGGCCAAACTCGCGCTCTTTGCCCGTCAGGAAGTCATGCTCCATAAAGCCGTCACCGTTTGAGCTGTACGCAAACGGCACATCCAGCATTTGGGCATATGTCATGGCCTGCTGCAAGCCATAAGAAACCGCATGATTGTTGTCTTTGGCTTCCACAATGGCAATCGGGTTATTAGCGCTCACATAAAGTACATAATCCGCACGCTTCGGCTTTTCACGAATGACAAGGTTGCCTTTAAGGTTGATGCGACCATCTGTCACTTTGGTTTCCATTGTGATGTGCTGAATATTCCACTGTGCTGTAATGGCAGGGGTGATGTAGTGGAGTTTGATATCTTCCTCCGACATCTGCTTTTTTGAGATCACATCCATACAGACAGCCTCCTTCATGCGGATTTTGCGGCAACTTCCCGATAGCAAATATTATCGGAAGTTACAGACAAAAAGTTTTAACTTCTTGTGTTAGGGTATACTTTCTCTAAATATCACTATACCATAAATCCGGCAGCACATCAACCGCAGGTTGCTGCGCTGTGAAAGTTTTTAGGTGATTTTTCTTTGATAATTGAAGTCTTAGGGTACACCCTAACAAGGACATTTTGCTGGCATGACAGCAAAATGACATGCTTGCTCGCTCGTACTGTGCCATCATATTATGGCACAGTACACAGCCATCTGAAAAAGCACTTTCAACCATGAAGTTAATCTTAGGCAATCGAGTGTTATCTTTGTTCAATACAAAAAGCCGAACAAATCTCTAGATGGATTTATCCGGCTGCACTAAATGTCATCTATTTTTCTAGTTCTGAAAGCATAACATCTAATTTATCCAACAAGAAAATGGAAGGGTCTTCCGAATTCTGCTTTAGCTTATTCATTTCAATTAAATCATCTGTGTCTAAAAGAATAATAAGTTTTCCGTTTTCTCTCAAGCATCCCTTTGCCGCCCAATAAGCGTTCTCATCATATCCGTGTGCCGCAATGATTATTCCTACGCTACGCAACGCCTTTGCGTACAAATATTTTTCTGTTGTATAGATTTCTTTTTGAGTTATCGGCTTATTATAATTCTTGAACTCAAAAATAACATATTTAGACTTGAAATATCTTTCCAAAATAGACCAAAATGTTTTTTGATTTTCATCTTTGATTCGGCAGAGAAGATCAAATCTATATAATTCATTATTTGATTTTTGTTGTTCCTTCCACAGCGCCAAATCTTCCGAAAACGCATTTTCTAAAAGTTTGTGACAAAGCACCTCATAAGTACGAGCTAATGGTCCGCCTGCCTTACATAAATTCATCTCCTCAATTAGTGAATTCGTATAATCGCCATGCTGTAAAATGTCAATCTGGAGAAATCCCTCTTGCGGCTCTATTTCTTCTATCGAAAACGGTAAGGCTGCAATTAACTCATTACGCAATTCTGTATAGCTTTGTACCGCAAAAAGCAAATTTGCTATATCTATCAAAATCAAATCTGGATATTTTTCAAGATAATGGTTACGTCTTATATCGTCAATTTTGCTTACATCGCTTGACAAGGGCACACAGCCCTTTGTCGTGTGCGATGGATAAGTAAA
>ERZ839741.3138-NODE-3138-length-13736-cov-4.954389_pt1 | contig 13736 bp, 14 predicted proteins | sample MGYA00519880_ERZ839741 | MGnify/ENA primary metagenome ERZ839741 (study PRJEB31850, sample SAMEA3708851) | human gut metagenome | biome: human gut; feature: human-associated habitat; material: faeces | place: China | collected 2014 ... | reverse complement strand
CCTTCCCGGGTTTCCCGCACACACCCTTCCGCCCCGTTGACGAAAGGTTCTCGCTCTTTTGCCTGGCTCAGAAACCGCCGCATCTCCTGCGGCGGTTTCTTTCATATCCGGAGGGGTGGGGCGCATACACTGTCCGTGAAAGGACGGGATGCATTATGCGGGGAAAAGTCTTACTGCTGCGCCGTGGCACGCTGCTGCTGATCCTGACGGCGCTGGTGGCCGCCGGTATTTTCATGGCCGTGGGAGGCCCCGGCTTCGTCAGCGCCTCCGCCGCCAAGCGGCAGCTTCCCATCTACTCGGTGGAACGGGAGGAGAAGGTCTGCGCCATCAGCTTCGACGCCGCATGGGGCAACGAGGACACTCAGGCCCTCATCGACATTCTGGGCAAATACAACGTCAAGGCCACCTTTTTCGTGGTGGGCGACTGGGTGGATAAGTACCCGGAGTCCGTGAAGGCCCTCCACGACGCCGGGCATGAGGTCATGAACCACTCCCTCCACCACGACCACTACAACGCCCTCACCGCCGATCAGGTGGTGGCGGACGTCACCGCCTGCAACGAGAAGATCGCCGCCATCACCGGCGTGACCCCCTGCCTCATCCGCTGCCCCTACGGCGAGTACGACGACCATGTGATCTCCGCCATCCGCTCCATGGGCATGGAGCCCATCCAGTGGGACGTGGACAGTCTGGACTGGAAGGACTATGACGCCGACACCATCTGCCAGCGGGTCACCTCCAAGCTCTCTCCCGGCAGCATCGTGCTATTCCACAACGCCGCCCTCCACACGCCGGAGGCGCTGCCGGCCATTCTGGACCACATGGCCCGTGAGGGGTATTCCCTGCTGCCCATCAGCCAGCTGATCTATCGGGAGAACTATACCATCGACCACGCCGGGCGGCAGTTCTGTCAGGCCCAGAGCGAGCAGTGAAATTTTTGCCGGTTTTTCAAGAAATCGGTTGATTTTTGCAAAAAATCTGATATACTCGAGGAAGAGACGTACGTGTATTTTGTGCGCTCTGCAAAAAACAAAAGGAGAGAGTATGGTATGATTTTGGAACTGATTATCGGTATCCTGACGCTGGTGGCAGAGTGGATGATCTTCAAGAAGATGGGCCGTCAGGGCTGGGAGGGCATCGTCCCCTTCTACAACACCTACGTGCTGTGTCAGGAGCTGTACGGCAACGGCTGGAAGTTCCTTCTGCTGCTGATCCCCATCTACAACATCTATTTCGTCATCAAGATGAACATCGACTGGGCCAAGGCCTTCAATCAGGGCGTCGGCTTCGGTATCGGCCTTCTGCTGCTGCCCTTCATTTTCCAGCTGATCCTGGCCTTCGGCGGTGAGCAGTATCGGGATGGCAGCTATACCAATACCCAGCCCGACATGGTGGAGAATGTGGTCAACAAGGCCAAGGATGCCGTTTCCGGCAACCAGAACGACCACAAGGAGCAGTAACTGCACCAAACAAAATGGGACAGGAGAACATCCTGTCCCATTTTTTCACGTATTCAAAAGAAATGAGCGGAAAGAGCGCATGAAAAAGCTGATTGCGCTGCTTTTGGCGGCGGTAATGTGCCTGAGCCTTGCGGCTTGCGACAATGGCAAGACGGAAAATACAGATCATTCGCAGGGACAGAACACGGAAAATACATCGAAGGAGAACCAGCAGACAGAAACAGCGTCGCAGGGAAACGGAAACCCCGAATGCTGAGGAGCTAATGGGGGACTATAAGAACTACCATACGGAATCAGGTAAATAAACGATTTAAGGAAAAGAGGGGAAGCGGAAAAATCCGCTTCCCCTCTGAAATTCCCTGTAAAATTACTTGTTGAAGTATCTCTTCAGCAGGCCCTCGAAAGCCTTGCCGTGGCGGGCCTCGTCACGGGCCATCTCATGCGTCAGGCCGCAAGCGTCCTTCCGCTGGGGGGCGCAGGGAAACGCAAAACGCCTACAAAAGCAAGTATTTCCGAGAGAAAATAGGCGGAAAACAGACAAAGCCGCATTCCACTTTCCACCGTGCCAACAGCATAAAGTTGTTCTTGAAAAAGTCCACTTTTCCACTATTGGAGGGCTTAACATGAACGACATTGCAACGGGCGTGTACCAGTTGGATAACGGATTTTGGGGCTATCGCTACACTTACATGGTGAACGGCAAAAAGAAAGACGTAAAGAAAACGAAGGATGAAAGCGGAAATCCGTTAAAATCCGAAAAGGCGGCAATCAAAGCGCGGGAGGCGGCTTTGACACGGGATAAGCTGTTGCGTCCCCAAAAGGCAGAAATGCCCCGTGTTACCTTTGGTGAGGTTTACACGATTTATTGCGAGAACGGGCGGAGCGGGAAAGCCTATGCCACCATCAAGAAGCAAGACAGCTTGTGGCGCAATCATTTAGAGCCGCACTTTTCCAAAAGGTACATTGACGAAATCAGCGTGGCGGAGGTCAATGACTATCTTACTGAATTGTACTACACCGAGGGACGCGCTTACCGCTATGTAGAGGGCTTCTTGAAAATGTTCTATCTTATTTTCGGACAAGCCTATTCCCGCGATTTTCTCACAGTAGAGGCGTATAACAAACTATGCGTAAACAAAGACGTGCGTATCTCCATGCCGAAAATGAAAGTTGACGAAGATACCGAAATTGTAGCTTTTTCCCGTGAGGATTGCACACGGCTGGACGAATACTTTGCAGGAACAAACGCCGAAACTGCGTATTATCTTGGGCGCTATTGCGGCTTGCGTATCAATGAGTGTTACGGGCTGAAATGGGAAAATGTCAATATAAAGCGTGGCACGATAACGATTGACAGGCAAATGCAATACCAAGAGGGGCTAATCAAGCTTGTTTCGCTGAAAACGCGCAATGCCCGCAGAACGGTCTACATGAGCAAGAAACTAAAGAAATACTTTTCCCTATTGGAGCGGCAGCGAAAGGAATGCAAGGCTTCTATGGCCGCGCAGCGGGCGCAAAACCAAACCTTTATCACAGATATTGACGGAAAGACAATTTCCTCTTTGGAGTTGGTAAACAGTCTGCCGAACGGGAAAATTCAGACGGTTAATTCCATGAAATATCATTCCCGCACCATCAAGCAGGAATTGGGAATAGAGTTTAAGTATCATTACCTCCGCCACACATACGGAACGCGCCTTGCGGAAATGAACACGCCGACACACATTCTTTGCAATCAGATGGGACACGCGAGCGGGAAAGTCACAGAGCGCTATTATCTTGCCGTTTCCAAAACGGGCATTGACATTCTCTTGGATAATCTGAACGCCGTATAAAATAGCCACAAAGGCGGCGCTGACGGCTTACCACGGGGCGCGTGGCTGGCGGCGGTATTTATCTGTCATACAACGAAAACGGAGCGGGAAGTACAAACCTCCCGCTCCTACTGCGTTTTATCAAAATACAAATGGTTCGCCCTTGATTGCTCCATAAGCAAAAGGATTGACCCCCAATTCACTACGGAGGAAATACGCTAATTCCTCCGCCGCAATGAGAATATCGTCATATTCCTCTATCTTTTGGTCAGCTTTTATCTGCGTATAGACTGCATTCAGGCTGTCCAGCATTTCCGCTGCTGTCATTAAAATTCAAACCTTCTTTCCAACGGCGTGGGAGAAACCTGTTTCTCCCCGCCGAAACTATTTATCTTATCTGTAATATTTATATTTATTTCTCTGTCCTCTGCCGTGCCGTTATTTACGGCTTGCGGCGCTGCAAAAGCGTCTGCCGTAAAGTCATAGCCGCTGGCCGTATCGTCTTTCTCTGTATGCGTGGCGCGTTGCGGTGTTTCAAAGAAATCATAGGTATTGCTGTCCCCGCGCTGGACAAGATAGCCCCGATCGATCAGCTTTGTGAATTGGTCGCGGTATGTAGACTGCGGCATTCCCACCGCCTGCCGTATGGCAGCGGGCGAGAGCGCAAGCAGATAGCCGTTGGCGTTGGATGCGAAATATAAGTAAAGCATGAGCGCGTGCGCGCCGAGGTCACGCGCCGCAGCTTGCCAATGACTGTTTTTGATACCGAGGAAGTCAGATGCGGCGCGTTCTCTGTGTATGGCTATCAGCCGTTGATTTGGTACTGTGTTCGGCATTCTCCGTTTTCTCCTTTTCTATTGGAACGGCTGGGAGGGAAAGCCCCTCCAGCCGATGATGTATTATCTTCCGAGGCTTTCAATTTTCTCATTCAAGCCGTCGATTGCGTCAAAAATCTCTGACACGTCCACCGTGGCGGAAATGTGGGAAAGTACGTCCTGCACGATTTCTTCTTTCATTTGCTCCATTTCCCGGCGGCGGTTTGCTTCATCAATGTTGCAGCTATTCAGATACATCATTCTAAGCGTTGCCTGCATTTCCTTTTCCATGCCGCTGATGAAATGGTCAAACAGAATGTCCTTTTGAATATTCGCCATTTTGCGTCTCCTTTCTATACAAATCTATATTTGAAAGTATGGCTTTCTTAACTTTCTAAGTATATTATATCAAATTTTTTATACTGTATCAAAGAAAGAACGCTGAATGAAAGCACGATGAAAAAAGGGGTGGCGGGCTATATTTCGGGAAGTCGCGGCGCGTTTCCTCTTTTGGCGTTTATGCGTGGGCAAGCCGAACACGAAAACGCGCTGATTTTCACCGTTTCCGTTGCATTTCACTTAATTATTGCGGGAAATCCGAGAAAAACACGTTGAAATCACACGGCATACGCTGTTTTCACACGTTCGCGTTATATTTTTCTGCATTTTTCAAGAAATTTCGGGAAAATCCTTGACAATATATATATATATAATGGGTTGTGCAAACGGCGCGAGGCGCGTGTTTTGCACATTTTTTATTGTGGAGGAATGGATTATGCGCGTTATTCTCGATACTGACAAGAAAACCATCACCCTGCCGTGGAACTATCGTGAAAAGTTAGAGGCTTACAACAAAATGGTTATGGACATTTCCGGCGATGAAAGCAAGAAAAAGAACTTCAAGTCCTTTGTAGATGACGTGTGGAAAGAGTGCATGGCGAACAGCGACAACTGCTTGAAAACTGCTGACAAGCCCAAGAAAGACGGCGGTAAGAAAGCGGCGGACAAGTAATATGGGCGCGCCAAGAATTACGCCGGAGGAAATCATTGAAATGCAGAGGTTATATCGGCAATTAGGCACTTATACCGCTGTGGCGAACGAAATAGGGCGCAGCCCGTCCTCTGTGTCAAAGTATGTGCAAATGAAAGGCGTTCCCGCAAATATCCGTATCGCTGTTGAAAATTTAATGCAGAAAGGTTGATTATCAATGGACGAAAAAATTATTGCACGTGGAACTTTAAAAGATTCAAAGGCGTTTTGTATGGCGCTGCCGATTATTGGACTCATCGTCACTATTATCTATGATTTCTCTGTTAGCGACGGCAGTCTTTCTTATGGGTTTGGGTCTGGCAATGGTGCAAACCTTGTTCTTTACCCGCTGATTATCGTACTTGCGATTGTGGCATTTGTCATTTACAAAAGGTGGTCGAAGGTACAGATTACAGTCACAAACAAACGGGTATATGGCTTTGATGCAATGGGGAAAAGAGTTGATTTGCCTCTGGACTCAATTACTGCTGTGGGGACAAGCATTTTCAGCGGCTTGGCCGTTACCACTGCGTCAGGTGCAATCAAATTCGCCATGCTCAAAAACCGCGACGAATTACACGAAGAAATCAGCAAGCTGTTGGTTGAACGTCAGAGCAAACCTACTGCTGCAACGACCACCATTAAGCAGGAAATTCCTCAAAGCAATGCCGATGAATTGAAAAAGTATAAAGATCTACTTGACGGCGGCATTATTTCGCAAGAAGAATTTGACGCGAAGAAAAAGCAGTTGCTTGGTCTGTAATTCCTACATATCCACGGAGCGGGGCGCGTGTCCCGCTCCTTTTCCTATCCGTTTCATTAGGGTATAGCCCAATGACAATGAAAATCCCCTTGCTTTTCTGTTTCACATATATTATATCATAATTTTTGAAATATTTCAAATTGATGATATATCCTATTGACATACTTCTAAATTTGTGATAGAATAAGGACAGATAAAGCAAGGGGGCCTTTTGAAATGCGGGTTTTCTATGTGCGCTGCTCCACCATCGAGCAAAACGAAGCGCATCAGCTGAAAATGGCAGAAGAGCAGAACGCCGAAAAGGTATTTGTGGACAAGGCAAGCGGCAAGAACACTGACCGCGCCGCCTTTAAGGAAATGATGGCTTTCGTTCGGGCGGGCGATACCGTAGTAGTCGAGAGCATTTCCAGAATTGCACGAAACACGCGGGACTTGCTTTCTATCGTTTCCGAGCTGACCGAAAAGGGCGTGGAGTTTGTCAGCCTGAAAGAGAACATCGACACGACTACACCGCAAGGGCGTTTCATGCTGACCGTGTTCGGCGCTCTGGCCGAATTGGAGCGGGAGAACATTTTGGAGCGTCAGCGCGAGGGCATTGAAATCGCCAAGAGCGAGGGCAAGTATAAAGGCCGCAAGCCCATTGACTATGATGAAGCGCAGATGAAAGCGCTTTGCAAAAAATGGCGGGCGGGCGAAATCACTGCCACGGCGGCCATGAAAGAGCTGGGCTTGAAGCCCAACACGTTCTATCGCAGAGTAAAAGAAATGGGGCTGTAATCAGCCCCACAGAACAACGGAGAAATGCGGAAAATCCGCTTCTCATAAATTCCACTTTTTCAATTTCCACTTTATCGCTGTTGGAACAGATTCGGAGGGCAAATTTCCACCTTGTTTTCCACTCTTGGACAAAAAGAGGAAGCAGGTTTGTTCCTGCTTCCTCTCAAAAAGGTAACTTTTAGACTGATTTCTTACTTGAAATACCGCTTCAGCAGGCCCTCGAATGCCTTGCCGTGGCGGGCTTCGTCACGAGCCATCTCGTGGACGGTATCGTGGATGGCATCCAGGTTGTACTTCTTCGCCAGCTTGGCCAGCTCGAACTTACCGGCGGTAGCGCCGTTCTCGGCGTCCACACGCATCTGCAGGTTCTTCTGGGTGGAATCGGTGACCACCTCGCCCAGCAGCTCAGCGAACTTGGCGGCGTGCTCGGCCTCCTCCAGACCGGCCTTCTCCCAGTACATACCGATCTCGGGATAGCCCTCACGATGAGCCACACGGGCCATGGCCAGATACATACCCACCTCGGAGCACTCGCCCTCGAAGTTGGCACGCAGACCGGCAATGATCTCCTCACGGACCTCGGCGGGAACATCCTCACCGAACACCTTGCCTACGCCCACCACGTGCTCGGCGGCCCAAGACTTCTCCTCTGCCTGCAGGGTGAACTTATCACCGCTGACGTGGCACACCGGACACTCGGCCGGGGGATTCTCACCTTCGTGAACGTAACCGCAAACAGGACATACCCACTTCTTCATAATCATTACCTCCATATTTTTATCATTCGTTGATGGTTTTTTACTCTCCGGGGCGTTCCCCCTTGGGATGGTCTAAGTATAGCACGGAATCCAGAGGATTATAAGTTGCAAATGCAACATTTAGAAAAACTTTCCATGAACTTTTTTGCGGCAGAGAAAATACGCCGGAGGAGGGTCCTCCGGCGTATTTTTATAGCAGCTTTACTCGGCATCGGCCAGAGCCTTGGCCTCGGCAATGGCCTTCTCCTGCGCCGCAGCGGGGCAATCCTCGTAGCGGACGAAGTTGAAGGTGAAGGTACCACGGGACTGGGTCATGGACCGCAGATCGATGGCGTAGCTCATCATCTCGGCCATGGGAACCTCGGCCTCCAGCACGGTCTCGCCGTCGCCGGTGGGGTTCATGCCCATGACGCGGCCCCGGCGCTTGTTCAGGTCACCCATGACGTCGCCCACGTAGTTGTCAGGCACCGTGACCTTCAGCTCACCGATGGGCTCCATCAGCACGGGCTTGGCCTCCGGCAGAGCGGCCTTGAAGGCCAGATTGGCGGCCAGCTTGAAAGCGATTTCGGAGGAGTCCACCGGGTGGTAGGAGCCGTCCACCAGCGTTGCCTTCAGGTACACCACGGGATAGCCCGCCAGCACGCCGTGCAGGCAACTCTCACGCAGGCCCTTTTCCACGGCGGGGAAGTAGTTCTTTGGCACGGAGCCGCCGAACACGTTCTCGGCGAAGATCATATCCTCCTGCTCGGTCTGAGGCTCGAAGATGATATGCACGTCACCGAACTGACCGCTGCCGCCGGTCTGCTTCTTATAGCGACCCTGCTTGCGGACGGTGGAGCGGATCTTCTCACGGTAAGCCACTCTGGGAGCGGACAGCTCGGCATCCACACCAAAGCGGCTCTTGAGCTTGGAGCACAGCACGTCGATCTGAATATCGCCGGCACCGGAGATCACGGTCTGGTGGGTCTCGGCGTTGTTGACCACGTGGAAGGTGGGATCCTCCTCGTTGAGCTTGTTGAGGCCGGTACCCAGCTTCTCCACCTCCTGCTTGGTCTTGGGGGAGATGGCACGGCTGTAGCAGGGCTGGGCATAGTCCATGCCGTGGAGGCGCACGATGCGCTTGGGGTCGCACAGGGTGTTGCCGGTCTTGACCTTATCCATCTTGCCGATGGCGCCGATGTCGCCGCAGCAGATCTCCTTGACCTCCTCGCCCTTCTTGCCCTTCATGATGTACAGGCGGCCCAGCTTCTCGGTGTTGCCGGTGGCGGGGTTATACAGGGCCATGTCGCTGGTGATCCTGCCACGGAGCACCTTCACCATGGAGTACTTGCCGTACTGATCGGAGATGGTCTTAAAGACGATGGCTGCGGTGGGGCCGTTGGGATCGCAGGCCACCTCGACATCGTTGCCGTCGTCGTCCTGCGCCGTCTCGGCGGGCATATCTGTGGCCACGGGGACCAGATCCAGAATGGTCTGCATCAGCATCTCCACGCCCAGACCGGTGACGGCGGAGCCGCACAGCACCGGGCAAACGCTGCCGTCCCGGACGCCCAGCTTCAGGCCGCGGGCCATGTCCTCGGCGGACAGCTCCATGGTGTCGAAGAACTTCTCCATCAGCTCCTCGTCAGAGCCGGCGGCGGCCTCCATCAGCTCGGCCCGCAGGGCCTCTACCTCGTCGGCCATATCGGCGGGAATGGCGCAGGCAGCGGCCTTGCCGCCCTTGACCTCGTAAGCGGTGTTATGCAGCAGATCCACGATGCCCGTGACCTTCTTGTTGCCGTCAATGACCGGGGCCACAATGGGAACCACGGACTGGCCGAACTTGCCCTTCAGAGCATCCAGACAGGCCTGATAGTCGCTGTTGTCCTCGTCGGTGCGGTTGACGAAGATCATGCGGGGCTTCTTGCCCAGCAGCTTCCAGCTGCGCTCCATACCCACGGACAGGCCGTCCTTGGCGGCACCCACCAGCACGGCGCACTCGGCAGCACGGATGGCGGAAATGGCCTCGCCGGAGAAATCAAAGTTGCCGGGAGCGTCCATGACGTTGATGCGGACGTCCTTATATTTGACCGGGGCAAAGGCCAGAGAAATAGAGATCTGGCGCTTGATCTCCTCGGCGTCGTAGTCGCAGACGGTGTTGCCGTCGGCGGTACGGCCCAGACGATCCGTTCCCTTGGTCATGAAGAGCATCTGCTCGGCCAGAGTCGTCTTGCCGGAGCCACCGTGACCCAGCAGGCAGATGTTGCGAATGTCATTGGCAGTCATATACAGTATTCTCCCTTCGTTTGGTACGAATGCGCCGTCCGGCGCAGCCAGTCAATAAGGAGAGTATATACTATTTTTTTGCACTTGACAAATACAACTTTCAGCGTCTTTTTTGTGAAAAATGCCGGGAGGCTCAACGGCTCTCCCGGCATGGGTATGGAATGGTATCAATAGTGGCGCACCAGTCCCGCCAGCAGCAGCACCGTCAGCAGCCACAGCAGCAAAAAGCACAGGAAATTCAGGGCCGACAGAGCGGCAAAGGCCCCCACGGAGGTGAAATAATACGCCAGCAGCAGGCCCGACAGCCCGCCCAGCCACGACAGCACCGTTCCGTCCCGGATGGCACGCCGCATCCGGCGGCTGCCGATGACCGTTTCGGCAAAGGCCATCAGCCCGTCCCGGTAGATGATGGCGTGGGGCCGTCCACGGCCCTCCGTCAGCTCCGACAGGGCCAGACGGGTGGAGATATCCGGGTACAGGGGCCGGGCGTCCAGCCGGAATTTCCGCTTCAGCAGCGCCGGAGTGATGTTGGCGCTGCGGGTGGCCAGCACCGGAGTGATGCGGTTGCGGCGCATGGCCCGCAGCGCCCACTCCACGTTGCGGGAGGGCTGGTATTTGATGGCAAAGATGGCGATGAGCTGACCGTCCACCGCCAGAAAAACGCCGGTCTTGAGCTTCAGGTCACGGGGCAGGGACACATGGTGCTTTTTCATGAAGTAGGCGCTGCCCATGGTGACAGATTCCCCACGGATGGTACCGCCGATGCCGCCGTCCTCGTAAAAGCGCAGGTCCTCCAAATGCAGGTGGGTGCCGCCCTCGCTGGCCAGCAGCTGGTCAAACAGCGGCGTCAGCTGGCTTCCGGCGGCCTGTGCCGCCGTGGCGGCGTAGGACACCACCTTGCCGATCTCCTCGCCGTACAGCTTCAGTCCGTTGAGGCTCACCGTTCCCGGTGGGAACAGGTCGTCATCCGTCACCACCATCCGCCGGGCGGCGGTGATGGCGGAGGCCCCGGCATAGCCCGCCACGGCGCTGCCGCTGCGGTTCAGACGCCGGTTCAGCGACGACAGGGGCAGCGTTCCCGCCAACGGCAGAGCCAGCGGCAGTCCGCCGGACAGCAATGCCGACCAGATCCACAGTGGCCGCACCGGCTGCCCCTCCCCGCCGAAGCACACCACCGCCGCCAGAATGGAGGCAGCGGCCAGCGCCAGCGGTGTCAGGATGATCTGCCAGCGATAGGAGACATCCGGCTGGTGGGAGAGGCGGTAGAAGCCCTCCGCCGTTCCCTGCTGCTTGCAGGCCCCGGCGGGAGTCACGGATACGTTGTAGGGCGGCTCACCCCCCAGATCGGCCAGCCGGAAGCCTGCGAGCCGGGCTTTGGCCGCCAGCAGCTGGCCCCACAGACACAGCAGCAGGGAGATGACCGGGACGGCCGCCAGCGGCAGCTGCTCCCCATAGCCCAAGGCGGCGTAGACGCAGTCCCCCAAACACACCAGCGATGCCAGCAGCGCCGCCGCCTCGCAGGTGATGCGGTGCTGGGACAGCTGCTTGCGGGCGCTGCGCCAGACCCGGCCCGACAGGGCCAGTGCCAGCAGCAGCGATCCGCCGGGGATAATCCCCCGCAGCACGGGCAGCATGGCCCATAGCCGGGGAACATACAGTTCCAGACCGTCCAGCACGGACAGCACCGTCAGCAGCACCGCCTCCGGCAGTACGCACCAGCACTGGCGTTTTAAGCGGGCGCAGCGACGCTTCTCGGCCCGGACGGCCACGTCCATATCCGGCTCCGGATCGGGTTCCGGCTCCGGCTGCGGCTCCTGCGGCTGCTCCCACAGGGTCTCCGTATCCTGCGGGATGGGGGCGGCGCTGCGGGGCCTTGTCAGCTTCTCCCACCAGTGCCGCAGCACCTCCCGCAGGGGCGGACGCTCCTCCAGAATGCCGTCCTCCTGCTCCTCCAGCACAGAGGAGACCGTGTCGTTCATGATCTGCTCCAAGGAGACCTTGGGTGGCTCCTCTGGCTCCGCTGATCCCTGCGGCTCCTCCGCCGGGGCGTTCTCCTCCGAAGATGCTTCCGTAGCAGTGGTCTCCGCCGTCGGCTCCTCGTCCTTCTCCGGTACCGGTTGGTGCGGGAAGTGGATGATCTGGGTTTCGGACGGCTGGTCCTCCTCCGGCAGCAGCGGGCCGCCGGAGGAAAATACCTCCTCCAGCACCTCCGCCGGGAAATCCATATCCACCGGGTCGGCGCCGGGGGTGAACCGCAGTCCCTCCGGCTTCCTGGGGAGCTCCGCCGCAGCAGAGGTCTCCGGTTCAGCGTGGGGCTCCGGCTCTGCGGAAGCTTCCTGCTGAGCAGGGGCTTCTGCCGGAGCAGTCTCCGGGGAGTTTTCCTCCGCAGGCAGATCCTCCGTCCGGTACAGGTCGCTGCCGCTGCCGAACTCCGCCAGAATGTCCTCCAGAGTAAACTCCGGTATTTCGTTGTGATCCTCTCGGTGTTCCATGGTACCTCTCTTTTAGATGCTCCGGGTCCTTACACGGTGCGCTGCCGCACCGCCTCATACAGCAGGATGGCAGCCGCCGCCGATGCGTTCAGGGAAGATATCCTCCCCCGCATGGGGATGCTCACCAGAAAATCGCAGTTCTCCGCCACCAGCCGGCTCATGCCGTCGCCCTCGGAGCCGATGACAATGGCCGCCGGGCCCTTGAGATCGGCGTCATAGAGCCGGGTCGTTCCCTCGGCGGCAGTGCCGAACACCCAGATGCCTTGCTTTTTCAGATCCTTCAGCAGGGACGGGATATTGGCCACCCGTGCCACCGGCATATAGCTGACGGCCCCGGCGGAGGTCTTGGCCACAATGGCCGTCAAACCGGCGCTGCGGCGCTTGGGGATGATGACCCCGTGGGCTCCGGCGCACTCGGCGGTGCGGAGGATGGCCCCCAGATTGTGGGGGTCGGAGATCTCGTCGCACACCACCAGCAGAGGCGGCTCCCCCTTGGCGGCGGCGGCATCCAGGATGCTCTGGACGCTGACGTATTCCCGGACGGCGGCCAGGGCGATGACCCCCTGGTGGGAGTGGGTGCGGCTCATGGCGTCCAGCTTCCGCCGGTCCGCCTCCACCACCACCACACCGGCCTCCCGGGCCCGGGAGGCGATATGGCCCAGGGTCTTGTCCGTCTCGCCCTTGGCCAGATAGATCTTGTCAATGGCCGTTCCGGCCCGCAGGGCCTCAATCACAGCGTTGCGGCCCTCGATGAGGCCGTCGGCCTCCGCCTGGGGGGCGGGCCGTCTGGTTTCGTTGTCTCTCATGGTGCGATGTCCTCGTTTTTTCGATATTTTATCCAGTATACCATATTCCATGGACAAGATAAAGCGCCCGGGACACAAATTTTTCGCCATTTTTCCCGGCGGGCTTTCTTGTATCAGGCCGGAAAATGTGGTATGATAAATTATTAAATTAGGGAAGTGCCGCCTTTTTCACGACACGGGGCGGCTGGGAGGTTTCCATTGGACAGAAAGCAAGTGCTTCTCGACGACGGGCAGATGGCCCGCCAGCGGGAATTTACCGAAAAAATCCACGCCATGCACCAGGCCCGGGGCCGGACGCCTCTGGCTCTGGTGGACACCTTCGGGTGCCAGCAGAACGTGGCCGACAGCCAGCATATCCTGGGGATGCTGCGGGACATGGGGTGCGAGTTCACCGACGATGCCGCCCGGGCGGACATTGTGGTGATGAACACCTGCGCCATCCGGGACCATGCGGAAAAGCGGGTATACGGCACCCTGGGCGCCCTGACCCACACCAAGAAGCAGAACCCGGAGCAGATCATCTGCCTGTGCGGAGGTGGCGGAGAAGGTCCGGACCAGCTATCGCCATGTGGACCTGGTGTTCGGGCCCCAGGCCCTGTGGAAGTTCCCGGAACTTCTGTATCAGGTGTATACCCGCCGGGGCCGGGTGTTCTCCGTGGAGAACGAGCACGGCTCCATTGCCGAGGGGATGCCCGTGGTCCGGGAGGGCCGGGTCCGGGCGTGGGTGTCCATCATGTATGGGTGCAACAACTTCTG
>ERZ839741.3123-NODE-3123-length-13782-cov-5.283747_pt1 | contig 13782 bp, 16 predicted proteins | sample MGYA00519880_ERZ839741 | MGnify/ENA primary metagenome ERZ839741 (study PRJEB31850, sample SAMEA3708851) | human gut metagenome | biome: human gut; feature: human-associated habitat; material: faeces | place: China | collected 2014 ... | reverse complement strand
GTACGGTTCTTAGAGGGGAAAGCTCCCGTAAGGGGGCTGACCTACTCGACATCGAAATGTATCTCAATGAGGCGCACTCGCAGGGGTTGCGCTCCGTACGCTGTCACTGCAACGTCATGGCATGGGCCGAGAGCGAAGCGGAGTTGAAGCGCATCCGCAACGACGTAGGGTCGCAGCTGGCCCTTATGGGCTGCACGCCGCGTCATAACACGGTGGACGTTCCGGTGCTGTTCTGGGCGGCGATTCCCGGCAACGAGGCCGACTTCCCCGCCGAGGAGAGTTTCTACACCTTCCTCGATCAGGCGCTCTGCCTTTTCAACGAGGAGACCAACTACCGCTCGTCGCTCTCGCCCTTCGGAATCAAGATGTCCGACCGCCTGTCGGGCATACCCCTCCATCTGGACATCTCGGACCTTCCGATGAGGCGCGGCGTCATCACGAATCGGAATAAATTTATCCTCGGACCGTCGGGCTCGGGCAAGAGTTATCTGACGAACCATCTGGTTCGTCAGTACTGGGAGCAGGGTTCGCATATCCTGCTGGTCGACACGGGCAACTCCTACCAAGGGCTCTGCTCGCTGATTCACGCCAAGACCAAGGGCCGCGACGGGGTGTATTTCACCTACACCGAGGAGGCGCCCATCGCCTTCAATCCCTTCTATGTCGAGGACGGAGTGTACGACGTGGAGAAGCGCGAGTCGCTCAAGACGCTGCTGCTGACCCTTTGGAAACGCGAATCCGAGGAGCCGACGCGCTCGGAGGAGGTGGCGCTCTCGAACGCCGTGAACCTCTACCTCTCGAAGCTCCGCACCGACCGCTCCATCGTCCCCTCGTTCGATACCTTTTACGGGTTCGTCGAAACCGACTACCGGCGGCTTCTGGAGCAGAAGCGCGTGCGCGAGAAGGATTTCGACCTCGAAAACTTCCTGAACGTGCTGGAACCTTACTATAAGGGCGGCGAGTACGACTACCTGCTGAACTCCGACAAACAGCTGGATTTGCTGGACAAACGTTTCATCGTCTTCGAGCTGGACAACATCTCCTCGAACCGGACGCTGCTGCCGGTGGTGACGCTCATCATCATGGAGACCTTCATTTCGAAGATGCGGCGGCTGAAAGGAGTCCGCAAGATGATTCTCATCGAGGAGTGCTGGAAGGCCCTCACCTCGGCCAATATGAGTGCATATATTAGGTATTTGTTTAAAACCGTTCGCAAGTATTTCGGCGAGGCGGTCGTGGTGACGCAGGAGGTGGACGACATCATCTCGTCGCCCATCGTCAAGGAGTCGATCATCAACAACGCCGACTGCAAAATCCTTTTGGATCAGCGCAAATACCTCTCGAAATTCGACGGCATACAACGTCTGCTGGGACTGACGGACAAGGAGCGGGCGCAGATTCTCTCGATCAACCTCTCGAACGATCCCAAACGCCGCTATAAGGAAGTGTGGATCGGACTCGGAGGCGTACAGTCGGCGGTCTATGCCACCGAAACATCGATCGAAGAATATTTGACCTATACCACTGAGGAATCGGAGAAAATGCAGGTGATGGAACTCGCCGGGAAGCTCGGCGGCGACATCGAGGCCGCCATCCGGCAGTTAGCACGCGAGCGTAAAACGAACACCGAATCTTAATTCCTCCTGTTATGAAACAGTTGCTTTGGATATGCGCCGGTATCCTGCTGACATTGGCCGCCGTGCTCGGAGCTTTCCGCCTCTTCTACGATTACGAATACCGCAAAATCCGTCCCCTGTGCGGAGCATGGCATTCGACGCTCGACGACACGCGGCTGGTGATCGAGCCGTGCGGTGATAAATTCCGCATCACCATCACGCGCCGCGGCACGTCCGAAACGCATGCTCTGCACTACAAGGATTGCGTCTATTATACGGCCTACGGCGGATGCCGGGTCGATCTCTTTTACACGCCCCCCGGCCGATGCACTGCTCCTCATGCCGGGCGGCGCTTTCAAACGAACCTCAAAACTCAAAAACAATGAACAGTAACCAATCGACGCCTGCGTCGGCCGTAGCGGCCCTTCAGCAGGAGATCAGAACCCGCACCGAAGTTATCCGCACCTTGGCGGACCTTCGGGAACAACTCGACGCCGACCGTATCTGCGGAGCGTGGCTCTCGGCGGAAAACAACCTCTCGGCTTCGATACGCCGCATCGGCGAGGGCATGTGGCGCATCCTCGTTTTCGACCACGCGCTCTGCTACAAACGCCTCGTACAGGACGGCATCATCGCGCTGCGCCGCCACCGTCTTTGGCTCGGCGCCGACGACGACAACCGCGTGATCTACGATGCTGCCACCGAGACACTCACCATCGGCTGTTATGGACGCTTCGTTCCGGAGGACAGCATCCGCCGCCGGGACGACGACGAAATCATTGCCGCAGAACCTTTCAACGAACCGGCCGAATAATGGAACCGCGTTCGGTATTTCCGGGCTGCCCCGGCAAGCAGGGGCAGCCCTTCGGCAAACGCCGCCCGCAGTCATACATTTCTAAATCCGACGGTTATGGAATGGAAAGATAGGATTGCACGGCTATTCCGCCGCAAGCCGGACTGGGAAAGGGAGCATCGAAGTACCCTCATTGCCCGTCATGCAGAGAACCTGCTTCGGGAACGGGATATAAGCAATGTTACAGATCTTGTGCGACGGCACCGGAAATCGGATCTGACCATTGCCGGAATCGGACTGGCAATGAATACAGCGACAGACCGCTTTCTCAAGACGCCCGAAGATGCAGCAGGAAAAGATATGCTGGAGCTGATGGATGCCCTGCACAGGACACCGTTTGCGAAAAAGATCGGGCGGCGCCTCGCGGAGGTTCCGGCGGACACCGCCCACTCCCTGCACGGCCTGCTGGCCATGCACACCTTTCTCTTGGATGCTTATCTGGAGCAGCATCCCGACAGCAAGCTCCGGCAGCCTCCGATGGACGAAGTGCAGGCAGCAGCGCATATCATTAACCGGCAGTTCCGCGCCGAGACGTTCCGCGAGCTGCGCCATCTGGCAGAAACGAGAGGACGTTATATGCCCTCCTGTTACGTCGTACGCCTCTACGACTGGGACGCCGACATGGGCCGGTTGCAGAAGATGCGCGGGCGGCTGGACGGCCCGGCATGTCCGGACGATCCGCAGCAGGTGTACCAGCTCCGGGAGCGAATCTGGAAGGCCGAGAACCGCATGGTGCGGGAAGCCGAGAGGATATTAGAGAGTGATCCGGAAATTTCCCTGCGGCAAACCTACATTGAAAAACTCGATGCCGAGTTGCAGACATTGGGATGGCTTGCACGCTTCCCGGAGCGAATCGACGACAGCCGTATTAACCGGCAGCTGCTCGACAAATACAGGATTCTTCCCGGCATATCACCAGCCAAGCAATACGGGCAGGTCGAGAAAGCCTTCCGCGAGCTGGATGCCCGCCTTGTCCGCATGACCGGGCGGCAGTCCTACGCCAACGATCTGTTCGAATCCCTGCGGCAGAAAGGCCCGAAGCCGGAGAAACATATTTCCGGGGTGCGGCAGAAAGAGATCGATTCTACAAGAAAAGAGCAAACCGGACAACCGGCTTCGGGTCGGCGGATAAAACGATGATGCCCGTCTTCGGGTGAATATCCTCAATAATACAATCAATTCAAGCATGAAACAGAAAATCATCCTGCTGTGTCTGTGCCTTGTCTGCACGGGCCTCAGCACATACGCCCAGTGGGTCGTCTCGGACCCTACGAACCTCGCGCAGGGGATCGTCAACTCCACTAAGCAGGTTGTCGAAGCCGCCAAGAACGGCTCCACCATGCTGCAAAGTTTTCAGGAAACCGTGAAGATTTATGAGCAGGGAAAACGATACTACGACGCCCTGAAGTCGGTCAGCAACCTCGTCCGCTCGGCCCGCAAGGTACAGCAGTGCATCCTGCTCGTGGGCGAAATCTCGGACATCTACGTCGACGGTTATCGCCGCATGGTCGGCGACGAGAACTTCACGCCCGCGGAGCTCGCGGCCATCGCCGCAGGCTACGCCCGCATCATCGAGGAGTCGGCCGGGGAATTGAAGGAGCTGCAGGACATCGTGAACCCTACGGACATGTCCCTGACGGACAAGGACCGGATCGACGTGGTGCAACGCGTCTACGGCGTTCTGCGGCGCCATCGCGACCTGGCACGTTACTACACGCGCAAGAACATCTCCATATCCCTGCTGCGGGCCGCCCGGAAGCGGGACATGGAGGGTGTGCTCTCATTGTACGGAACCGACGAACAACGTTACTGGTAGCCGACGATGGTACACATGCTTTCCCTTACGGAGAATCTGCACACAATTCTCCGGGTGTTATACGACGATATGATGGCGCTGTGCTATCCGATATCGCAGGTCGCAATGGCCATCGCAGGGATCGGGGCGCTGCTCTACATCGCTTACCGCGTCTGGCAGTCGATGGCCCAAGCCGAACCTATCGACCTCTTTCCCCTTATGCGGCCCTTCGCCGTCGGCATCTGCATCCTATTCTTTCCGATGCTGGTGCTGGGAAGCCTGAACGGCATTCTCTCGCCGCTGGTAAAGGCCACGCATTCGCTCATGGCCGGGCAGACGCTCGACATGCAACAGTGGCAGGAGCGGCGTGAGCGGCTCGAACTCGAAGGCCGCGAGCAGATGCCCCCGGACAGCTACTACGCCGAGGACGAGGAGATGGAGCGTGAGCTCAGTGAACTGGGCGTGGACGACCAGACACAGCAGACACTCGACCGCATGAAAGAGGAACGCTCCTCATGGTCGGTGAAGGGGCTCATCTTCAAAGGCTTGGCATGGATACTCGAACTGCTCTTCGCGGCGGCGAGCGTCATACTCGACGTGCTGAGAACCTTCTATCTGGTCGTGCTGTCGCTGCTGGGGCCGATCGCCTTCGCAATCTCCGTGTTCGACGGATTCCAGTCCACGCTGACGCAATGGCTCACGAAATACGTCTCGATCTACCTGTGGCTGCCGATCTCGGATCTTTTCTCGGCGATCATCGCACGTCTGCAAAGCCTCGCCATGCGGCATGATACCGAACTTATGGAGCAGGGATACAACTGGTATGTGGACTGGTCGAGCAGCCTGAACCTGATCTTCATGCTCGTGGCCGTGTGCGGATACCTCTGCATCCCCTCGATCGCCTCGTGGGTCGTGCAGGCGAACGGATTCGCCGCCTACAACAAGACCGTCTCGAAGATGACCTCGCTCGTTAGCGCCGGGGCCGGATGGACGGCCGGCAAAGCATGGGCCGGGGCCAAAGGCGCCGGCTCGGCGGCATGGTCCGGCGGTAAGGCCGTGGGACGCGGCATCATGAACGGCGCCCGGCTTATTTTCAGAAAATAAAATAACCCGTTATTATGGAATTCAAGTGTTTAACGAACATCGAAACATCGTTTCGGCAGCTGCGCATGTACGCGCTCGTCTTCGCCGGAATCTGCGCCGTCGTTACCGTGGCGGCGGTCTGGATGTCCTACTCTTTCGCCGAACGGCAGCGGCAGAAGATCTACGTGTTGGACAACGGACGCTCGCTGATGGTGGCGCTCTCGCAGGACCTCGCACAGAACCGTCCCGTAGAGGCCCGTGAGCATGTGCGGCGCTTTCACGAGCTCTTCTTCACCCTCTCGCCCGACAAGGCAGCCATCGAGTCCAACGTCGGACGCGCCTTGCAGATGGCCGACAAAAGCGCCTTGTCCTACTACAAGGTTCTGCAGGAGAAGGGATTCTTCAACCGCCTGATCGCAGGCAACGTCTCGCAGATGGTCAAAGTGGACAGCATCCGCTGCGACTTCGACCGCTATCCCTACGAGGTTACGACCTTTGCACGGCAGCGTATTCTGCGCGAAAGCACCGTCACGGAGCGGTCGCTCGTCACGACATGCCGTCTGGTGAACGTCTCCCGCTCGGACAACAACCCGCAGGGCTTCATGGTCGAAGCGCTGAACATCGTCGAGAACAAAGACATCGCGACCTATGACCGCTAAACCGCATTCCCTGCGCTGCCGCATCCGTTGGGTGCGGCGGTCGCTGCGGCGCCGGCACGACACGCTCGCGCCCTGCATCCGGGAACGGATCGTACTCGCGGCGCTCGTCCTGCTTCTCTTCCTTTACCTCTGGCTCCTGTTCGCAGCGGACATGGGATCGGAGTTAGAGATCGGACATCCCGAATTATTACATCTTAAACCGTAAACCATTATGACAGAAAACAAGAATCCATGCAGCGACCCTTCGGCGGAGTTCGAACGGCAGCGCAAACGCAAGGTACTGCTCTTCACGGCGATCCTCGGATGCATCTTCTTCGTCGTGCTGTGGTTCATATTCCGGCCTGCGCCCGTCAAGCCCCAAGAGGGGGCCGCGGGGATCAATACGTCGGTCCCGGACGGCAAGGCGCAGGCCACCGTCGGAGACAAACGCAAAGCCGCGGAACAGCTCCGCAGCGAGGAGCAGCAGCAGAGACGCATGATGACACTCGGCGACAACTCGTTCTCGCTGCTGGACGACGGACTCAAAGCTGCCGAGGAGCCTGCACCGGCGGACAACCCCGCACTGCGGGCCTCCGAGGCCAACCGGGCCATGCAGCGGCAGGTGCAGGGCTTCTACGCCGCTCCGCAGCGCAATGCCGAGGTCGAAGCCCTGAAAGAGCAGGTCGCAGCCCTGCAATCCCAGCTCGACGCCGAGCGGCAGCAGCCCGATCCGCTGGAACTGGCCGAGGAGCAGTACAAGCTCGCCCGGAAGTATCTCGGCGGCGGAGTGGCCGTAGATGAAGAAACTGTTGAGCCGACAAAGCAGCGGAAGGATTCGCGCCTGTCGGTCATGCGGCCCGTTCGGGAAGGTGAGGTCGAAGCATCGACGCTCGACACACGGGCGGATTTCACCGTCGAACGCAACTTGGGATTTCTCACGGCGGCAGGTGGCGTCGCGCATGCCGATATTCCGACCGTCAAAGCCTGCGTAGCTCAGACACAGGTCATACGTGCCGGAAGCACGGTACAGCTGCGGCTGCTGGAAGCCGTGCGTATCGACGATACGGTGATCCCCCGCAACACCCCGTTATACGGTCTTGCGACGATCTCCGGGATGCGGCTGCAAGTCACGGTGTCGTCCGTCGAATACGGCGGGCGGATCTTCGCTGTCGAAGCCGCGGCTTACGACCTCGACGGCCAACCGGGGCTCAACGTCCCGAACTCCCGCGAGCGGACGGCCCTCAAAGAGGCGCTGGCGTCCGTAGGACAGACTGCCGGGACGAGTGTAAACGTCACCCGTTCGGCCGGGCAGCAGGTGTTGTCCGAGCTGGCGCGTGGAGGATTGCAGGCTTCGTCGCAGTATGTCGCCGGGAAGCTCCGCGAGGTGAAGATCACCCTCAAAGCCAATCATCAGTTATTATTGATTTCAAAAGAATAGAACACACATGAAACGAGACCTTATTTATCTGATCCTGATCGTCGCGGCAATCGCAGCGGTAAAGGTTACGGCGCAGATGACACCGGAAACGCCGGCTGAGATCCGGCCCCTACGTATCGAAGCGGGATTCACCAAGACCGTACATATTCTTTTCCCGTCGCCCGTGACCTACATTGACATCGGCTCGATGGACATCATAGCAGGCAAGGCCGACGGGGCCGAAAACGTCGTGCGGGTGAAGGCGGCCGTGCGGAATTTCGCAGCAGAAACAAACCTGACGGTCATCACCGAAGACGGCGGATTTTTCACTTTCGATGTCTATTATGCCGAGAATCCGGCTGTCTCGACCGTCAATCTTACAGTGCAGGATCAGCAGACGGAAGGTGTGAAGAAACCGGATGCCGCAGGCGATTATCAGCCGACGGCCCCAGCATCCGAAAGCCGGGTGCTGCTGCGCGAGGTAGGGCGCGAGAAACCCGCGACCGTAAAGCGCATGTTGAACGACATATACCGGCAGAACCGCACGGATGTGAAAGGCATTCGCACGAAAAAGTACGGCATCGGGGTCGAAGTGCTGGGGATTTACGTGTTCAATGACGTGATATACATGCACACCTGTATCTCGAACGACACGAATATCTCTTTCGAGGTGGATGCGCGGCGATTCATCGTAGCGGATCGCAAACTCGCCAAGCGCACGGCACAGCAGCAGACGCCGCTCGAAGTCCTGCGCGTATGCAACGATCCGGCAGTCGTGAGGGGACATCAGCGTCAGCGAACGGTATTCGCGCTGCCCAAACTGACGATCTCCGATGACAAGGTGCTTTTGCTGGAAATCATCGAGAAGAACGGAGCCCGGCATCAGACGGTGGAAATACCAGCCGAAGAGTTGTTAGAAGCAAAACTGCTGTAACGGGAAAAATAAGATTCGATGTTCGTACACTTTCTAACGGCTATTTGCCTGACAATGGGAATATTGTCGGTACTGGTCGCCATCGGACTATGTTGGTTGATCCTCTTTCCGGAGTATCCGAAACACAGATATTGATCCGGGGTTGAACCCAATTAAAAGTGCCCGGTAAAACCGGACACTTTTAATATTTTACAGCTTACAATTCTCTGGTGTGGCAGGCAGGTCATTCCACGACTTGTCCGCCATAGTGCAATGTGCATATCTCACGGTGTATCTGCCGACATAGCAACTCGATAACCCGTTCGGAAAGATCGTGCCGCACCGTGTGCATGAAGCGGCGGTTCTCGATGCGGCTGAACAGACTCGTGCCGTCTTCGGCGACGGCGCAGCAGATTTGCTCCTCGCGGAAACGGTCGTAATCGGTGAAATATTCCACGTCGGGAGCGATACGTATATAAGATTTCATAGGTTCGTCAGATGATGTTTTGACACAATTCGGGGTGGCGGTATGGCGGGAGCCGCGGGCGTCCGCCCGTTCGCGTCTGCGGCAGTCATGCCGCAGACGGAAACCGAAACTTATTTATGGTGTCGCAAGGTCGTTGAATCGCAGTTCGATAGTTGTCTGCAACAATCCCGGCGGGCAGGAACAAGTGTCCCTAATGTTCAATTCTTCGGAGAAAATATGTACGGTATAGCAGCGTGCCGCTCGCTCCCGGGAAATCCGGATACCCCAAGTATGGCCGTTTCGGCGTGCGAAAAAAATGTGATTCCCCGCACCTGCCTGGATCAGATCGAAAACGGCGATTCCATGCCGGCGAAGATCGTCGATAAATTCTTTCAGCATGATTCTATTCGGTTTTATGGGGACGGCCCGCAGGCCGTCCCCGATCAGACTTTAGGCGGCTTTCTTTGTCGTTTTCTTGGTGCTCTTACCCGTTTTGCCCTCTTTCTTGGCGGCTTTGGTCTTGGCTTTCTCCTGTGCCTCGGCAACGGCAATACGCTCGTCGAGACGGTCGTTGCGCTTCGTGTATTCCTCGTCGAACTGCGCTTTCACAACCTCGTATTTCTCTTTGTGGTGCAAGGCTGCAAATTCCATCAGCAGTTGCTTCCCCGTTTTGTCGAAACCGATGTCGGATGTAAGGCTTTTTACAAGAAAATCGCGGGTGATGAGATCGCGTTGTTCGTCGGTCAGCGCATTGACGACAGCGATTTTCTGTTCGGATGTCAAATAATACGCTTCGGGAAATCCCACGGCGGCGAGGTGCTCGCGCCGCAGGCTTCCGAGCATGATGTAATAGAGAATGTTGTCTTCCAGCTGGGTAAACGGCGTCGGGGCGATCTCCTCGTCGCGGACGATCTGCCGGACGGCTTCGACGGTTTTTTCGTGTGCGAGTTCCGTGTTGCGGATTTTCTTCTCCTCAAGGCGGGCGATCAGTTCCCCGGTCGATTCCCTGCCTTTGGTGACTTGGTTCACATAGACCAGCCGGGCGTTGTCGCGCGAGGTTTTGACGAAAATCCGGATCGCCCCGGCGTCGTGCTTGGCCAGCAGGTCGGCGGTCTTTTCCTCGGCGGCCTTTTTCTGCTGTTCATAGATCTGCATTGCCGCGGTATAGTCGGCATCGGTGGCATAATCCGCCGGACATGGTTCTGCGGGCATAGCGGGCATTTCCTGCACCTGCCCGTATTCGAACGCCTTGCATTCGACCCCGTTTTCGGTCATATGCTCTACGGCCTTATCATGGTCGTCGCATCCGTAACGGTCTTTGCAAAGGATGAATTTCGGGTTTTGCGCGAGCAGTTCTCCGCTTTTTCGCTCGATGAATTCGCGGTTTTTGGCTTCGAGACATTCCCGGTTCGTACACCGTCCGCTTCCCGTGGCGAACATATCGTATAGATTGGTGTTGTGCTTGCATTTGGCGCACGCCGTTTGGTCGAAGCGGTACCGGGCCAGATCGTTCGTATAATGGGCGTCTACCATCCGCTTGAACTCCTTTACGGAGTATTTCCGCCACCCCTCCTCGTCTTTGAGGCGGTCTTTGCAGATCGTCTTTTGCAAGTCTTTCCCGTATCGTGCCAACTCCATAGCGAGACCCAATGTAATAGAGTTTTCGCGCAGGAGTTTTTTTGCATCGGGGATCAGTTCGTTGAGTTTCATCCGGTAGTAGATATACTGCTCGCTCTTGCCGAAGCGTGCGGCCACGGCGGCGGCATCCCCGCCGAGGGTCTGCATGGCGGCTTTGTAGGCTTCGGCCTCGTCGAGCGGCGGCATCTCCTCGCGCTGAATGTTCTCCGAAAGCGCGAGGTCGAAGATCGCCCGTTCGTCCGCGGGGGCGGCATCGACGATGGCCTCGATTTCGGTCTGGCCGAGCAGTTGCACGGCGCGGTAGCGGCGTTCTCCGCAGACGATGATATAACCGCCTTGTTCTGCGGCTCGCACCCGGATGGGCTGAATAAGGCCGTGCGTGGCAATGGAGGCGGCCAGTTCCGCGAGGGCATTCTCGTCGTAACTCCGCCGCGGATTGTTGGGATTGGGGCGGATTTTGTCGATAGCGAGCAGAACGGTCGATTTCGTGCTCTGGGTGGCGGTTGCGGTCGTGGTGTCGGTTTCGTTCGTTTTCATGGTGTGATGGTTCATTAGAATTGATATGTTATTGTGGAATTAATTGATCAGATGATATGCTGTACCGCTGGCAAGGTATTCCCATGCGTTACTTTCAGCCAGTTCTGCGAAATACTCCTCGCTGCGGCAATACCGGGCATCGTCGCGGCATGCCCGGAAAAAGGTGTCCAGACAACATTCGATCAGATCGTAGAAAGTCGTATCGTCCGGATGCGTGAAGAAGCAGTATATCGGATCGAGGATCATATTGTCCATATAATACCCTGTCAGCGGACATTCCGTCGTACAGAATAGGCGGCTTCGGCGGCGTCTTCTCCCTTTGTAGTAGATTTTCGGGACGAACAGATGCGATCCGAAATTGTTGTGTAGATAGGCGGCGAGCCGTGCTCCATGCAGATTTTCAATAGTATCTTCGTAAGGCGAATACCAGCTGAAAGAGTAGGAATAACCGTCGTATTCCCATTTATTGCACCGTATGCCGAGTAGATCACAGAAGGCATTCAGCGTTTGTTTGTTCTCCGCATTCCATCCGTATTCCGGTTCATCGTTGAGCCACTTGCGATATGCCCGTGCCCGTGCTTCGGGCGAAAGTTCGCCCAGCGAGAAAATTTGGTAGGTTACGGTTTCCGTTCTCATGATCTTGAAAGGTATTTGATCAGTTGCTTGTGGCGGTCGTACGGTATTTTGAACAGCAGGTAGGTAATGCCTATGCCGTTGCGCGATGCGTTGTGAAGGAGTTGCCGCAGATCGGGATCTTCCCCGGCCGTGACGCCGAACACCTCCGGCATGTATTTTTCCGGCAACCGGGTGCGCATCATGTAGTCGAAATCCGCCGTGCGCTGTATGATTTCTTCGTATGATTTCATAATAAGGTCGTTAAGAATGAGAGGATCGAATCACCGGACATGGCATGCGCGTTGTCCCAATTCCGCCATTGCTGTCCGTCCTTGTTTTGTAGCGAGAGGTTGAAAAGAGGGGCTTTCCCCTGCGACCATTTGCCGGAATAAATCCGGATGCTGAAAGTGCGTACATGGCCGCTGAAATCGAAAAAGGCGGTGTATTTTTCTTTGCCGTTGATCTCCAGCAGGAGCGCGGCGATAGCTGTTATCTGTTCGTTCATGCTCTCGGGTGTTGTGGGGCGGGCGGATGCCCGCCCCGGATTGAATGTTATTTGAGATAGGCGGCCAATGCGCTGCGCACCTCTTGTTCTCGGCGTTTGGAGAAAATCCACCCGGCGCACCGGGTGCCGTCGTGCGTAAGGTAGGCGCGAAACAGCCCGTTCAGATCGCGAAGCGTGTCACGCAGGGGTTTCGTATCGCCGAATACGGCGATCGACTTTTCGGAGTATTCCACGATCTCGACACGTGCGTCGGCCACGGTTTCGGGGGCGGTGGTCTGCACGGGTGCAGGGTTCTCGATGCATACATTGTCGGAATTTCCGGCCACGACGGCGAAACGCTTGATAATGCCCTCTTTGTCGCGGCACGATTCCTTGCTGACCTGCCAGCCCGAATAGCGGTGTGTACCGAGGTAATAACCGTGCCCCATGCTGTACTTTTCGCGGTGTTCGTACTCGCCATTACGCTCGGCCAGGTGTGCCGTGCCCTCGAACCGTGCCGCGGCCTTGCGCATTTCGGGGAACAGATCGCGCGTGTGGGTCGAGAATCCGAGAATAACCGTGCGCACGATGCGCGAGCCGAAATAGTCCGTATAGGGGTCGCATTCGCTTTCATGCTGTTCGCCGATGATGACGGCCACGGCATCGTCGGGAACGATCTGCCGCAGACGCTCCGCGCCGATGGTACGTAACCGTTCCGCGTCTTCCGCCGCCGCACGTCGGGCGGCTTCCTGCTCGGCTTTGAGGGCGTCGGCACGAGTGCGGAGCGCCGCGACCTCGGCGGCATCCATAAATTCGGGGTGCTCGTCGTCGTAATAGTGCCCGATACCGAATTTGTCCCGCAAGGGGCGAATCAGATCGGCAGTGTGCTCCTCGGCGGTTTCGGGGTCGATCAATCGGTAATTGTAACCGGATTGTGTGTGTTCGATTCCGGCCACGACCATGCGGCAATACTTGCTGTAAGGGCCGTCGAAAATGACGATCTGATTCTCCCGCACGCTCTGTACGTCGGTGTCGTAACTCTTTCCTGCGAATAACAATGTGACTTTTCCCATAGTTGTAAGGTGTTGAATGTTAGTAAAACAGCCGCAGAAGAAACCGCACGAGGACAACCACGGGGGAAAGGACGAGACGCACGATGTCCCGACACCGCCGCAAGAGCCATAACGAGAGGCAGAAACCCAAAAAACCGCCCGCACCGAGATAGATGCCCGCGAGAAATTTGAACGCCGCAAACGCGCCGAAAAGCACAGCCGCGAAACTTGCCGCAGACCTCCAAAACCCGCAGATGCCGGTGGGAGCGGTGCCGCTCCGTTTCAAAATTTCCCGTATGTCTTTGTGCTGTTTCATAACTACGACCTTTTTTTTATGCCGTATGGGCCGCGTTTGCCTTGCTTCCGTTTCTGTGGGCTATATTTCAGAGGGGCGGAATACAAACAAGATTTCAGGACAAAAAAATCAGCCGCAATATATAAGTTGCGGCTGATTTTTTTGTCTGAACCCGAAGGGCCCCGATCTTGGTTGTTTTCCGACCCCCTGCCATAGCTTCGCCCACGGAAACGGAAGCAAGGCAAATGCGGTGCATAACGTGCTAAACGGGGAGTAGGTAGTCTCGGAAACAGCACAAAGACATACGAGGAATTTTCAACCCGGACATTAGTGTCCCGTTAAAATTGGGACGAAGTTAATATTAATCAAATAGTCCCTCC
>ERZ839741.3114-NODE-3114-length-13803-cov-6.657041_pt1 | contig 13803 bp, 10 predicted proteins | sample MGYA00519880_ERZ839741 | MGnify/ENA primary metagenome ERZ839741 (study PRJEB31850, sample SAMEA3708851) | human gut metagenome | biome: human gut; feature: human-associated habitat; material: faeces | place: China | collected 2014 ... | reverse complement strand
AAGCTGCCAATGTGCGGGGTCAAGGGGCAAGGCCCCTTGCGTTCTCTTGGGGGATCAAAAGGGGGCCATTCTCTCACGTGAGAGAATGACCCCCTTTAACGTACCCCTGCACGGTGCAGGGGAATAAGAACCAGCGCTGCCGCGCTGTAAACCCTCAGACGATAGGATCGTCAATATCTCTCGTCGCATACGCGTTCAGCGCCCAATCCGCTCGCGCGCCGGCGAGATACTCATAATACCCCTGTGCGCCGATCATCGCGCCGTTGTCACCACAGAGCTTGAGCGGCGGCATGTAGAGCCGGTAGCTGTGCTTTCGGCACTCCTTTTCGAGCTCTGCGCGGATGAACGAGTTCGCGGCGACACCGCCTGCGGCGACGAGTACCTTGCGCCCGCTTTGCTGCATGGCGAGCATCGCGCGCGGGATGAGCTCGTCGACAACGGCCTGCGTGAAGTCGCGCGCAAGCGCCGCACGGTCGAGCTGCTTTCCCGTCTGCTCGGCGTTGTGGGCAAGGTTTACGACGGCGGTCTTGAGGCCCGAAAAGCTCATATCGAGAGGGCACCCGTCGATCTTTGCGCGCGGCAGCTCGTAAACGCCGCCCTCGCTCTCGTGGGCGAGCTTGTCCATCGCCGCGCCGCCGGGGTAGGGAAGGCCGAGCACGCGCGCGGCCTTGTCAAAGCACTCGCCCGCCGCATCGTCACGCGTCGCGCCGAGGAGCGCAAAGTCCGTGTAGTCGCGCACGTCGACGATGAGCGTGTTGCCGCCGGACATGCACAGCGCCAGAAACGGCGGCTCAAGCTCTGGGAACGCTAAGTAATTCGCGGCGATGTGGCCGCGGATGTGGTGCACAGGGATGAGCGGCACATTCAGCGCGTAGGCCGCGCTCTTGGCAAAGTTCAGCCCCACGAGCACCGCGCCGATGAGACCCGGCGCGTAGGTCGCGGCCACGGCGTCGATGTCTTTTTTCTCGACGCCCGCCTCCTTGAGCGCCTGATCGGTCAGCGCGGCGATGGCCTCGATGTGCTTGCGCGACGCGATCTCCGGCACGACGCCGCCGTAGAGCGCGTGCAGGTCGGCCTGCGACGCGATGGCGTCGGAGAAAATTTTTCGTCCGTCCTCGACGACCGCAACGGCGGTCTCGTCGCAGGAGGACTCGAAAGCGAGAATTTTCATTGCTGCGCCTCCGCTTCTGCCGCGCCGAATTCCTTCGTCATGATGATGGCGTCCTCTTTCGGGTGGTCGTAGTAGTTTTTGCGGCGGCCCTCGCCGCGGAAGCCGCGGCTGCCGTACAGCGCGATGGCGGCATAGTTGCTCTCACGCACCTCCAGCGTCAAAAACGCGAGACCGCTGCCCTCGGCAAAGCGGATGAACACGTCGAGAAGCTGACCCGCCACGCCGCCGCGGCGGCAGTCGGGGCGGACAGCCATCTTGGTGATGCAGCCCTCGTCCACGACGGCGAGCAGCCCCGCGTAGCCGACGACGCTGCCGTTTTCTGCATCCAGCGCGACTAAGAAGGCCGAGCACGCGTTTTCAAGCTCCTCTGCGAGCATGTTGCGCGACCAGGGGTTCGAGAAGCATGTGCGCTCAAGCTCGGCAACATCATTCAAATATTCGTTCGTCATCGGCACGATGCGGACTTTTTTCTTTAACTGTTCCATTGGTTTCCTCCGGTCATTTGGCTTCCAGCCAGTTTTTGCCCCAGTGGGCCTCGGCGGTCAGGGGAACGGAGAGGTGCACTGCGCCCTCCATCTCCTCGGTGAGGAGCCGTGCGACCGTCTCCTTTTCCTCCTCCGGGCACTCGACGATGAGTTCGTCGTGCACCTGCAAAATGAGCTTTGCCTTTAAGTTTTCCTTGTGCAGCCGCTCGTCGACGCGCACCATTGCGAGCTTGATGACGTCCGCGGCTGTGCCCTGGATGGGCATGTTGCGCGCGACACGCTCGCCGAACGAACGGGTATTGAAGTTGCTCGCCGCCAGCTCGGGCAGCGCGCGGCGGCGGTGCATCAGCGTTTCGACATAGCCGCGCTCTTTCGCCTGCGCGACGACCTCGTCCATATAGCGGCGGATGCCGGGGAAGCGCTCAAAGTACGTCTCGATATATTCCTTCGCCTCGTACACCGGCACGCCGATGTCCTGCGCGAGCGAGAAGGCGGAAATGCCGTATACGATGCCGAAATTCACGGCCTTCGCGTGCGAGCGCATCTGCTTGGTGACCTGATCGCTTGGCACGCCGAAGACCTGCGCGGCTGTGACGGTGTGGATGTCCTCGCCGGTCAAAAACGCCTGCTTCATCGCCTCGTCATCCGCGATGTGCGCGAGCAGCCGCAGCTCGATCTGGCTATAGTCCGCGTCGACGAGCACGCAGCCGTCCGCGGGGACGAACATGCGGCGGAATTCGCTGCCGAGCTGCGTGCGCGTGGGGATATTCTGCAAATTCGGCTCGGTCGAGCTCAAACGGCCCGTCGCCGTGACGGTCATCTGGAAGCTCGTGTGGATGCGCCCGTCGGGCGCGATGACCTTCAAAAGACCGTCGCAGTAGGTCGAGCGGAATTTCGCGTACTGGCGGTACTGCAAAACCTCTTCGACGATGGGATTCTCCCACCGGAGCTTTTCGAGCACGTCCGCGTTCGTCGACCAGCCGGTCTTCGTCTTTTTGCCGTGCGGGAGCTGCAATCTCTCAAAGAGCACCTCGCCGAGCTGCTTGGGGGAGTTGATGTTGAACGGCCCGCCCGCCTCTTCATAGATGTGCTGCTCGAGCGTCTTGAGCTGCACTTCCATCTCGCTGCCGAAGGCCGCGAGAGCGTTCGCGTCCACGCGCATGCCCGCGTGCTCCATGCGCGCGAGTACGGCGCAGAGGGGCAGCTCAACCTCATAATAGAGCTCGTGCAGCTCGCGCTTCTCAAGTTCGGGGGCAAAGGCCTCATACAGCGCATCGACGGCGCTGGTATAGACGTGGAACGCCGTCTCGGCCTCGGCCGTGTCGCCGAGCATCGAGAAAGCGTCTGGATCTAAGTGCTTCGGCTCGGCAAGCGTCTGGTGGAAGTAGGCGGCGAAGAGCGACGCGATATCGTACTTGCCCGCCGTCGCGTCGAGCAGGTACCCTGCGAGCGCGGTGTCAAAAATGAACCCTTCGATGGGAAGGTCGTTTTCGAGCAGCGTGCGCTGGAGGTCCTTGACGTTGTGGCTGACTTTCTTGATATCATCCGAGAACAGGGCGCGCAGCAGCGCGTTCCAGTCGCCCTCGTAGCGGCTGAAGTAGAACTCGGCAGAGACGGCGGTCGATTCGCCTGCAACGAAGTCGACGATCACGCCGGAAAGGTCCGGCAGCGCCAGCAGCGTCACGTGCTCCGCCTTGCGGAAGAGCGAGAGATATTCCTTGGCCTTTTCCACTGTGGTCACGGCCTCGGCGGTCACGGTGAGGTCGACCGGCTCCTCGGCGGCGGGGATGTCGGCGGGCGGCTTGAGACCGTATTTGTCGATGAGCTTGGTAAATTCCAGCTTCATAAAGAGCGGGTAGAGCGTGTCTGACGGCGCCTTGCGCAGATTGTCCTGCGGAGAAAATTCGAGTGGTGCGTCCGTCACGATGGTCGCGAGGTGGAAGCTCTGGCGTGCGCTCTCCTCGCCCTCGGTGAGCTTTTTGATGACGTTCGGCTTGGCCTCGATATCGGGGAGCAGCCGGTAAATTTCGTCGATGCTCTGGTATTTCTGGATGAGCGCCATCGCCGTCTTTTCGCCAACGCCCGGCACGCCGGGGATATTGTCGCTCGCGTCGCCCATCAGGGCCTTGAGGTCGACAATGTGGATGGGCGCAAAGCCGTAGACCTCACGAAAGCTCTCGGGCGTCATGTCCTTCGTCGTGGTCTGGCCCATGCGCGTGGAAATGAGCTTGACGGTCGTGTGCTCGGTCACGAGCTGCAAAGAATCCTTGTCTCCCGTGGCGACGACACAGTCCCAGCCTGCGCTTTCGCACTTGCGCGAGATCGTGCCGATCAGATCGTCGGCTTCAAAGCCCGCGAGCTCGTAGCGGGGAATGTTCATCGCGTCGAGCACGTCCTTGAGCACCGGCATCTGCATGGCGAGCTCTTCGGGCATGGCGTGGCGCGTGGCCTTGTAGCCCTCGTACTCGAGGTGGCGGAACGTCGGCTCGCGGCGGTCGAAGGCGACGCACAGCGCCTCGGGCTTTTCCTCGTCGAGTAAGCGGCCGAGCATCGTCAGAAAGCCGAAGATCGCGTGGGTGAAAAACCCGTCGCGCGTGGTGAGCGGACGGACACCGTAATAGGCGCGGTTGATGATGGAGTTGCCGTCTAAAACCATCAGCTTCACGGCATGCACCTCCCAAAATGCAAATTTTTACTAAATATAGTATAGCGCAAAGCAAACAAAAACACAACAGAAACCGGCGGAACTCTCGGCGCGGAGTGAGAAAGTGTGGTAAAAATAAACAGAACACTTGCAATTTCTTGTCGGGATGTTTATAATATTGACTGAAAATCTGTTTTGCTTCCTAATTTTTTGTTAGGAAGCGGGCGGAAAAACAAAAAAGAAAGGGAGAAAATCATGGAAAAGCTATTTAAGCTGAAGGCCAACGGTACTACGGTACGCACCGAGATCCTTGCCGGTCTTACCACGTTTATGACCATGGCCTACATCATCGCGCTCAACCCGAACCTGCTGACCAACTTTGCAGTGGGTACGCCGCTGTGGAACGGTGTGTTCCTTGCCACCTGCATCGCCTCGGCAATCGGCACGATTTGCATGGCGTTTTTCGCCAACAAGCCGTTCGTCATGGCACCCGGCATGGGACTCAACAGCTTCTTCGCGGTGGTCGTCGCCAACATCGCGGTCATCAACGAGTGCGAGTACGAGTCCGCGTTCCAGGCGGCGCTCGTCATCATCCTTGTCGAGGGTATCGTATTCCTCATCCTCACGCTCTTAAAGGTGCGTGAGAAGATCGTGGAGGCCATTCCTCTCGGCGTGCGCTACGGCATCGCTCCCGCCATCGGCCTGATGCTGATGAACGTGGGCCTTGGCTCCAACGTCGGTATCTACTCTGAAAACGGCGGCCCGTTCTACATGATGCGTGACTTCTTCGGCGCGCTGACGCCCAGCATCATCAAGGGCAACATGGGCTCGGGCTACGATGCGATGGTCCTGACCGTCGTGACCGCGTTCCTCGGCGTTTTCGTCATGGTCGTCCTCGCCAAGAAGGGCGTGAAGGCGGCAGTGCTGCTCGGCATGCTGTTCTCGTCCGTCATCTACTGGGCGGGCAGCGCCATCTTCCTGCATGTCAATCCGTTTGCGAGCCTCGCGACTGCGAGCTTTGTCCCGCCTTTCGCCGACATGGTCTCCACCACGCTTTTCAAGTTTGACTTTGCGGGCTTTGTGAACATCGGCTGGTTCACCGCCATCACGCTCGTCATCACCTTCTGCATGATCGATATGTTCGATACCATCGGCACGCTCGTCGGTACGGCCTCCCGCGCCGGCATGGTCGATCAGGACGGCAACATGCCCCAGATGAAGGAAGCCCTGCTGTCCGATGCCATCGGTACGGTCGCGGGCGCCTGCACCGGTACCTCCACCGTCACCACGTTCATCGAGTCCGCCTCCGGCGTGGAAGCGGGCGGCCGCACGGGCCTGACCGCGCTCACCGCGGGCATCCTGTTCCTCGCCTGCATGTTCCTCGCCCCCATCGCCGCCGTCATCCCCGGCGCTGCGACCTCCGCCGCGCTGATCTATGTCGGCGTTCTGATGCTCCAGGGCCTCAAGAATGTGGACTTCAGCGACATGGACCAAATGCTGCCGGTGTCCATCATGCTCATCGGTATGCCGATCTCCGGCTCCATCGGCCACGCCATCGGCCTGGGCCTCATCTCCTACACCTTTGTCAAGGTGCTCTCCGGCAAGGCTAAGGACGTCAGCGTTCTGACCTACGTGATCTCCGCGCTGTTCCTTGTCAAGTTCTTCGCCGTCGTGTAAGTGTGTGAAAAAACCTTAAAAAGAGCGTCCCGAACGGGACGCTCTTTTTTTCTGCGCCGCGGTATGATATCATGACGAAGATACATAGGGTAATAGGAGCGCACGGCGAAAAAACCTTGAAAAATCAAGGATTGCAACTGCCGGTTGACAAATTTGACAGTGCGCTTTCTTTCCCGCAACCGCGAAATAGGCTATGATAACGCCATCCAGACGGCGCGGGACCGCGCCTTAGAATTCAGGAGGAAGACGATATGATCTTAGCGGATAAAATCATCACGCTGCGCAAAAAGGCGGGCTGGTCGCAGGAGGAGCTGGCAAGTCAGCTCGGGGTGACGCGCCAGTCGGTATCCAAGTGGGAGGGCGCGCAGTCCGTGCCCGACCTTGACAAGGTGGTGCAGATGAGCCGGCTGTTTGGCGTGAGCACCGACTATTTATTGAAGGACGAACTCGAAGAAGAGGAGTTCGTCGAATCCGAGGCGGACGAAACGCCGCTGCGGAGAGTGACGATGGAGCAGGCGGCGCGATACCTTGCGCTGCGCAAGGCCTGCGCGCCGAAAATCGCACTGGCGGTGGCGATGTGCATCGTCTCGCCGGTCGTGATCATTTTTCTCTCCGCCATGGCGGACGCGGGCCTGGGCGGTATTTCGGAGGATCTGGCCGCAGGTCTCGGCGTGAGCGTCATTTTGGTGCTGGTCGCCATTGCGGTGGGGATGTTCCTCTCGTGCGGGGCGAAGACGAAGGAATTCGACTTTCTTGAAAAAGAGCCGTTTGAGACCGAGTACGGCGTGAGCGGCATGGTGCGCGAGCGGCGCAAGGCCTATGAGCCGACCGCCTCGCGCTGTACGATCCTCGGCGTGGTGCTGTGCATCCTTGCTGTCGTGCCGCTGATGCTCGGGGTCGGTCTCGCGTCGTCCGATGTCGCCGCGCTGCTCGTGCGCGTCGCTCCGGCGGATGTTTACGCCGCGGCGGCGGTGGATGCGCTGCTGCTTCTGGTCGCCTGCGGCGTGGGCGTGCTCGTCTGGAGCGGAACGTACACCGGCGCGATGGACCAGCTGCTCGAGGAGGGCGACTACACGCGCAAAAAGAAGGCGCGCAGCGGCGTAATGAGCACAGTGTCGCTCATCTACTGGCTGAGCGTGACGGCGATCTTCCTGTTCTACACTTTCGGACCCAAGGGGAACGGCCAGCCGCAGTATAGCTGGTTTATCTGGGCCGTTGGCGGCGTACTGTATGCGGCGGTGATGGGTATTGTGTCGCTCGTGCTGCATCACAAAGATAAAATGTAAAGCACACTTGACAAATGGGAGCGGCAGTGATATCTTACGAGTAAAGCAAACTTGACATTTACAAAATGGCTCTTGACAGTTGGAAATCATATGATATGATTTTGATATCACAAAGATATTTGAAACGGCTGCAAGAAGAAAAGAGGGAGAACCTTATGCTCTATATTGAACACCTGACCAAGACCTTCGGCGAAAAGAAAGCCGTGGATGATCTGTCGCTCCACATCGCGCCGGGGGAGATCTACGGCTTCATCGGCCACAACGGCGCGGGCAAGACCACGACGCTCAAGTCGGTCGTCGGCATCCAGCAGTTCGATTCCGGCAGGATCACGATCGGCGGGCACTCCATTCAGGACGATCCCATCGCCTGCAAGAAGATGCTCGCCTACATCCCGGATAACCCCGACCTCTACGAGTTTATGACGGGCATCCAGTACCTCAATTTTATCGCCGACATCTTCGGTGTGGAGGAAAGCGCGCGGCAGGAGCGTATCCGCAAGTATGCAGACCTCTTCGAGCTGACGGCCGACCTGGCCCAGCCCGTCGCGGCGTACTCCCACGGCATGAAGCAGAAGCTTGCCATCATTTCGGCGTGGCTGCACGAGCCGAAGCTCATTTTGATGGATGAGCCGTTCGTCGGCCTCGACCCGAAGGCTTCACATATCTTAAAGGGCATGATGCGCGAGGTGTGCGACGCGGGCGGCGCGATCTTCTTCTCGACCCACGTGCTCGAGGTGGCCGAAAAACTCTGCGACAAGGTCGCCATCATCAAGGGCGGCAAGCTCATCCGCTCCGGCACGATGGAGGAGGTCAAGGGCGACGACTCACTCGAGGAGGTCTTCCTTGAGCTGGAGGGCGAATCATGCTGAAAACGCTCGTCAAGAAGCAGCTGATGGAAATTTTCCGCAGCTACTTTTATAATGCCAAAACCAATAAAAAACGTTCGACGGCGGGGATTATCGCTTATATCCTGCTCTTTGCCGCGTTGATGATCGGCCTGATCGGCGGGATGTTCACGGGGCTTTCCGTTTCGCTCTGTGCGCCGCTTACGCAGGCGGGGATGGGCTGGCTCTATTTTGCACTCATGTCGCTGCTCGCTATCTTTCTCGGCGCGTTCGGCAGCGTGTTCAACACGTATTCGGGCCTGTACTTCGCTAAGGACAACGACCTGCTGCTGTCTCTACCCATCCCGGTGCGGACGCTGATGGCCTCGAGGCTGCTGACGGTCTATCTCATGGGCCTCATGTACTCCGCGGTCGTCATCCTGCCCGCGGTCATCGTCTACTGGGTCACGGTCTCGGCGGCGCCGATGGCGCTCCTCGGCGGCGTGCTGCTGACGGCGCTCATCTCAATCTTCGTGCTCACGCTCTCGTGCGCGCTGGGCTGGGTCGTGGCGAAGGTGAGCCGTAAGCTCAAGCACAAGAGCTTCATCACGGTCATCGTCTCGCTCGCGGGGCTTGCCATCTACTATTTCTTCGTCTTCAAGGCGCAGACGGCCATCGAGCAGCTCGTCGCCAACGCCGCGGTCTACGGTGAGAAGATCAAGGGTGCGGCGCACCCGCTCTACGTCTTTGGCCTGACCGGTACGGGCGATGTGACAGCGATGCTGCTGAGCGCGGCGGTCATCCTCGCGCTGTTTGCGCTGACGTGGACGCTGCTCTCGCGCAGCTTTTTGCAGATCACGACTGCGTCGGGCGCATCGGGCAAGGCTGTGTACCGCGAAAAGGCCGTCAAGCGCCGGAGCATCGATGGGGCACTTTTCGGCAAGGAGCTCGCGCGCTTCACCGCGAGCCCGAACTACATGCTCAACAGCGGCCTCGGTATCCTGCTGCTGCCGATCTCGGGCATCCTGCTTTTGTGGAAGGGCGGAACGGTCGTGTCGCTGCTGAACGAGGTCTTCGCCTCGCAGAGCGGCTGCGCGGAAGTGCTGCTCTGCACCGGCGTGTGCGCCATTGCGTCGATGAACGACATGGCGACGCCGTCGGTCTCGCTCGAGGGAAAGTCCCTCTGGCTCGCGCAATCGCTGCCCGTCAAGCCCTGGCAGGTGCTTCGCGCAAAGCTCAAGGTGCAGCTTGCGCTCACGGCCCTTCCAGCGCTCGTGCCGCTTGTCTGCATGACGTTTATCCTGCCTGTGACGGCGGCGCTGCCGCTCGTTTTTGCCGAGGCACTTGCGTACATCACGTTTTCCGCGTGCCTGGGGCTGACGCTCGGCGTCGCGCGGGCAAACCTGACGTGGACGAGCGAGCTCATGCCCATCAAGCAAAGTCTGGCCGTGACGATCGCGCTGTTCGGCGGCTGGCTCTACGCCATCGTGTTCGCGGGGCTCTACCTCTGGCAGGGGTGGAAGCTCGGCGCGGCTGCGTATCTCGCCATCGCGGCGGCGGTGACGCTCGCGGTGACAGCGCTGCTTCTTCGCTGGCTCAAAACGAAGGGCGCACAGCGCTTTGCGATGCTGTAAAGGAAAATAAAATGAGAGAGTGCGGCGGTCCTTCGACCGCCGCACTTCTTTTATATCGGCAGGGGCGAAAATTTACACAGTTCGTTCTTGCGGAAAGCGGCGGACCATGCTGTTATGTGACTACACTCACAAGTAAACTTTGAGGAGCGTGATCGATATGCTGCTGCGCGGCAAGCAGGCGAGCGGACTTTTGACGCAGCAGAAGATGCTGCGCGCCGCCGTAAAGCTGTTTTTGAAAAAGAGATATGAGGGCACGACGACCGCGGAGATCGCCCGCGCCGCGGGCATGCCGCCAAGCTCGTTTTTCCGGGCCTTTCCCAGTAAGGAGGCGCTGCTGCTCGAGCTTGACAAGCGGAAGTTCAGCGGGCAGTTCACGCTGGTCGAGCAGCACAGCGCGGCACGTGCTCTACGCGGTGGGGACGGCTATCCAGCTCTACATCGCCGGGCTGACCGAGCCACTGCGCAAGCTGTACGTGACGGCCTACACGCTGTCGTCAACCTCGGCATACCTGCATCGCAGCACGGCGAAGCGGCTGGAGGGCATCTTCGGGGACTATCTTCCGGACGCGGAGGCCAAGGATTTTTACGAGATGGAGATCGCCTCGGCGGGCATGATGCGCTCGTTCATGGCTGTGCCGTGCGACGTGTATTTTACCGTGGAGCGCAAGATCGCACGCTTTTTGGAGTGCGCGCTCAAGCTCTACAATGTGCCGGTCGAGCGGCGGCGGGAGGTCACCGCGGCCGTTTTGCAGCTCGACCTGCACGCCATGGCGGCGGGCATCATCCGAACGACCGTCCAGCAGGCCGAAAAGGGTTTCGAGGCCGTGAAGGCCGAACCGGCATTTTAAGAAAAACCGCAAGGGGATATCCCCTTGGTGCATCCGATGGATGCACCAATCGCTTTGATGGAGGAATGATATGAAAAAACGTATTTTCAGCATTTTGACGGCGTTGTGCCTGTGCCTGACGCTGTTGCCGACGGTGGCGGCGGCGGAGAAGACCGCCGGGATGGCAACGGAGGTCAAAACATCGGACAAGTTGGTTGGAGCCTTGGCGGACCACGATAAGGCCGTTGTAAAGCTGGTGGAGAACACAGTTGCGGTTGCGCCCGGCGGAAAGATCGAGAGTGGGACTGAAACTAAGTTTATGGCGAAGGCGTCCAATTACGGTATGATCTCCGGCGGCACGTTCGAGACTGAGGTGACCAACAACGGTGAAATTACCGGCGGGATGTTTAACGGTGGTGTGACGGGCAGCGGTACGATCTCACAGGAGAGGGAAGTTTCCAATGAAGAGTCGTTCTTGGCCGCGCTGGCGGATCAGAACGTCACGACGATCAAGCTGAAGGAGAATATCACGGTCAATGCAACGGAAAATGTCAAAGAGCTGACCGTTGACCGGCCAATCACGCTGGAGAAGGGCGGCGAGGATAATAGCCGCGTGCTGTATCTTTATCGTCCCCTGACCATTGCCGAGAGCGGGGCGCTGACGCTGAAAGGTGGAGTATTCTTCTATCCTTACGACAGAGTAACGGTCAACGGCAGCTTGACCGTGGGCGCGGGTTGCGAGGTGATCTTCGAAGGCAATCAATCTTTTCTGACAATCAATCAGGGCGGTACCGTAACGACCCAGCCCGCTGGCGAAAACACAATTTCCGGCCTGCTGTCGTTGGGAAAGGATGCTGCGCTGACGGTGAACGGCGCACTGGTCAACAACGGCAGGCTTTCCGTCTCCAACATGGAAAACCTGAAAAAGGCGGCGAGCATCGGCGGCGACCTGACGCTGAACAGCTTGACCATCACGGAGGATTATACCCTGGATATGAAAGGTTGTACGCTGACCATTGGCCACATTACCTTTCTCAATGCGAACCTAACTGTGAAAAACGCCAGCCGGGTGGATGCCACCGGTGTTACGATCTCCGGCGGAAGCTATTACTGCCCGGTGAATGTCGGAAATGCTGAGGGTGTAATCACCGGCGGCAGCTTCTACGGGCCGGTCACAGTCAAAAAAATCAGCGACGCGACTCCCGCTTATATTTCCGGCGGCACGTTCTACGGCGGAATCTCGGGAATGTATATGATCAGCGGCGGCACGTTCTACAACGGCAGCTTCCAGGAAGGCTTCGGCCTGCCGGAAGCAGGAGGTATCGAAAGCGGTTGCAAGGTGGTGACCTATAAGAACGGCGAGGATGTCTACGCCGTCCAGGTGGTGAACGGCAAGGCCAGTGCGCCAGATACACCCGTCAAGTCCGGCTACCGTTTTGTGGGCTGGTATAACGGCAATGCAAAATGGAACTTTGACACGCCTGTGACAGAAAATTTGACCCTGACGGCGAAATGGGAGAAAATCCACACATCTGTCCCCTCCGCGCCGCGCTATGACGTTGCGGTCTCTGACGGCGCGCACGGCAGTGTGAGCGTCAGCCCGAAGTCTGCCTCCAAGGGCAGCACTGTGACCGTCACCGTCACGCCCGATAAGGGCTATGCGCTCGAAACGCTGGCGGTCACCGACAAGAACGGCAGCGCGCTCGACCTGACCGACAGAGGCAACGGCAATTACACCTTCACCATGCCGTCCGGCCCCGTGACCGTCACGGCGACGTTCATGGACGACAATACGATGCTCAACTTCTTCGTCGACGTCCCCGCAGGCGCGTACTACTATGACGCGGTTCTCTGGGCGGCGGAGGGCGGCATCGTCACCGGCACGGACGCGGTGCACTTCTCGCCGGACGCCTCCTGCACCCGCGCGCAGCTCGTCACGCTCCTGTGGCGCGCGGCGGGGTCTCCCGTGGTGAATTACGCGATGAACTTTAACGATGTGGACAGCGGCGCGTACTACGCCGAGGCTGTCCGCTGGGCGGCGAGCGAAAAGGTCGTCGAGGGAACGACCGCCGAGACCTTTGCCCCCGACGCCGCCGTTACCCGCGCGCAGGTGGTCACGATGCTCTACCGCTTTGCCAAGGCGCAGGGAATGGACACGACGCAGGGCGGCATGGCGATCCGCGAGTTCGACGACTTCGACGCCGTTCCCGCCTACGCGCTCGAGGCGATGGACTGGGCCGTCAACGCGGGTGTGCTCAAGGGCGACAACAACCGCCTCCTGCCGCAGGATAACTGCACCCGTGCCCAGATCGTGACGATGCTCTACCGCGCGCTGGGCGAAAAGTGAACGATACTATATAATATAGGAAAAGAGGACGGCTAAAGCCGTCCTCTTTTTTCAGCTCTCCATGTGCTTGCCGAGAAAGCCTGCGATGGCCTGCGCGAGCTTGTACTCCGTCTCGCCTGCGGCCGACTCGCCCTCGGTGCCGATGAAGACCACGAGCCCGAGTGCGTCGCCCTCGGAGATGATGGGCGCGGCGATGGTCGCGCAGTAGCGGTCGAGCGACTCGGTGACGAACACGCTGCGCTCGCTCGGCACGGCGCGGTAGATACCGCGGTCCTCCATGATCTGCTCGAGCTGCGGGCTGATGCGCTTGCCGATGAGATCGCGGCGCGCGCTGCCTGCCGCGGCGATGACGCTGTCGCGGTCGGTCACGGCCACGCTCGTGCCGGTCGACTTGCTCAGCGTGTCGCACAGCTGTGCGGCAAACTCGTCCACGCCGCCCATGAGCGAGTACTTCTTAAAAATGACCTCCCCGTCCTTGCTCGTGTAGATCTCCAACGGGTCGCCCTCGCGGATTCTCATGGTGCGGCGGATCTCCTTGGGAATGACAACGCGGCCAAGGTCGTCGATCCGTCTGACAATTCCGGTTGCTTTCATCTATCAAAACTCCTTTTATACTCGATAAACTGCACTTAGTCTTTGGAAAAGCCGCCAATTTATCCAAAGCCGCGGCTGGAAGATTTTGCAGCGCGCTGAGGATGATGTTTTTTAACAAAATAAGGTGAAAGAGGAGCGGATGTGGATATTGTGCACAGCTAAGGGCGGATTTTAGATGATGAAACTGAAAGAAGTGACAGACCAAAAAAACTTTGAAAAATACGCTTGACATTTCCTGGGATGCGTGTATAATAACATACTGTTCCGCGAATGGAGCGTGCACCTTGTAAATTAAACAACGAAACTTTGACAAG
>ERZ839741.3098-NODE-3098-length-13861-cov-2.721498_pt1 | contig 13861 bp, 10 predicted proteins | sample MGYA00519880_ERZ839741 | MGnify/ENA primary metagenome ERZ839741 (study PRJEB31850, sample SAMEA3708851) | human gut metagenome | biome: human gut; feature: human-associated habitat; material: faeces | place: China | collected 2014 ... | reverse complement strand
TTTTTTCTTTCTATTCCGATTCCGGGTTTTATCCCGTCAGACCGGTTCGCCTGGAACGGTCCGGTAAGGCTTTCCTTCACTGACCGGGTCGCCAATTCCGATCACCGAAGACGAATATAAGTAACGACAGAATAATTCTACGTTTTAATGATAACTTTTTCGGTTCCAATCAGTAAAACAGTAAAAAAACATGATACAAATCAAAATAAAACGGGTATATGACGATCCGGAACCGGGGGACGGTTACCGGGTATTAGTCGACAGGCTCTGGCCCAGAGGGATAAAAAAAGCATGTTTATCCTACGATGAATGGGCTAAAGAAATCACTCCCTCTCCCGGTTTAAGAACCTGGTTTCATGACGATATCTCCCGACATTGGGAAGAATTTACTTCGATGTATAAAGAAGAGTTGGAGCACTCGCAAGCCGTTAAAGATTTTCTTTCCAGAATCGGGACTTATCCGGTAGTAACCTTGTTATATGCTTCGAAAGATCCTGTTCACAACCATGCCCGGATTCTACAGAACTACCTGGAAACCCAGCTAAAAAAATAACCGGATAACACACAGCCTGCCGGCTGGGGTACGCTTCCCTTCATCCGGCAGGCTGTTCAACAAAGAATCCGGGTATTATTTACCCCACAATTCGATCAGATTCAAAATCGTCTGCATCGCTTTTTGCATTGTATTCAGCGAGCAGTATTCATATTTTCCATGGAAATTCATACCTCCTGTAAATAAGTTCGGACAAGGCAGTCCCATATAGGACAAACGGGCACCATCCGTACCGCCGCGGATAGGACGAACGATCGGAGTAACACCGGCCTTTTCCATCGCCTGGAAGGCTTTATCGATTACTTCGGGATAAGGTTCGACCATTTCACGCATATTATAATACTGATCTTTCAGGGTTAGTTTGATCACCCCTTCTCCGTACTTCCCGGTCAACAGAGCGGTAACAGCCTGGAGGTAGCGTTTTTTCTCTTCAAATTTCACCCGCGAATGGTCCCGGATGATATATTCACTGGAAGCATTTTCTACTTCTCCCCTGATACTGATCAAATGATAAAAACCTTCGTACCCTTCCGTATGTTCGGGCCGCTGACAAGGAGGCAATAAGTTATTCAATTCGTTGACTACCTGCAAAGCATTGATCATCTTATCCTTCGCATAACCCGGATGAATGTTACGTCCTTGTACTTCGATCCGGGCACTGGCAGCATTGAAATTCTCATATTCCAGCTCTCCTTCAAAGCCTCCGTCTACAGTATAAGCAAAGGTGGCACCGAAATGTTTTACATCAAAAAAGTCTACCCCTTTTCCGATTTCTTCGTCGGGCGTAAAGCCGATCCGGATTCTGCCGTGTTTCACTTCTGGATGCTTCATCAGATATTCGGCAGCGGTCATGATCTCTGCCACCCCTGCTTTATCGTCGGCTCCCAACAGCGTCGTACCGTCGGTTGTGATCAAGGTATGCCCCTTGAAGAAAGCCAACTCCGGAAAATCTGCCAGCGTCATCGTCAATTGCTCGTTCAGACAGATATCTCCCCCATCGTAATTTTCAATGATACGGGGATGGATATCGGCCCCACTCATATCGGGACTCGTATCGACATGCGAGATAAAACCGATCACCGGCCGGTCTTCATACCCGGGAGTTGCCGGAATAGTACCCATCGCATAACCATTGGCATCGACTTCCACATCCTCCAACCCCAGCTCTTTCATCTCTTCGGCCAGATAATTCAGCAGAATCAATTGTTTCGCAGTCGACGGATAGGTTTCACTCTCCGGATCACTCTGGGTATCGAATCCGACATATTTCAAAAAACGCTCTTTTAATTCCATATCTTTATGATTTAGATTTTAGATTTACGATTTACGATTTTTCGTTTATCGGGTTCCTCTCCGGTTTACTCTTCTTTGGCTCTCAACGAATCCCAGATAAAGTAACCGATAATAACGACATACATGACAACGGCCAGCCATTCTGCCCCGCTCCAGGTAGCATACCAATCTGCTCCGGCATATTTCAATACGGCACTGATAACTCCCATCAGGGCTCCCCCTGCTATAAACCCGGAAGCGATCAGTGTACCGCGTTCACGGCGCATCTTATTTACTTTTTCATCTTTACTACGGGTAGATACATACCAACTGACCAGCCCTCCGATCAATAAAGGCGTATTCAGATCCAACGGAATAAACATTCCCAGGGCAAAAGCCAGGGCAGGTACCCCGATCATGGTCAGAATCAATGCGAGTGCGGCACCGGCAAAATACAGCATCCAGGGAGTCGCTCCTCCTTCCATCAAAGGTTTGATAACAGCAGCCATCGCATTCGCCTGGGGAGCCACCAAAGCATTTTCACCTACAAATCCGTAAGTCTGATTCAGGATCATCATTACTCCGGCCACCGTAGCGGCAGAAACAACGGTTCCCAGAAATTTCCACCGCTCCTGTTTTGCGGGAGTCGTACCGATCCAATAACCGATTTTCAAGTCGGTAATAAAACCTCCGGCCATAGACAAAGCAGTACAAACCACGCCACCGATGACCATGGCAGCCATCATGCCGTTTGTCCCGCTCAACCCGGCACTCACCAAAACCAGCGAAGCCAGGATCAATGTCATCAAAGTCATTCCCGATACCGGATTCGTCCCCACGATAGCGATAGCATTAGCAGCCACCGTAGTAAACAGGAAAGAAATAATAAACACAATCAGTATGGCGACAATGGTCTGGAAGAGATTACCCAGTACACCGAACTGGAAGAAAATGAAAGTGGTAATCAAAGTCGCCAGCAAACCGATCAGAATAAACTTCATCGAAAGATCATGTTGTGTACGTTCTGCGACTTCTTCACTTCCCTTCTTTCCCCCCAATTCCTTTACCGCCAGGCCTAAGGCTTGTTTGATAATACCCGACGAACGGATAATGCCGACGATACCGGCCATAGCGATACCACCGATACCGATATGACGGGCATAATTCGTAAATAACTGTTCGGGCGACATGTCCCGGATCAGCATAGAAACCCCTTCTCCTACAGCAACAGTCTGTCCATCTGCAAAATAACTCAGAAACGGGATCAGCACAAACCACACGGTAAACGAACCGGCACAGATAATAGCGGCGTATTTCAATCCGACAATATATCCCAGGCCTAACACTGCAGCCCCTGTATTCACTTTAAATACCAGCTTCGTTTTTTCAGCCAGCATCTCTCCCCAACCCATGATCCGGGTGGAGATGGTCTCTGTCCACCAACCGAAAGTACTGATAAAAAAGTCATATAATCCACCGACCAATCCACTCACCGCCAATAATTTCGCCTGGTTTCCCTTTTTTTCACCCGAAACCAGCACCTCGGTCGTCGCCGTAGCTTCCGGGAAAGGGTATTTCCCGTGCATATCTTTTACAAAATATTTACGGAAAGGGATCAGCATCAGAATACCCAACAATCCTCCGAGTAAAGAGGATAAAAAAATCTGATAAAATTTAGCATCCAGACCAAGAATATACAAAGCAGGTAATGTAAAGATCGCTCCGGCAACGATCACTCCCGAGCTAGCCCCGATAGATTGAATGATCACATTCTGTCCGAGCATATTATTCTTTTTCATCAGATTTCCGCATCCAACCGCGATAATAGCGATCGGGATAGCAGCCTCGAACACCTGTCCCACCTTCAGTCCCAGATAAGCTGCAGCTGCCGAAAAGACGATAGCCATAATAATACCGAAAACCACCGAGTAAGTCGTTACTTCCCGGGGTTTCGAATTAGCCGGCATAATCGGTTTATACACTTCGCCAGGCTTCAACTCCCGATAGGCGTTATCGGGCAACGAATTTAGCTTTTGTTCTTCTTGTTCCATAAGTTTGTATTATGATGATTAATTGAATTAGCGCAACGATGCTTCCTTTTCTCAAACGATTCCAAAAATAACGATTTAATGTAAAAAGTAAAAGATTAAAAGTAAAAAGATCGGAAAAACCCTTTCTAAGTTTCAAATTTTACTGTTTTTATAAGGATTCGGTCACCGAATAACGACAAACGACGGGTTAAAAGGTCGCCCCATCGGCAATATGGGCAAATTTCCGCCTTAACCATTGGACGAGCCGGGTGGTGACTTCCGGTCCGGAGTAGGGAATAAATTCGTCGTACATATCCGACTGGTTAAAATTCGAAATCCCGATAGAAAGTACAGTGACTCCATTCCGTTGGGCCTCCCGGACCATTTCCCGGACATGTACCCGCGGATCGGTCTTACCGGCAGCTGCTGTCGGTGTGCCGTCGGAAATCATAAACAGTAATTTATTCTGTGTGGTAGTCCGGAATTTCTGCGTAGCATAATGGATAGCGAATCCATCGGCATTGACATACATTCCCTCTTGAGAAAAAAGCTTTTTGATCTCCAGACGTTTCCCGGGTTCATGAAACCGGACGATTTCAACCCTTTCCTGCTTTACCCGGTGACCATAAATAGAAAATCGGATATCCGGATTGGCTTCGAAAGCAAGCGCCAGAGCGACCGATAACACCAACTGCAATTCCAGTTTATTTTCATCGGTCATCGATCCCGATAAATCGAGCATAATCACCACTTCCAGCAAAGCCGAAGGGGCAGGCAACTCCTCGATAAAAATATGAGGATTCAAATGCACCCGATACAATTCGTCTTCATCCAAATCCCCGCTCTCCTGCTCATAAAAAACACAAGCTTTATTCATCTTTGCCTGAAAGGTCAGAAAGTTCAGCCGGATTTTAGCGGCTAATTCCCTTGCTCTCCGCATCAAGACCGGATCTACTACCCCACAAGAGGCATCCAGTTCCCGATAGCGTTCTGCAACAGGACTTCCGGCCCGTTTCAAAGCCCCTTTCGTATCCTCTTCGATATCGGCCCAAGGCACCAAATCCAGCGATTTACTCAAATCCAAAAACAGATCGTCGAGGATCTTGACATCGATATCCACCGGAGCTCCTTCCACTTCCAGAGGCAGATTCATCATTACCCTGGAATAATAATTGAACATCGGCGGAAACTCTTCGTCCTTAGTTATAAAACGGGCACTGATTTGTTGTGCCAGCTCCACCACTTGTCGTGGTTCCAGGGAAGCATAATCCGTAATCGTATCCAATAGGCCGTCGATCCATCCCAACCGGCTCCGGTGAGGAAGCAAACGGGTTTTAAACACTTCATATTCCAGCAATTCAGGAAAAAGGACCCGGGTAGCCAGATAGTTATAGCGCACATCGTCCAAATCGGTAAACTTCAATTCCTGTTCAGCCCTCAGTAAGGCCAGTGTAAACTGCATCCGGCGGGCAGCGTTCAGATAATAATAATATCCCGGATATACCCGGGCAATCCTCCCTTCTATCCGACGATCTTCTATCAGATGGATAAAATATTTTTGCTGAAGTGTACAACGGTATTTTTCGTATACTCCCCGGCTATAACAAATATGCCCGACCTGATGAATATATTGTCCGAAAAAAACTTCTGCCCGAACCTGTTCACTCACTTTCAACGAAAGAATCTCGGGATTCATCACCACGGAATTGAAATCCATCCTGGCTCCCCCCTCTTTCGAAAAAATAATCCGTGGCAATTCACCTCCCATATGCAAGGCAATGCGGGCACATACCGGCATCAATCGATAGATATCGGCCGTCTTCGGAAAATCTTTTCCCAATAAATCCAACGGTTCCGGGAAATTTCCCCACCAATTCCGGTCCAAAACATCCCGGCTATACACCGATTCGATCTCTTCGCGGGTCATACCATCTGTACTAACGAGCGGGCCACTAACTGCTCACCGGCAATCACATAATTGGTCAGAATAACCTCTTCGACCACCTCGCGGACAGAATAGCCCAACTGCAAATAGGCTGCGGCATCCAAAACCTGTCGGGTGGACAACGACACGGTAAGAGCCTCTTTTTGTTCGGCCTGTCGCAATAAACGGGCTATCTCTGCCAGTTGAGCCGCTGCAGAAGCTTTTACCAAAGGATAACGCTGCATCATCAATGCCGCTTCCTCCTCGGGAGTCAGGTAATCCAATTGTACCTTGATAAACCGATCTTCGAAAGCAGAGTCCAGCCGTTGGGTAGAAACATAAGCAAACCCGGTGTTACCGGCAGCGACGAATTGTACATTCGTGCCTTTATTATAGCGAACACCCGAATCCTCGTCATACAGATACGACTGTCGCCGGTCCAGAATCGTCATCAGAAAATTAGCAGCCACCATCGGGATACGGGTCAGCTCGTCCAGGAAGATCAACGTAGGCCTATCGGAAGTGAAAGCCTTGAAAAATTCGGAACGGACCGCCAGGGTTTTCCCTTCATCCCCGATAACCAACCCACCGACAAACATTTTCTTCGGCTTAAATGCCTGCCCCATATCGAAACCGAAATAGTCCATTTCCATAGCATCGGCCAATTCCATCGCCACCGATGATTTACCACATCCTTTCGGCCCCAGCAGAAAAGGATATTTCCCCAGATACAAAGTATGGCATAAAAATTCCCATTTCCGTTGAGGAATACACAAATCCCTGGAATGTTTCGGAGGACTGAAAGAAGCGGTCCGAAAATCCGGAAACAAGTCCGGTTGTAGTAGCGAGGCAGTTGTCTTATTCGATTGCATAGGTTTTATTTCAAATCATTTTCATTCCTGAACGGAAAACCATTAAAACACAGTTTATGGTTGTTTAAAAACTTCCGGTTTGCCGAGACTCCCCCCGTTCCTGTCGAGAAAATTTATCTTTCTGTTCGACATATTATCTCATCTTCGATTTTAGATGAAATCTTCAACAGCAAATCCTTCGGATTTTCTTCCGCCAGAAGCTCCCTTTCTCTTTACAATGACAGAGGAACTCCAAACAACCAAAACCTTTCCTGCAAAGATACCGGATTTCCCGAATTGTATCCGTACAAATCCGATATTTTAGTGCTAAAAACGATCTTCGCCACTCCGTTTTTCCAGTTTCATTACCGAAGGGATGAAGAATGAAATCACCCCCAGGGATAAAATGATACATCCGGAAATCCAGAACGCATTACTTACCCCTATCGTATCGGCGATATAACCGGTCAACAAAATACCTATCATAGAAGGTAATAAACTCAGACTTCCAAAAAGTGAAAATACCCTGCCTAAAGCAGTATGATCGATAAAAGTTTGTAAAACAGAAGTGAAAGGCCCACTGTAAAACGAACCGGCCAATCCACCGATAATAGTTAAACACACAAACAGCACAAAAGCATCCGAAGGCAATAATCCCGATATCAGAATATAGCTTCCCAAGGCCAGGTAAGAGCTATTGATCAGCCCAACCCGCCGGATCTTTATTTTCCAGACTCCCAGAATCAAACCGCCGAGCAATGTACCTGCACCCCAGACAATTTCTACCAGACTCATTTGAAAAGTATCTCCTCCGAAATGAGTTACCGTCATCAAGGGAAACAATACAGCAACCGGCATTAAAAAGAAAGTAACTGCAACGGAAATTATCATCAACCAGGGTAATCCCCGATGTTTTTGTACTTCCTTCCAGCCTTCGACCATTTCATGCCATATTCCGGGTTTCCGTTTTTCTTCCGTCCTGACCGGGTCGGGGATCGCAACAAAAGCCAAAGCGGTACAAGCGATGATCGCCCCTGCAACATCCAGCAGCATCACCACCGTCATATTCAGTGAAGTGATCAAAAGTGCTCCTAAGGCAGGTCCGGCAATACTACTCACCGACTGTAACGCCTGGTTTACTCCGGCAATCCGCATTAATTCCGATTCGGGCGCCAACATGGGAATAGCCGCCTGCATAGCGGGTGAATGGAAAGCATTTCCGATACTCCGCAGAGCCATCAACAAATAAATCAATCCCAATTCAGCCTGATCGAAATAGAATAAACCTCCCAGTATCAAAGAACATAGAGCGACAAAACTATCGGCAGCGATCATGGTCAGTTTTCTTTTCCAACGATCGACATATACACCCGCTATAGGTCCTAACAAAGCCTGAGGTAATAAGGTCGCCAACACAGCATAGGATAGCACTTCGGCACTTTTAGTCTCTATGCTCAACCAAAACATGACCGAATATCCGACAATAGCACTACTCAGGATAGAAAACAACTGTCCCGACCATATAATAATAAATTTCTTTTTCCAAAGATCCATGATAAAAAAACTATAAACAAAAGACTAAAAAGCTATAGCTTAAAGGCTATAGGCTAAAAAAGCAATAGGCGATAAAAAAAGGGGGAATCGAAAGCTAAGTGAAAAATAAACTAGCCTTCAAAATAAATTATCCTACCCATCATCTTCATAACTAACATTTTTTTGAAAAGTCGCCACAAAGATAGCAAAATTTACGTATACCGTGTAAACATAAAATGAAATATCATGGAAAGGAACCTTAAAGAAGCTTTAAAGCATCGCAGAAGTTATTACGCGATAGATAATCAAACCACAATTCCTGATGCTGAGATCGAGGAAATTTTAGATTTTGCCGCTCTTCATACTCCCTCTGCTTTCAATTCCCAATCCACACGGATGGTACTATTATTGAGGGAACAGCATCGACGGCTTTGGGACATTGTCCGGAATACGCTAAAAAAGACGATCCCGGCAGCCGCTTATGCTTCTACCGAAGCAAAAATCAATAAATCGTTCGCAGCCGGTTACGGTACGGTATTATTTTTTGAGGACACCGCTATAATCGAAGGTTTACAGAAAGCTTTCCCTTTATATCATGAAAAATTTCCGCAATGGTCCCAGCATACCTCAGGGATGCATCAGCTGGCCGTCTGGACTATGCTCGAGGACGCCGGATTCGGAGCCTCCCTGCAACATTACAATCCTCTGATCGACGAAGAGGTTATTGCCACCTGGAAATTACCTGCCACCTGGGAATTGATTGCACAGATGCCTTTCGGTTTACCGCTGGAACCACCCCAAAAGAAAGAATACAAACCTTTATGCGACAGGGTAAGGGTATTTAAATAAGGCAATGATACACATATTTACACTTATAAACATAGAATTATTCTGTCGTTACTTATCCGTCTCCGGTGTTCGTGTTCGGGGACCCGGTCGCTTCTGCCGGTCAGTGAAGGAAAGCCTTAACGGACCGGTCCAGGCGAACCGGTCTGACGACACAAAATCCGGAATCGGAACAGAAAGAAAAAATATACCTGGGTTTAGGATAAACATGTATATAAACACCTTTTCTTTTAACCCCGAGATCACTGGCAAATCAGGTCATTCGAATGGTATAAGGATAACGTTTCTTCTACCACTTATTCATATGAACCTTCGAAGCATCCCATTTATCTTTCGGACTATGAGGCATAGCCGGATATCCTACGGGAATCACACACAATGAATTAATTTGTTCCGGAATTCCCATATATTTTTTCACGACTTCCATGCGATCTGCATAAGGATATGTAGCGGTCCAGACAGCTCCTAATCCGATCGCTTCCGCAGCCAGCAAGATATTTTGAGTAACAGCCGAACAATCCAGATACCAATAAGAAGATTTAGTAGTATCCCCACAAACGACGATAGCCATCGGAGCTTCTTTCAACATTTTGGCATAAGGCAACACAGCAGCCATAGAATCGAGCACTTCCCGGTCGTCGATGACGATCAATTCCCAAGGCCGGACATCTTTACCACTCGGAGCAGCCATCCCTGCCTTCAATAATACCTCTACTTTTTCCTTTTCTACCGGTTTGGGTAAATATTTTCTTACACTTTTCCGGCCCATAATATTTTCCAAGGCATCCTTCGTCTGGATTTTACTTTCTTTTTTCTCTGAATTACATGCTGTCATAACTAAAAAAATAAAAGATACGATAAGTAATAAAGTTGTTTTCATATAATAGGAATTTATAAATCATCTTTTCCGAAGCTTTACAATTTCCCCTAAAGCCGGAATCTTTACCTGTATATTCCTTTTGCCGGCCTCTTCGGCAAATACAGCAGGCGGGTCACTCAGGGGTTCGTCGGATAAATCGAATGTCCCATAATGCATAGGGATCGTTATCCGGGCTTTCATCTGCGAAGCAGCCGTCAAGGAATCATAAGGCGAAATATGGTTCGCTTGCATAAACCAACGGGGTTTGTAAGCTCCGATACCCAGTAAAGCATAATCCGGAGCACCGAACAATTCTTCTATTTCGGTAAAATGAGAGGAATAGCCGGTATCTCCCCCATAATACACCGACAAGTCATCGGTCTGCAACATAAAAGCTCCCCACAAACGCAGTCCTCCGTCGTTTAAAGAACGTTTGCTCCAATGTTGAGCAGGCAAAAAAGTAATTTTCAACCGTCCTTCCTCCCAACGCTGATACCATCCGGCTTCTATCACCTGAATATCGGGCAGCCAGCCCCGGATCAAATCCCTCATTCCCAGACCACAAAATACTTTCATCCGGGGATTGTTCTCATATAAACGGATAATACTGGGTTTGTCCATATGATCGAAATGGTCATGGCTGATCAGCAAGTAATCGATCTCTTTGAAAATATCCGGATCGGCAGGAAATTTACTCTTACGACGGACGAACGGAATATTGCCAAAGACCGGATCGAACATGATCCGTTTACCACCCAACTGCATAAAGAAAGAATTATGTCCTAACCAAGCCAACGCATCACCGCTAATCCCTTGTATGCTATGCAGTGGAAAAAGTTGAGGTTCCCAATTTTCGTTCCGTTTCTCTTTACGTTGGGGATTGGGCGAAAAACGCCATTTCAAAACATTACCGATCCCCTGTTTAGAGCGATGTTGCCGATTCACAAAACGTCCCTTTACCACAGGATTTCCCCTCCAATAAGGCTTTACTGTAATAAGCCCTTCGTTCCGCCGAAAAGTAATCCGCTCTCCCATGATAAATTATTTTAGGTTACTTTGTGCAACAAATATACGTTTTCATCTCTTATTCCGAGAAATAATCAAAACTAAAAAACATGAACAGACTGTTATTTTTAAATCCGATATTTTAACAGAAAAAATAAAACGGGCCCGGAGCATCTCATTTCTGACAAATGCCCTTCACCCTAAAAGAAGTAAGGCAGTTATATACATATTTACACTAATAAACGTAGGTTTATTTTTTTCTATCTATTCCGATTTCGGGTTTTATACCGTCAGACCGGTTCGCCAATTCCGATCACCGAAGACGAATAAGTAACGACAGAATAATTCTACTATTTAAACGATAATTTTTTGGGCTTGCTTATAAAAAGGCAGGCGTTCTTTCAAATGCCGGAGGACAAAATCCCGGATTTCATGGTCTTCGAGCTTGCTGACGATCGGGCGTTTATGTTTTCCCCGAATCAGCCGTTCTACGATCGTATCCGTATCCGTATTCAGAAACAAGGTGATTCCCTGCGCATTCATATACGCCATATTATCATTGAAACAGGGGGTTCCTCCCCCTGTCGAGAGGACAAAATCCTGATATAGTTCACAAACCTCTTTTAAGTAAAAAGTCTCTAACCTTCGAAATCCGGCTTCTCCGATCGCAGCAAAAATTTCAGAGATACTCCTATTTTCACGTTCGACAATATAAGCATCCAAATCGATAAACCGGACCCCCTGTTCTTCCGCTATCACTTTTCCCCTGCGGGTCTTCCCGCAGGCCATATAACCGACTAAAAAATACTTCATAGTCCCGACATTATATTTCATCCGGATTATCCGTATTTTCAAAATCGAGCTTCATTTGTTCGTCGCCGGCAATCTCTTCCGGATTAGTCACTTCAAATTCGATATCCGTATTGATCTCGTCGGCCTCTCCTTCCTTCAGCAAAGGTTCTATTTCACGAATTTCATTCACCTCGAAGGTTGTGATCCGTTTACCGCGTGCTTTAAATGATTTCTCACCGATAAATTCGTCGGCCACAATCACATCGGCAGGCCGGGCTTCATATTTTCCACCGAATATCACTTCAAAACGAGGATGTCTCTCGTCACTCAGACAGATCAAACGGGAGCCTTCCACCTCACCGATGATGGAATTCAGTTTCACACAATCCTCGAAACGGAAACGTTTCAGGTAATAATAATTCTGTTCGGCATCGAAGAAAACCGCCGACCAAACCTTATCGGCCTCGAACTTTTCAAAAACGATATATCCTTCGTCATAATGATTATTCAGATCAAAATCGGTCGTATGGTAAGTACCATTCTTATTTACAACCAGAATCCGGTCCTCTCCCTGGAATTCTCCCAGGTATTTTCCCCGGCTATCGGTATTCAAACGCAACACATCTTCATCCAGCCAGATTTTACACCCGCCCAAAGTAGATACTCCTTTTTGCACGACACTGATCTTGTGGACATCGTTCTTTGTCAGTGTATTCCCCTGAGAATCACGCCCTTTGATCGACAGCGCAGCAAAATCATATTCGAATACCAGTTTCTTTATACTGGGTTTCGGTTTCAGGCAAACTTTAATCACTTCGGCCTCCCCGTTGGGATTGGCAGAAAAATGCAAAATCCGGGATCCGGCGGTACCTTTAGTCAGGTTATACACTTTATCCCGGGTCACACCGGTAACATTGAAACGCTTCACATAAGAAGCCCCATATTTACCGTCCCGGTATACGACATTATAAATCGTACGTTTATCGTTCTTTTTGAAAACATTCACATATTGAACATCCTTACCGACGAATATCTTATCGGCCACCTTCGTCACATAATAGGTACCGTCTTTCTTAAAGACAATCACATCATCCATATCCGAGCACTCGCAGATAAACTCGTCTTTCTTCAAGGCCGTTCCGATAAAACCTTCTTCCCGGTTGATGTAAAGCTTTTCATTTGCGATGACGACCTTAGCGGCTTCGATATTTTCGAAATTACGGATTTCCGTTTTCCTTTCCCGTCCTTTCCCGTATTTCGCTTTTATCCGTTCATAATAAGCGATAGAATAAGGAATGATGTGTTCGATATTATGTTTCACCACAGCAATCTCTTCATTCAGACTCCGGATATAATGATCGGCTTCTTCAGAGCTAAACTTCAGGATTCGTTTCATCTTGATCTCCAGCAATTTTTTCACATCGTCATCGGTCACCTCCCGGTAGAGTTCCGGTAAGAAAGGCTGTAACCGCCGGTGTACATGAGCGATAACCAACTCCATGGTTTCGCTTTCTTCAAACTGCTTGTCTTTATAGATGCGTTCTTCGATAAAGATACGTTCCAGAGACACATAATGCAGATCTTCCAGCAATTCTTTCAAACGGATCTCCAGCTCCAGTTTCAATAGGGCAACCGTATCGTCTGCCGACTGCCGCAAAATATCGGAGATCGGCATAAACCGGGGTTTTTCCTCCTCGATGACACAAGAATTGGGTGAAATCGATAATTCACAATCGGTGAAAGCATACAAAGCGTCGATCGTCTTATCGGAAGAGACTCCAGGGGCCAGTTGAATCAATATTTCAACATCCCGGGCCGTATTATCATCGATTTTTTTGATTTTAATCTTTCCTTTCTCATTGGCTTTGATAATGCTGTCGATCAAACTCGAGGTCGTACGTCCGAAGGGTATTTCAGTAATCTTTAGTGCCCTATTATTATTATCTTTCTCGATTTTCGCTCTGATTTTAACATTTCCTCCCCGCATACCGTCACAATACTTGCTGACATCGATCATTCCACCGGTAGGAAAATCCGGATACAACACAAAATCTTCGTGCTTCAGATGAGCGATACAGGCATCTATCAGCTCGTTGAAATTATGAGGTAATATTTTAGAAGCCAGACCGACGGCAATCCCTTCGACTCCCTGAGCCAACAATAAAGGAAATTTTATAGGTAAGGTGATGGGCTCAC
>ERZ839741.3076-NODE-3076-length-13948-cov-2.733247_pt1 | contig 13948 bp, 10 predicted proteins | sample MGYA00519880_ERZ839741 | MGnify/ENA primary metagenome ERZ839741 (study PRJEB31850, sample SAMEA3708851) | human gut metagenome | biome: human gut; feature: human-associated habitat; material: faeces | place: China | collected 2014 ... | reverse complement strand
AAAGAAGGTGAACTGCCGATCGACCAGCACGAGCTATTGACCCTCATCGCTCCCCGCCCCCTTTATGTGGCAAGCGCCGAAGAAGACCGCTGGTCCGATCCGAAAGGTGAATTTCTTTCAACCGCATACGCCGGAGAAGTCTATAAGCTCTACGGAATGAAAGGACTGGAAACGACCACGATGCCGACGGTCAACATGCCGATCATGAACCGTGTCGCCTACCACAATCGTACCGGAGTGCATGATGTGACGGATTTCGACTGGGAGAACTACATTAAGTTTGCCGATAAGTGGCTGAAGTAAAATTTATTTCAGACTGCTACTTGCGTATCAAATAATTATTTCGTTACTTTGCATCCGCTTTGCGTAATCTCTGTCGGGACAAGTAGCCCGTTATATTGCGTTTCATTAAAAATTACAATTAAAAAGCTATAAAACAATGGATTTAATTAAAGTTGTAAACGAAGCGTTTGCTACGAAAAAGGAATTTCCTGCATTCAAGAGTGGTGACACTATTACAGTAGCTTACCGTATCAAAGAAGGTAACAAAGAACGTATCCAGCAGTACAGAGGTGTCGTAATCCGCATCTCAGGTCATGGTGACAAAAAACGCTTCACAGTGCGTAAGATGTCTGAAAACGTAGGTGTAGAACGTATTTTCCCGATCGAATCTCCGTTTATCGAAAGCATCACGGTTAACAAGTATGGTAAAGTACGTCGCGCTAAATTGTATTACCTGCGTGCTCTTACCGGTAAGAAAGCAAGAATCAAAGAAAGAAGAGTGTAATCTCTGTGGTTCTATTGCCATACAAAAAAGCCGTCCGATTCATTTCGGACGGCTTTTTTGTTTATTGATGTTCCTGCCGCAGCAGATCATTTACCGTCTTGACCGGATTGAAGGTCTCGATAGGAACTTCGACGAAGATTGTATTCCAGTCGCTCATCGCACCATTCCACAAACCTGGCAATTCCAATGCTTTCAATTCGCGGCCGTCCTTGCTCTTATAAGAGATAAAGCCGGTATTCTTGTCTACATAATCCGGCAAGTTGAACTTCTCGCCCTTATAGTTCTTCAACGCGCATACCAGATCCACCGGATTGAAGTGCGTGCCCTTTTCGAACATCGCTTTCTTTTCGGGGTCATTCAGGTCGATCTGCGAGCTTTCGAGAATTTGCAGAGAGACAGTTCCATCCGGGTTGACAGCAAGGAACGGGCCACCACCCGGCTCACCGACATTCTTCACCATACCGCAGACACGCAACGGGCGGTTCAGCTTACTCTTAATATAAAGGATCAACTCGGCATCTTCCAACAACTTCGTTTCCGGATTCTTCACGCACAACTCCTCCTGCAAGAAATGAATCATCTCTTCCACCTGGTCGTGCGAATACTTGCCGCTGTCGATCAGCTCCAAATACTTAAAGATGCGTTCTTGCAAAGAGACCAGCACACCGGCGATCACCTTCTTGAAGATAACGGTCGAGCATTTGAAACTGTCCGGAACCACATTGTCGATATTCTTGACAAACACCACATCGGCATCTACATCGTTCAGGTTTTCGATCAAAGCACCGTGGCCACCCGGACGGAACAACAGATTACCGTTCTTGTCGCGGAACGGATTGTTTTCCATATCGGCGGCAATCGGATCGGTACTCGGTTTCTGCACGCTGAAAGAAATATCGTATTTGACAGAGAATTTCTCTTCATAATCTCCCGTCTTTGCAGCAACCAACTGTTCGAACAACGCCTTATGTTCGGGCGACACAGTGAAATGTATATTCACTTCGCCGGCATTGTTCTTCGCATACATCGCACCTTCGGCCAGATGTTCTTCCATCGCCGTACGGGCTGTCTGCGGATAAGAATGAAAAAGCAACAGACCTTTCGGAAGCTGTCCGTAGTTCAGTCCTTTCGACTCCAACAGGTTGGAGACAACAGCCTTATACTGTCCGAGAGCGATTAGTGCAGGAATATCTTTTGCTTCATTCTCGATGCAAGCCCGGTTCAAGGCATCATAGAAGGCAAACTTCCTGATGTCATCAAAAAACTTCTTCTCAAACGCATTCTGAGGCTCGTTATAGTCGGCAGACAGGAATTCATACAGATTCTTGAACATACGGCTTGCCGCACCCGAAGCCGGCACGAACTTCAGGATCTTCTTATTCTTTGCCAGGTAAGCATCCCAGGCATCCATATAAGGAGCCTGCTTCTCCTGCGGGATTACCATAATCCCTCTCTCGACCGACGCCGAAGCTGTAATTTCCAGAAAAGGAAACCCTTTCACGAAACAAGCCAACTGCTCTTCAATCTGCTTTTCGCTGATTCCTTTAGCCGCCAGTAACTCTAAGTCTTTTGCGTTTAACATAGTATATCTTTTTAATTAGTTAATAATCAGACACGCTACAAGGCCCTTCCGGCCTATGTATATCGCAAATGTATAAAAATACCATTAGAATTGCACTGATATTCGGAGAAAAACTTATTTTTACGGTATGTTTTACGGACAGCCCACAAACAAGCTGTAAAAAGACAGACGACTATGGATATACAACCGTTCTTTACCGAAGAGGAGAAAAAACAGTTTTTCTCCAAGTACAAGCAATTATTACGCCATCTGTACTCTTTCCTGAAAAAAGAAGATCTGAGTAAAATGAAAGAGTTGATGAAGCGGGTTGTGGCTTTGGATTGTTACGGACGAGACAAAAACGGCATTAACGGCCTGCTCCGCAATATCGACACGGCATTGATCGCCACCACAGAGATCGGATTGAAGCGCACGTCGGTCATCGCACTCCTGCTTTACCGTCCGGTCATGAAAAAGATCATTACTTTAGATGAAGTGAAGACTACATTCGATGCGGATGTCACCCTGATCATCAGCCGTCTGCTGAAGACTTCGGATCTTTACGCCCGCAATACGGCTGTCGACTCCGAGAACTTCCATAAACTGCTGTTCTCGTTTGCCGAAGACGTACGCGTGATCCTGATCATGATCGCCGACCGCCTTTGCCTAATGCGCCTCGGCAAACAATTGAAGAATGACGAGGACCGGAAACGGCTGGCGACGGAAGTTTCCTATCTATACGCCCCGCTCGCCCACCGCCTCGGCTTGTACACGATCAAAAGCGAACTGGAAGACTTGTCGCTGAAATATACCGACCGCAAGCAATACGATTTTATCAAGCAGAAGCTGAACGAGACGAAACGTTCGCGCGACGCCTACATCGCCGAGTTCATCACCCCTATCAAAAGCAAGCTGGAGGAGGCTGGGTTGCGGTTCGACATCAAGGGACGCACGAAGTCCATCCACTCCATCAACAACAAGCTGAAGAAACAGAACATCCCGTTCGAAGACATATACGACTTGTTTGCCATCCGCATCATCCTCGACACGCCGTATGAGAAGGAGCGTTCGGACTGCTGGCAAGTCTACTCGATCATCACCGATATGTACCAGCCGAACCCGAAACGCATGAAGGACTGGATATCTATCCCGAAAACGAACGGTTACGAAAGTCTGCATATCACTGTGATGGGACCACAGAACAAATGGGTGGAAGTGCAGATCCGTACCCGTCGCATGGATGAGATCGCCGAACGGGGACTGGCCGCTCACTGGAAATATAAAGGAGGAAAGGCGGAAAGCGGGCTGGACGAATTCCTGAACACCGTCCGTGCCGCCCTGGAAACGAAAGAGAACAACCCGCTCGACCTGATGCAGGATTTCAAGATGGACTTGTACAAAGACGAGATCTATGTCTTCACCCCGACAGGCGAACTGATCAAGCTGGCCAAAGGGGCGACCGTGCTCGACTTTGCTTTCGCGATCCATACCAAGTTAGGATGCAAATGCGTCTCGGCAAAGGTGAACGAGAAGAATGTACCTATTAAATATACCTTGAACAACGGCGACACGGTCTCCATCGTCACCGCTCCCACCCAGACACCCAAACGTGACTGGCTGAACATCGTCGTCACCTCGAAAGCGCGGGTCAAGATCAAACAGGCACTCCGCGAAGAGACTGCCAAGGCGGTGGACTTTGCCAAAGAGATGCTGCAACGCCGCTTCAAGAACCGGAAGATCGAGATGGAGGAACCGATCCTGATGCGTTACATCAAGAAGAAAGGTTTCAAGACTGTCACCGACTTTTACGTCGAGATTGCCGAAGAACGCCTCGACCCGAACCAAGTGATCGACGAATACCTGGAACAGCTCCGCCGGGAAACGGAAACGAACGACCACACCGAAGTCCGCAGCGCCGAAGAATACATCACGACAACCGAAGTAGAAGAAATCTCGACCAACAAGGATGTCCTGGTGATTGACAAGAACCTGACGGGCATCGAGTATAAGTTGGCGAAGTGCTGCAACCCGATCTATGGCGACGAGGTGTTCGGTTTCGTCTCCACGCAAGGCATCAAGATCCACCGGATGGACTGCCCGAACGCACAGGAAATGTTCAGCCGTTTCGGTTACCGCATCATCCAGGCCAAATGGAGCGGTAAGGGGGACAACGGATATATCGTCACGCTCCGGGTCATCGGCCGTGACGACATCGCGATTGTCACCAACATCACTTCCGTCATCAGCAAGGAAACGGGCGTCACGCTCCGCTCCCTGAACATCGACTCGGTGGACGGGATCTTCCAGGGGAACTTCACGGTTATGGTGCGCGACACGACGGCGTTAAACATGCTGACCAAGAAGATTAATGCGGTGAAGGGGGTAAAGACGGTCGAAAGGTTAAACTCCTGAAACGAGTTATCCGTTGCAAACAAAATTGCATTCATAGCCCAATAGAAAATATGACGGACGGAATCAACACACTGCGCTATTCGGATTTTTTCCTGGCCATGTACTTCGACGGAGGAAAAAGTTGCTTACATCGGAACCATTCCCATGTGTTAGTTTACATGTACTCCGGTGAAATGGTCATTGATGAAAGAGGAAAAACCACCCGGCTGCATAAAGGTGATTGCGCCTTTATCCGCAAGGACTTCAGTGTACAAATGACCAAGCAGGCATGGAACGGGGAACAGTTCAAAGCCATATTCCTGATGTTTACCCCCAAATTCTTGCGTGGTTTTTACAATCGTCTGGACCGGGATGCAATACCCAAAGATGCCAAGCGAGATGAAATAAGCTTGTACAAGCTGCCGTCCAACCGCCCCGATATCGTAAGTCTGTTCGAATCCATGACACCTTACTTCGATTCGAACATCCAGCCGACAGAGGAGTTATTGCAACTGAAAATGATCGAAGGCATATATGTGTTGCTTAATACGAGCAAGAACCTGTATGCTTCTATCTTCGACTTTACGGACCCGTGGAAAATCGACATACTGGAATTCCTCGAAAGTAATTACATGAACGATATATCGATGGAAGAGATCGCCAATTATACCGGCCGCAGCCTATCCACGTTCAAGCGGGACTTTAAAAAGTGCAGTACGCTTTCCCCGCGGGAATGGTTGATACACCGTCGCCTCGAAGCCGCCCGCGAGTTGATACGGAAAGGGGGACGCAAGGTATCGGATATCTGCTTTGAAGTAGGATTCAAGAACCTTTCCCACTTCTCGAAGATTTATAAAGAAACGTACGGCATTCCTCCGACAGAGGATACACAACCGGGAATCAGTCTCGCATAGGTTGCGGGACTTTTTTATTGTGGACTTTCCAACAAAGCATTTTGAACCACACAACAAAACCATTGCGCCACTACCCGCCTACCTTTGCATCAGAAAACGAAATAAAGAAAGAATAACATGAAGACTATCTTTGAAAAAGATTTATCGGGTGAAATAGTTTCGCCCAATGAGCCAGGTTACGAAGCGTTGATCACCGACATTTTCGCCACCATCCGAACCGCTACGGAAATGAATACAGGTTACCGCACTCCGGAAGAGGTACACGAATACATGGGCCGGATTCTCGGCAAACCCCTCGAAGAGAGCACGACGGTACTGCCGCCGCTCTACATCGACTACGGTAAGCCTGTCACGATTGGGAAGGGATGTTTCATCCAGCAGTGTTGTACCTTCTTCGGACGCGGCGGCATCACGATTGGCGATGAAGTATTCATTGGTCCGAAGGTCAACCTGATCACCATCAACCACGACCCGGACCCGGAAAACCGCAGCGCGACCTACGGCCGTCCGATCGTAATCGAAGACAAGGCATGGATCGGCATCAATTCAACCATCCTTCCGGGAGTACGCATCGGCTACGGAGCTATCGTCGGAGCCGGTAGCGTAGTGACCAAAGACGTGCCTCCCATGACAGTGGTAGCCGGCAATCCGGCAAAATTCATCAAGAAGATAGAAACGGGGAAAGGTATAAACGATAAATTAGATTAAGTTACTGATTGACAACACTCCCAATTCTCACAGTTCTCATAGGCTTGAGAACTTTTTCTCATCATCATGAGAATTTATTCTCATAGGCATGGGAAAAAATGCTCATCGGCATGAGAAAACTTTCCCCTGCACACAAGAAAGTTTTCTCATGCCTATATGACAATTTTCCCGTGCCTACGCCCAAACGCTCTCCTTGGCATAAGAAAAATATAAACTCAGGATTTACCAACTATACTCTTCCTGATATTCATCATAAACCGGTTCGGTATCGATTCCGTTATTGACGAATATCTGCCGGATATGCTCCTGTTCGGAGGGCGTGACATGGCGTTCTTTATGAAGAATCCGGTAAAACATGCTTCGCCCGAAATAATAATATACCTGTCTTCTGACCGCAATCGCCTTTCGATAATTCAAGTCGTCAAACATACGGCTGATCCCCAATCCGTACACAGCCATCCGGTCGGCTTTGAAATACCGACAATTTTCACCATCCGGCGAAACATTATTCGGGTTTATGACAGGCACGGAATACCTGCTCTCCGGAATCCGAAGGGCAACTTGATGACGGAGGCATTTATCAGCCACTTTACACTGCCCGCAAAAGCAATGAGAAAAATCGAAAGGGACGGATTCGTAATTAAATTCAGGCTTCATCTGTTCTTCTATTTATAATTATTCTCAATCATTCCTTTACCGGTTTCAACCCCATCTTCTCCGCCCGTTGAAGCATAAAAGTATGGGCCGCTTCGTATTCGTTCGGGATCACGCCGTCGAGGATCGCGTTCTTGATGGCTTCTTTCAGGACACCGACGGGTTGCGAAGGCGGCAAGCCGAATGTTTCCATAATTTCCTCGCCTGTCACAGGGGGCTGGAAGTTGCGGACACGGTCTTTCTCTTCTATATCGGCGAGCTTGCTGCGTACCTTCTGAAAATTGGCCAGGAAACGACGTACCTTTTCGGGATTCTTGCTCGTGATATCGGCTTCGCAAAGTTTCATCAAGTCGTCTATATCGTCACCTGCATCAAACAGGAGGCGGCGGATAGCGGAATCCGTCACCTCATCGTCGGACAAGGCGATCGGGCGCATGTGCAGGCTGACCATCTTCTGGACATATTTCATCTTCTCGTTCATCGGTAGTTTCATCTTGCGGAAGATACCGGGAATCATCTTCTCACCAATGAAATTATGATTGTGGAACGTCCAGCCCAGGCGCGGGTCGAAACGCTTCGTCGCCGGCTTGGCTATATCATGAAAAAGGGCACTCCAGCGCAACCACAGGTTATCAGAGGTCTTGCTCAGGCGGTCGAGCACCATCAAGGTATGGGCGAAGTTATCCTTATGCCCGATCCCTTCCTTCGTCTCCACTCCTTTCAGGGCACAGAGTTCGGGGAAGATCAACGGCAGCAACCCGCAACGTTCCAGCAGGTCGAAACCGACAGAAGGTTTCGGCGAAAGGACGATCTTATTCAACTCATCCACGATACGCTCTTTCGAGATGATCGAGATGCGCTCCTTGTTCCGTTCAATCGCATCGAAAGTGTCGGGATCGATAAAGAATCCTAACTGGCTGGCAAAGCGGACGGCACGCATCATGCGCAACGGATCGTCGCTAAACGTAATATCCGGATCGAGAGGCGTACGGATCAGTAAATTATCCATATCGGTCAAGCCATCGAAAGGATCGACCAGTTCACCATACCGGTCCTTATTCAGGCAAAGCGCCAGAGCGTTGATCGTAAAGTCACGGCGGTTTTGGTCGTCTTCGAGCGTCCCGTCTTCGACAATCGGCTTGCGGCTGTCATGCGTGTAGGATTCCTTGCGGGCGCCGACAAACTCCAGTTCCAGATCGCCGGCTTTCACCTGTGCCGTACCGAAGTTCTTGAAAACGGACAGATAAGCTCCCCGTCCCAATTTCCGGGCAACAGCTTTCGCCAGCTCGATTCCGCTCCCGATGGCAACGACATCGATATCTTTGGAAGGGCGATGCAGAAAGATATCCCGCACATAACCGCCAATCACATATGCTTCAACTCCCAACTCGTCCGCCGCCTCCGAAATCAAATGAAACGGTTTCGCCGAAATATGTTTTAATATGTCTTCTTGTTCTATATACATATATATATTGTTTATCAACAAATTTATCTGTTACTTTTGGATCAAGCCCAAAGCAACAGACACGCAAAGATAATTAAATTCTTGCGGGGATGCTAATTCTCTCTTTTTCCAATATCTTTGCAGGGAATAAAAGTAGTAGACAATTAAAGAAGTATCATAATGAAAAAGTCAGCAATCTGTATAACACTTGCAACCCTGGCACTGGCCGGTTGTAACAATGACGAGAAGAATGCACAGGCAAGGCTGGACAATGCCAGAAGCATGTATGAACAGAATGAGTTCTTTGCTGCCAAAAATGAAATAGACAGCATCCGCATCCTATACCCGAAAGAGTTCAAGGTGATCCGGGAAGGTCTGACACTAATGCGCCAAGTGGAGCAAAAGGAGGCGGAACGCAACTTGGCCTTTTGCGACAGCCTGATCCCTGTCAAGCAACAGGAATTGGAAGGATTGAAGAAAGGTTTTAACTTCGAAAAGGATTCCGCCTATAACGAAATCGGCAATTATGTCTCCAAGCAACAGACTATCGAACGCAACATCCAGCGTTGTTACATCCGTTCTGGCGTAAACGAGAAAGGAGAGATGTACCTGGCAAGTGTTTATTTCGGAGGCAAGCCAATCAATCATACCGGCATCAAGTTGAGTATCCAGGACGGCCTTTTCGCCGAAACGCCTGCCATTCCTTACGACGGCGGCCTGAACTACCATTTCAAGGACTTAGGGAATACGACCGAAGTCGTGACCTATCAAGGAGAAAAATGCGAAGATGCCGTCAAGTTCATTTTTGCCAATAAAGAGAAGCGCATCAAGGTTGAATATACGGGAGGCAAGCCTTATATCCTCTACATTGCCGATGCGGATAAGAAAGCAATCGCCTCGACCTATGAACTGGCTGTCGTATTAAGCGACATCGAAAAGCTGACGAAAGAGAAGGAAAAGGCCACTAAGAAGTTGGCTTATCTGGAAAAGAAGCTTTCAGGTAAGAAATAAAAACATCTCCAAAAATTACTAAAAAGAAAGGCGGCTCCCTTTGCAGGAGGCCGCCTTTCTTTTTTTATAAGATCATCGTCCTTATTTTACAATCACTTTGTAAGTGGCGTCACCTTCGACTGTTACCAATACAATGCCGGATGTTGCTGGCATTGAGAAGTATTCAGAATTTGCTCTGCGAACACCGATTATCTGTCCTAAGATATTAGATAAAGTAATCATCTTACCGGAAGCATTCGTCACGATAACCTGACCGTCATTGCTGATCACCTTGATCTCTGAAACATTCATTTCTTCATTGGCCGTCGGAGCGGAAGCGGTCTGTACTTCGAATGCTGCACTCGGAGTGGCCTGCATAACGGCAAAACCGTTCACAACACCTACATAAGGCTTACCATTCTCATTCAGCTCTTTCTGATTTTCCAGATAATAACCGCCTTCTTCTGCAGTCTTGAATGCGAAGAGAGCAGGGTTGTTCTTCATTGTCTTAATCGAGTCGTGAGAGATGAACATTGCATAAGTATCGGCATCGATACCTGCTCTTGTTGTATCTTTGGCAGCTAAGTAATAGCGAATATTGGCTTCGGCTTTGCCACCATTAGCGACACCGGAAGAAATAAAATACAATTGTTTACCAGCAATGACTGTATCTTGTTCAACCCACAAACTAAAATTATCTGCTCCATAATTTGTTTTTGTAATCGGATTACCTTCATCTTTCATTTCAGCAAAGAAGTTCAGCGGATTCATCGCCAAAGCATTGTTGTTATAAGCCAAACGCTTGTGAGCACTTGCAAATGAAGCATATTCGGGGGCGTCAACGGCTTCAAGGTTTACGTAAGCTGCTTTCTCTGACAACTGTACACAAGAAGTATTGACATTCATACCTACATACTGATTAGTAGAAGACAACATGGCATACTTTTCAGCAGTAGCATCAGAAATAAATCTAAAAGATTCAGCAGTTCCAACAGATGAGAACTTCAGACTATCATTCTGTTTTGCGAGCATATCTTTATTAAACATTGCTCTTAACTTATATGAAGTGACAAACAAGGTATCTAACAAACTCTTTGCACCACCAGCTTCTTCAACTTTATCCACTACCAACTTAAAGATTGCTGCATCTTTTGCATCACCGACTTTACCTTTCAAGATAGAATCTGTAGTATATGCATTCTCTATTGCTATTGGATTTGCATTAGCTTTGATTATCTTTGCAGGTGTCAGAGAACAATTAGCAATGACAAATGTCCCCGATGGCATGAAAGGAACCCCGATCGCCCTAATCACAGCTGGTCTACTGGCTATGGCGTTTATGGGATTCTCGGGGATCGTTTAAAGATTTATGATTTATGATTTATAATAACAGGTAATACTGCTTGATAATAACAGGTAATACCGCTTGCCGCTATAAATCATAAATCATAAATCCTTTCATAAATCATAAATCATAAATTTTCTCTCCTCATGAAACAGAAGATTTTAGTAGCAGGTGGAACTGGTTACATCGGATCACACACCACAGTAGAACTGCAGAACGCAGGTTATGAAGTTGTCATCATCGATGACCTGTCTAACTCCAATATAGAAGTATTGGACGGTATCGAACGCATCACAGGCATCCGTCCTGAATTCATCAAGCTGGACTTGAAAGATAAGGAAGGAACCCGCGAAGCACTGAAAGCTCATCCGGGAATCAAAGGGATTATCCTGTTTGCCGCCAGCAAAGCAGTAGGCGAATCCGTACAGCAGCCGTTGAAATACTACCGCAACAACGTAGTGACACTGGTGAACCTGTTGGAACTGATGCCGGAATTCAATATCGAAGGCATTGTATTCTCTTCTTCCTGTACCGTTTACGGGCAGCCTGACCCTGAGAATCTGCCTGTAACCGAGAACGCTCCGATCAAACCGGCTACTTCTCCATACGGAAATACAAAACAGATCAACGAAGAGATCATCCGCGACACGATCCATGCCGGCGCTCCTTTCAAGAGCATCATCCTGCGTTACTTCAACCCGATCGGAGCACATCCGACAGCAGAGATCGGCGAATTGCCTAACGGCGTTCCTCAGAACCTGATCCCGTATCTGACACAGACTGCTATGGGTATCCGCAAAGAGCTGAGTGTATTCGGTGACGACTATGACACGCCTGACGGTTCCTGCATCCGCGACTACATCAATGTTGTCGACTTGGCTAAGGCTCACGTGATTGCCATGGACCGCATGTTGGGTGGCAAGTCTCTGGATAATGTGGAAATCTTCAACCTCGGAACCGGCAACGGCGTTTCCGTATTGGAACTGATCAACACATTCGAAGCTGCAACAGGCGTTAAAGTCCCGCACAAAATCGTAGGACGCCGCGAAGGTGACATCGAAAAGGTTTGGGCCAATCCCGAACGTGCCAATAAAGTTTTAGGCTGGAAAGCGACAGAAACACTGGCCGACACATTGGCTTCGGCCTGGAAATGGCAGGAAAGACTGCGCGAATGCGGTATCATGTAATCGGAATATTTCTCGTTACCATACAAAAAAGGGGGGCCAAAGTTCATTATTAAACCCATCGGCTCCCCTTTTTCATTAAGAAGCCTTGGAAAGGTGTATACAGTATAAAGACAAGCTTATCATCAGACAGCACACTGTATATCAATATATTGAAAATAACCATCCCTACAAAAGGACAATTTGACCGCAATATTTCCCCTACACTTTTTCAAACAAGCCTCATTTTCTTACACGACAACCGCAATACTCCTTGTAAATAGCGAACGGTAAATAACGAGCTACCTGACGAAGAAAAAACCAAATCCGGACAAAAACACATTCTCCTCCACACACCTCCACCCCATTTGAACAGCCTGACTCTTAGCATGCACTGCCTCCATACGGAAAAGAAAGGCAAAGGTTTAGAAAAATCATCTAAACTATTATTTATCAAACACATACAATATTTTCATAAATCTATTGCTTCCAAAAAGTGTAGGGGAAATATTGCGGTCAAATTGTCCTTTTCTATATTTGGGGGCCTAAAAAACGTTCCAAGCCCTCCAAAAAGCTATAGGTTTTCCGTTTACAAGCCATAGCTTTCCAAGAAAAAAGCTATAACCTTTTTGGAAACAGGCTATAGCTTTTTTATCATGAGACATCTCCCCCAAAAACAGACTGAAAGATTACTTTGCCAGTATATTCAGGACAGCTTCCCGCCAATCCTCTCCGTTTTCCGGCTGATAGGTGTGGAAACCGAGCCCTTGTCCAACCTCTATATTCGATTTGGCATCGTCGACAAACAGCGTTTCAGCGGGAATAAGCGGGGCATTTTCTATCATCCGGTCGAAGATGGCGGCATCCGGCTTCGTCACCCCAACTTCATAGGAAGTATACATTTTGTCGAAATAAGCGGATATAGGACGACCGGCGGGGGTGAACGCCTCGCTCCTCGCCCACGACTGGACAATCGGATTCGTATTGCTCAACAAATAAACCTTATATTTCTTTCGCAGCTCTAACAGGAAATCCAACTTGTATTGCGGGACATCGGCAATAAAACCCATCCAGGCATATTTGATTTCATCATAAGAAAGTTGCTTGCCGGTATGCTCGCATAACTTGCGGCAGAAAGTATCAACATCGATCTTTCCATTCTCCAGTTCAAGGAAAAAGCCTTTCTGCTCATAAGGATCGAGCAACTGTTTTGCATCCTTCACTCCTATTTCCTCAAATCGGCTTACAGCCTGGTGATGGTCCAGGTCGATCAAGACGCCTCCCAGATCAAATACTATGTTTCTGATTCTTTTCATATTCTTTGCGTAATACTCACAAACTTACATAAAAGTGTCCGAACAACCAAATAAAAAAAGTGAAGGCCGTATGCAGGCGGGATCACCCTCCGCATACTCAGCCTTCACTGTAAATCGGCATCACACAAGCATCAAGCAGGCTTGTGAATGTGAAATCATTTTATTCGAGCTTATGGATAACCAGACCGGAACGCAGTTTCGGTTCGAACCAGGTTGTCTTGGGAGGCATGATATTACCGGTATCGGCAATATCCATCAATTGCTTCATGGTGACAGGATAAAGCGCCAACGCGACCTTCATCTCGCCACTGTCCACACGACGCTGCAATTCTCCCAGCCCACGGATACCGCCTACGAAATCGATGCGTTTATCCGAACGAAGATCTTTTATGCCCAGAATCTCATCTAAAATCAGGTTGGAAGAGATCGTCACATCCAGGACACCGATCGGATCGTTATCGTTGTATGTGCCTTGCTTGGCTGTCAACGAATACCATTTTCCTGCCAAATAGAGGGAGAAATTATGCAAAGCTGCCGGTTTATAAATATCCGCGCCCTTTTCTTCCACGACGAAGTTCTTTTCCAATTTAGCCAGAAATTCCTCTTCCGACAAGCCGTTCAAGTCTTTCACCACACGGTTATAGTCGATAATCGTTAACTGGTTTGCCGGGAAAC
>ERZ839741.3047-NODE-3047-length-14093-cov-14.144607_pt1 | contig 14093 bp, 8 predicted proteins | sample MGYA00519880_ERZ839741 | MGnify/ENA primary metagenome ERZ839741 (study PRJEB31850, sample SAMEA3708851) | human gut metagenome | biome: human gut; feature: human-associated habitat; material: faeces | place: China | collected 2014 ... | reverse complement strand
GACGATACAAAAATTTATTATTTTTTATTGTCCTCTTGACGGGGAGCATACCATTATTATAGTGGTTTATTTTTTTATTCCAATGCAACAAACATGTAAAATGTCTGATGTATTTTTGTAAGTTTTGTTCCATAGCAGTGTTTATCTTATTTTCCGTCTTCTTCTGAAAAACAGAATCATGATAATACTTATGGCAAATAGTAACCATACATGCCTGCTTGTTTCCAGACGAACCCCTGTTTCCGGTATTAATTGTGTGTTTTCGTTTGTGATTTTTAACTCAATCACGTCTCCTCGTGCAGCCTCAATCCGCTGTTTCATGACAGCTGTATTTCCATTCGATGTTGCCTGCACTGGATTTGAATACTTATCATTCTCTTCTTTTTTAGAAATCGAAACAGCGTATTTTGATGTATCAACAGTTTCTGTTATTATGATATCCGAAGATATATCTACATTTTTTAATGTAACTTTATCTCCATGTTTCAAAGAAGTTCTAATTGTCTTGCTACGCAGCTTTTGACCATCTTCCCAATAGAGAATTTCCATATCAAATGGCTTCTTGCGGTTTCCAAGTGGACCAGTGACTTCCTTTGTAATCTCAACCGTCACCCCGCCTTTTTGCGGATGATTGACGATATGTCTGTCCGAAACAGCTCTCCAGGTATTTGTCATCGGTGATTTCTCATATAGGAATAAAATATCGGATTCTACATCGACCATATATAAATTAAAATTATCCTGATACTGTGTTTTGGTTTTATCTGCTTTGTCCTTTTTGTTTGGAGTAACAGATTCTACCATCCAGTATCGTCCGTTCTCAAAGTCCTCCGGTAATTGAAGCATTCCATTTTCATCTGTTTCTAAGGAACGATACGTCGTACACGTTTTTCCATCCTTTTTCAGAACGATATCGTCCTTGCTCTGTGTATTGTCATAATCTACTGTATATCCTGTATCATCCGCATATTCTTTCGTAACATCATCATACGGTACTTTGTAGAACAGAAAACCTGCACCAGCAAGTCGGTTTCTTGGAAGATCATCCGTCTTTAAGAAACTTCGTTCAGCAAGATTGAAATGCAGATTCTGCACTTCCAGTTCCATCTTGGAAACATCCTTGAACTCATTCTCATCCTTCGGGAATATTTGTTGTCCATTTGAATCGAAATACTGAATCTCTGGATAAATAACTTCATAATATAGGAAACCATCCCCGTATTCCGAAGAATAATGTGTCTTTCCTATCTCGATTTCTTCCACCTTATATTCCACCGGATTTCTGTCCTGGAATAGTGGAACATTGTCGACTGTGTGTTCCCATCCGTTCTCTTCATTCAGCAAGAATTCCTGTCCTGTAGAAATTCCATTCTGATACAATCTGATTTTCACCTGTTTTTCCGTCAGTGCATCATTTGGATTTTCCCATGTCTTTTTGATATGCAGAGTGCCTGTTTTAGCAAAATTTCGGATATTAAGGCTGGTATCTCCCCGCTGAAGCAGAACAGATTTTCCGTCTATCTTACCATCAACTGGTGCCTTAACAGCCTCCTGATTTTCGTTAGCCTTCCTATCCACCAGTTTTGCATCAGTGATTTTGAATGCTCCATTGGCAATCTCAACTGTGATCTGTATATCTCCTGTGTCTACATATCCCGTCGGTAAGTTTGTCTCTCGCAACAAATACGTCTCAGTTGCTGTTCTGTTCTGTTTGTTTTCATCTTGTAACGGAATGTGAAGTTGTGCGATTCCGTATTTATCAGTTGTTACCGTTTCCTCCTCAACACCGTTCTTACTGACAGCAAAATTGATCTTCTCCATTCCCTGTCCGGTAGACTCATCAAATTTGTTCAGTGTGAGTATTCCCTCTTTCTGATAACGGTTCTCCAATTCAATAGTAAGAGTCTCACCACCGCGTCCAATTCCACGTCCTGTGAATTGAATTCCACTTTCTGGATATGCTTCCCATGAATTTACATTATCTCCTTGTTCATGAGAATTGCAAACATTGTACCAACCTGAAAATTTCACATTCGAATCTTTTGGCTTATAGTTGTACTCTTTTAATGTGTATTTCCAGAATGAGTCCGCCTTAACGATCCACGTACAGCTTGTATGTGTATCATCTGTCCATGTACCTACAACTTCTATTGGAGCATCCTCCGCTTGCGGAGCTTCTGCATCCGGTTTCTGGCTATCTTCTGAAGGAAGCACAAGTTTCATATGCTCATGAAATGCAGGTGGCTGAGGTTTTCCATCTAAAAGCTTTTCATCCATATCTACCTGGATATAATAATCTTTCTTGACTTCCTCTATTGCTTCCGGCATTCCGACAAAATCTTTCTTTACTGTCAGGTAACCATTTTTTGCTACAATACGTCCGTCAATATGCCACCCATCGGACATTTCACTTTTGAAAGAATACCAATAAATGGTGAAGAATTCGGTATCTAATTTCGATGGCGGAATCTCCCTGTCTCCGATACGAATCATACGTCCGCTTTCACGAATTGTCTGGAATACCTCTTCATCGGAAGGAATTCTATCTATCTTGTAGATATAGTCTCCATTTCCAATATATCCCTCATCTGGTTTAGTTCCCTGCAAAAGTTCTTGCACTCTCTTATTTCCATCCGCATACTGTTCCCACGTAGATGGATTCTTATTTCCAAGAACTGGAACATCATGCAATATACTTGCCTTCACATTACAGTTTGCCACGGCAACCGCACTTGTATAATCGTCTACATTCGTGGTTGGTAATGCTACCGAACCATCTTCCGGCATCGCTGACTTACAGATATAAAACTGTACCTGTTTTCGATTTTGGTTACTCACCTTACGCCACGCTGCATAGAGGGTGATTGGCTGTCTTGCATTATTATTTATAAGATCAGAAATAGAATCCCCTGCACCGCATTCCTGCCACTTTCCGTCTTTGTTTCTGTAATCCCAATGATCGAATTCATACTGTTCCAACTCTTTGCTGTCATTATCTTCATGATCATAAACCAGAGGATATGGTGACTTAACGTTATGTTTTCCAGCTTCTATTTCATTCTCATAATCATCTGTATGTCTTGTCTTATTCTCAACCTGAGGGGTCAACTTAGCTTCCTTAGGAAGTTTCTTCATATAACGAGTTGTATTATAGATAACCCTGACTGCCCCAGACTCCAGCGGTTTGTCTGCGATCACCTCATAAGATGAGTTAACATTCGGAATTTCAAATTTTACCTTATCATCTCCGGACGGTTCCGGAAGAACCTCATTTTCGTCCCTGTCATTAGATGTACAACTCCAGACAATCTCCTTGCCATAATACTCACCTTCTAAACTTGCCCTCTTTGGTACTTCCACAGTATATGCTTCCCCATGGCCTACATACTGTCTCTTAATCGCCTCTCTTTTGGTCAGGTTCAGTGGATCCAACACTTCAATCAGATGAAAACTTCCCTCTACACTGAAATGTCTTCCTGCCAGCCCAACCTGAGAAGAAAGTCCTGTCAAACGATCAAAATAATTTTCGATTCTGTCTGGATTCAGTGGGTTTGGCTGTGAGAAATAATAGACAGATACATCTTTCCCGTTTTTCAGGACAGGAATATACCATGTACCATCGTTGTCCTTATAAGGGTGCTGTACAAACACACGGCTGTCTGTCGCATAACCAAACAGAATCTTCTCTTTCTGATCTGCGCCGGGCTCCAGCTTGCTCGGAGTGAAACCAAACTCACTGTAAATTTTAGAAATCGTATCATCTGGTTTAGCTCGCAAATAATAACGACTGGCTCGTCCACTGTTTGCTTTGATTATGTAATGCTGCTCAGCATTGAGGTTCTTTATCAGCTTATAATGTCCATCGATAAATACATAAAAACTGATATTTGCTTCTTTTGTTGCTGCCGGTTTTTCTGTATTATCAGGAACAATCACATATGGACGTACTGCATCATCTGGCTTAATAGTAAAGCTCATGGTATGCTCTGATTTATTTTTACTCCATGTAACTGCTGAAAGAGTACCATCTTCCTCTCTGCATTCCCAGTTTATATCCTGCGTTTGCTCTTCTACACGCGGGTTTGTACTAACTGTTCTTGTAAGTGTTGACTTTCTTGCAACAAAATCAATTGCCGGAAGATCACGCAAAGCTGTTTGGCTGTAAACCTGTCCATCGTCATCCTGTACTGTCACACTGTAAAAACCGTTATATCTATAATCGTCGTGTTCGAATAAGGTCTTTGCACTCATGGTATCAATTTTTTCTCCATTTGGCAGGTAATACACATCCATCGGCTCTCCGGACTTTCCTATATAAATACATTCATGACCTTCTATCGTGTATTTCCCTGCATTATGGATTGTATCGTAATCTCTCTTGGAATAATAAAAACGCTTTTTTGCTTCATTTTGAATAGAACCATCGTAATGAAATTTTTCAAAATGCTTTTTTAACTCATCATTAGAAATATAATAATAAACTGTTCCCGGCTTTGTTGTAGTATCTTTTATAACAGGAATTTCTTCGTTTAGAACATTATATCTCTCATTATTTACAAAAGTATAGAATTTAATGTTCAAGGTTGCTGGTGCAAAAGTGTTGCATGCAACCGTATATGGTTGCTCTATCTTTCCAATAGAAAAGGTTAGTTTATCGCCCTGTTTCACCGGAGAAATTGTTTTATTTTCATCCTCACTGGCACAAAGCCAGTCGCTTTCCTTCGTATCTCCAGGATCAACGGAAATTGTGACCGCAGAATCTTTCTTATAGTAACTCACAGTTCGATTTCCATCCGGATTGATCACTGTAACCGAATAGAAACTGTTCTTATTCTGCTTAATCTGGTCTGAATTATTATCCGGAATTTTTTCGCCATCAGATGCTCCTTTTGGCATATAATAAACGTCTGTTGGTACAGTTGCTTCCTGCTTGTCCAGGTTATAAGATACATATTGCTGTCCTTTATAAGTTACCACTGTCGCCTGTGCTAATGTCTTCTCACCACGGACTGTATATGGAAAATAATTTCCGGACTGTGTTTCCTCTGCATTCAAGCCGAACTCTCTATAAATCTCAGCAAGATCACTGACAGATAAATAGCATCTGCCCTGACGGTTCCATTTATACACCTTTTTCAGAGAATCAGCCGGCAGCTTTCGAACCTCATTGTCTGCATATATATAAAACTGAATGTCAAAGGCTGTCTGATCCGCTCTCTGGATCACATAAGACTGTGTGATCTTTCCGATTGTGAACCTCGTCTGGTTCCCTGATTCCCTTATACCATCTATCACCTTATCATCTGTTCCCATACAGGTCCATTCGATCTGGTCTGTCTGGTCCGACAATTGGGGATTAAAATCAGCCACAGCTTCTTCCACTACAGTTCCTGTTAATGCATAACGAATCCGATCCTGCCCTTCTCCCTTTACCTCTACGGAATAAAACGAGTTGTCCTTTTTTACAGAATCTTTTAAATTTAATGCAAGGCCTTTTCCATTTGGAAGGTAGTAAACATCTATCGCTTCCCCTTGTTTATTCTGTCCATAATTGTAAGAAACATATGTCTTTCCGGATTCTGTGTCTGTATAAACTTTTCCGTATTCTATCCCGCTTTTTCCCCGGTATGCAGATACAAACTTATTATTTGCATCCGGATTCTGATTCTCACCATTTTTCACAAATCCAAATTCTTCATATATCAGGAGCAGGTCCTCAATGGAAACACCATAGTAGGTAGTTCTTCCGTCTTTCCATGTTGCAATGCCGGTAATGTCATTATGCTGAAGCTTTACCTTGTTTCCATCAATAATGACATAGAAATCAATATCAAATCCTTCGGAAATCTCCTGAAGTTTCGGTGATTCCTCTTGTGCAACCTGCTCCTCGAAGGCTTTTTCTTCTTCTGAAAGCTCTCCCTGGGATGGAGTAATTTCTTCCTCCGGAATCTCTTCTAATGGCGGGGTGATTTTCTCTCCAGGAGTCTCTTCTAATGGCGGGGTGATTTTCTCTCCAGGAGTCTCTTCTGATGGCGAAGTATTTTCTTCTTTCGACGTCTCTTCCGACAATGATGTACTTTCCTCCGGAATAAAATCTTCTGTGCGCATTTCACCCTCTTGAGTACTATTTATATTTGGAATATTCTCTTCTTCCACTGAAACTGCCAAAACTGTCGTTCCTGCGCTATTCATGCACAAAACCAATAAAAGTGTCCAGGCTATCCATCTTAGCCATCTCTTTTTCCTCTTCACACAAATTCCTCCTAAAAACATATTTTCCTTTTCTCAACTATCTGCCTTTTTTATCCATTCCTTCTGCATTGCCGCTGCTATAAAGCACTGCAATAGTTTTTTTGAAAATACACCACATTCACCGTTGGCAATCATTCTTATGGCTTCTTCATGCTTTATTTTTCTTTTATAGGGGCGTACACTGACCAATGCATCATAAGCATCCACAAGGCCTACTACCTGAGCACAAAGTGGTATTTCATCACCTTTTAGTCCATCCGGGTAACCAGAACCATCATATCTTTCATGGTGATATCTGCATATTTCATAGCTATACTTATTAAGTTTTTCTGTCGTAGCTCCTCGTGGAAACCGCAATGTCATCTCTGCCCCTGTAAGAGGATGCTGCTTTACAATTCCCATCTCATCAGCTGTTAATTTACCGTTTTTGTTCAATATCTCTATCGGCACACGGATTTTTCCAATATCATGAATTGGAGACAGATGAGAGACATTTTCTATTTCTTCCTCTGTAATCCCATACTCCGGATAGTTTTTCTGTAGTTGAAGATACACTTGTTTTGTATAAAAACAGATATCATCCTGATGTTCTGTTTCTATAAGATTATTGTGATTCAACACTGCAGCCAGAAGCGAAACCATTTTCCAATACTGTTTTGTCTCATCCTGTGCTTTTTGTCTTAATTCCCGTTCCATATTTACAATTGTGTTAGGAATAACTTTTGCATTATGGAATGTAATAACAGCAGTTTTCTCATTTTCATCCACAAATCTTTTTACTTCCATCCAAACATAAGTCTCTGAGTTTTTCTCGCTTCTTCTTTGATAAACGATATCTTCTTCTGAACAGCCCTTTTTCAAATGCTCTGTCAACGAATCGCTTTTCAAAAATTCCTGAAGTTTTTCACAATCTTTTTCACATACATATTTTTCACAATATACTTTCAGAAAATCATCATATGTTCCTGCATTTTTTACATCATCATAAATCCCCCTGTTATGAGAATAGATACATTCATAACTGTTTTCCGCTAAATTAACTTTCAGAATGATATAAAATCGCCCAAAATATTCATCTTTCCCAGGTCTGATAATATCAGAGATTTTCACATTTTCTAATCGGTTATTGTAAGTGTTCTGTAAGTCCAATAAGACTTGATGTACTTTACAGCAATCCGTATAGTTTCTGGAGCAAAATCCATCCTTTTCAAGACAGCGACTGATTGCCATTGTTGATTCCATACATGATATGACATCAAATAAAGAAATTTTTTCTGGATTTTTGGCAAGGGCATATCCTCCACTGATACCTTCAGAAGCTGAAATAATCTTCTCTTTTTTTAACTGCTTTGTGATTTTTGGAATATAGCTCTCCGGAATCTTTAATTCAGAAGCTAATTTTGCCGTTGTAACCCTGCGCTTTTTTATTGCCAAATAACAGACAATCCTAATTGCATAATCCGTTGTATTTGTAAGCTGCATAAGTGCTCACCTCGCTCTTTTTTCTTTGTCCCGTACATAAACTCATTGATTGAAAAAGATAGAAAAAATCAGGAGCCAGGAACATGCTATTTTCAAATATGTTTTCCAATTCTTATGCCTCATTTTTCACATCTTCCTTCCTGTTCTTCTGCTTCTCCATGAGTAATCCGCAAAGGCAGATAACTGAGCCAAAGAATAAGAACAAATAGCCTGCAACCGGACTATCATCACCTGTCTTTACCGGCGAACCATTATGAATAATATCCTTTGATCTTGGGGAAGATGGAACCGGGTTTTGATTTTTACCAGTTTGACCGGTATACGAGTTTTTGAATGAAACCTTCGATACTTTATCTCCATTTTCATTTTTGACCACTGTTACCGCCATCAGTTCATTATTGGAATCAAAGAATCCTTCAATCGTTACATCATAGGTTTTTGAATCATATGTATAATTTTCTTTATTCTCTGTTGCCTGGTACAGCTTGTAATGATATTCTCCTGCCTGTCCGACATTCATAATCAGCTCTGTAGAAGAATTGCCACTCATATTCCAGGTAAATGTTCTTCCATTGCTTCCCTCCGGCATTGGATTTTGTATCTGATCTGCTATTAAAACATAAGAGCCTGTTTTGTCAGCATCTACAGAATTGTTCGCTTCAAATATCTGTTCCACTGGTATTTTCACTGTTGTGTTTTTGCCAGCTGCCAGTACTGGTTTTTGAACACCCAGAAAGAATATCATGGACAGGAATATAACCATGGCTATTTTTGTTAAACGTGCTGTTCTCATGCTTCTCCCTCTCCTTCTTTCTTCTTGTTTCTTTTCTTTTCTATCTGTCTTGCTATCAGAATCAGTACAAGGACAATCAGGATAAACCATACAATAACTGGCACTTTTCCTACTGCATTTTTCAGTTCATCAATTCCTGTACCTACGTTTTTGGCTTTTTCTTTTTCCGGATATATCTGATCTGTTAAGCGTCCCACCAGGATATTTCTTCCATTTGTCATATCCGATGTACAGGTGGTCAGCAAAACCAGATGATCATCTTCCGTTATATTCATATCTCTTTTATATAAAACATTGTTCTCGATTTCCTGCAGATACTCCTGTTTCGCTTCTGGTGTGTCCAGACACACATTGAAAATCGTTTCATTATAGGCATCTACCTGCATCAATGCATAGAATTCGATTCCATGATCTTTTCCGTCAAAGAACAGATTTCCATATGGATGTTCGTTGAAATACTGTTCTTTTGTAAATTCACCGATATCTCCAAACATCATGTGTTTTTCCATATGGTGGCCATATATAATATTATCAAAATCCGAAAAATCCGGCTTATTTGCACAATGTAAAAAGATTGCTCCGCTTAAGGAATAGTTTCCTTCCGCATCTGTATTCATATAAGTATCATCATTGTCCGTCTGCACCAATGGATAATTGATATTTGTGTCATTCACTCGTATCCATCCAATCACATCCGGATTGATTTTCTGTAATTCTTCAAAAGATTTCGTACTCTTTTCAGTAGGAATATATGCTTCATAATTTTTTGCATCTGCAGTCTGATATACCTGATGGGAATCCCACAGCATATAACCGGAGAGAAACATAGCTGCAAGAATCAGTGATAAGGCTGTGAAGTTTACAATATGGTCTAATCCTCTGATAATTCCTTTCAGCACTTTCTTCATCCGAAGCATATGTACAAGTTCCTTTCACCATTTCTGTTTCTTTTATATTTATCAAAACTGGTTCATCTGACCAATTTGCTCGCAAAATTAGCAAAAAGGGATGCGGCGGAGCAACGCCGCACACATCCCCTTTCCTGGTTGCTATATTTTATTATTTCTGTAATCTTCTGCGTTTGAATCCTACAAAAGCAATCAGTGCTACACCGCAAAGTGCAATCATCAGAACGTATGGAAGAGTGTTCATGATGATACCAGTTACAGGTACATCGTTGTATGTATTGGTTACATCAACGGTATTCTGTTTCTGACCTAATTTTTCCTTATTTACCACTGTAAGTTCTGTACTATATTTTGTAGCACTAACAGGCTTCAACTGAGTACCATTGATAGTAATCACTGCACTACATTTATAGTTTTTAGCTGCAGACTCTTTTACAGTAATTGTTGTTCCTGCTGGAACACCAGTGAACTTCATGTTTTCATTTGCTTTCAAATGGAATGTGTATGTTCCGCCCTCAGCAAGTGTAACATCACCTCCATTAGCATCTTTGATTCCGCCAAGTGTGCTTGCATCTGTTCCAGTCGGGAATGCAAATGTTGCTATGAAAGTGAACTCATCGTCAGGAGTTGTTGTTGTACCATTTGCATTAACAACTGCTTTAGATACCTTCAAAGAGCCATTCTCATTATATGTCGGATCAGGATCTGTAGGATTTGTACCTGTACCAGCTTCCTGTACATAAGTGTTAGTAAAGTTGAAAGTATTAGTACTGGTATTTCCAATATCTACTTTACCAGTATCTGTCTGACCTGCATCATCTTTCACTTTATTTACAACGATATTAGAAATTTCTGTACCAGTTGCACCATCTGTAACATATACATCCATTGTATACTCAGCCTGTGACATGATCATTTTTTCATGATCACTGTTTGCTACTATTGGATCTGCTGTCTGTGTCTCTTTTACAGTATACTCATACTTTCCTGCTTCTGAATATGTCGGAAATGTAATCTGACTTCTCTTAGAAGTTGTTCCTGTTTGATCAGCTGTAAACGAAATTGTTGGTATTTTAACGTCAGCTGTTGTACCTATTAAACCATCACCTGTTTTCTGTGTTGCTGTAAAGCTAAATGTTTCAGCCTTTCCGACCTCTGTGTTGTAGGTCTTAGTAATCCAAGCCTCGGTTGTCTTGCCCCCATCTGCCGCAAATGTTGGCATTGCCATTCCCATCGTCATGGCACCAGCAGCAACAACTGCGAGCACTTTTTTGAACATTTTGTTCATGCTCATAATGATTCCTCCCTTGTAGATAAAATATTATTTGTTTTTATTTGATTAACGGAGGAGGGGATTAGAGTCCTCTGGTCCGAATAACCGCAATCGCTTTTCCTTTGACATCTTTAATATTAATACAGCCATAGATTCTGCTGTCTGACGCTTCCGGTCTGTTATCACCCAGTACAAATATCTGACCTTCTCCAACAGTGATTGGAAAGTCAACTCCATTTTGAAACTGTGTGGTGTCAAAATAAATATCCTGTGAAATCTGCGTAGCGCCGTTAATCATCAAACCGTCTTTTGTTATATCTACGGTATCACCTGCGACTGCTACGACCCTGCCTGTGGTTGTTCTGCCATCTTTCTTAAATACTGCAATATCACCGGACACAAAACGCTTGTCCAGTCGATAATACATGACCAGATCACCATCTTTTATTGCTGGTTTCATAGATACGTCATTGATTCTCGCCATCCCGTACATAAATGTAAAAACAAGGATGACCGCCAAAATGATAAGAACAATCTTCAATAACAGCTGAAAGATATCTTCTCCCAGTGTCGTTTCCTGTCTGGGAAGCTGTTTCTCATTATTCTGTTCTTTCTCAACCTGCTTCTTTTTCATGTTTCATTCCTGCTTCATATCAACTTAGATAATCAAGGTATTCTTTTATGTACTGATTAAAGTATAGCACTTGTTTTTTGCAAAAATAATACAGAGAATAGGAAGATATTTTCACGTTTTGCTACAAAAAGTTTGTAGTTATCGGTTTTTCGCAAAAAAAGAAACCATACCGTAGAGATATAGTTTCTCTTTAAATTACAGTGTTTCTGCCATTTTGAATAAAACGATTCCATTTCTAACAGCCAGCATCTCAGCAGAATTCTTGAAATCAATGCCAGAAATATCTCTTATTTTTTTCAATCGCCCTGAAAGAGTACGATAATTTACATAGAGTTTTTCAGCTGCTTTATTCGCACTCTTATCACAGTCCAGATACGCCTGCAGCGTTTCAATCAGTTCTCCATCATGTTCTTTATCATACCAATATAATTTCACAAGTGACTCTGGCACATATTCCATCAGTTCATCACGATTTTTGATTTTTTCAAAAATCTGGAAAAAACCGAGCTTAGAAAAATCGGCTACCGATATATTCTTATCACCATAGAGATATCTGAGCATATCCATATAGTCTATGACTTTCTTTGAATCATTAAAAGATTTTTTCAAATCTCCATATCCATTAACAATACTTCCAATGCCAATCTGAAAATCCGTTGTCTTATTTCTGTGAAAAATCTGCTTCTGTACTGTCTGATATAATTTTTCCATTTCTTCCCGGAACCCTGCTTGTGTTTCCCCAGGCTTAATTTCATGAATACACACAATCTGATTCAAATTCCGGTAAATATGTTCGTCCGGAAGTAATCTCTGAATCTCGCCTTCTATCACTCCGATTTCTTCTAATTCTTCTTTTGTATAATAATCTTCGCTATTGCTTGAAATCGTATGAAAACTTACCACACAATATTGAGCTGTATCTTTCAATTTTAGCATTCTTGCAGCTTTACTCAATTCATCGCCCGTTAATAAACCATTAAGCAAGCTATATTCAATATCTCGTTGATATTTTTTTCTATCTCATTTTTAGCATATGTTTCCATAAAACTATACTGTAAAGTAATAACAGCATTTTCCAATGCCATATAGTCCAGTATTGTTAATGGCATATTCACTTCCGTGACTACCAAATAAATTTCTGTTCGGCCTAACACATGTATTTTTGTAATATATTGCGTATGCTCTTTTCTCTGTTTTTTGTATTCAAATCTGGTAACAATATCCGGTTTATATTTCTCAACATTTTTCTCAAATACAAAATCAGACAGATCCTGCGTTGTGGACGCACAGCAAGTTAAGTTACTATAATATAACGCTACCGGATTATCAATCATGGAAGACAATAGAAACAAAATATTTTTAGTTGGATCTTCAAAATCCTCTCCATCCAATAACATGTTAGAAATATTGTCGTGTGTCAATTTGAAATAAATCAACCGTGCGATATTTTCATCATAGATCTGCAGAATAACATATTTTATAATACCCCAATAATACTCATCTTCCGAAATTTCTATCACTGGAATATTACGTTCCGAACAAAACTTTAATAAAATATCATAATAATTGACTTTCTGTACCATGTCCGGATGCTGCTTTATAATAAATCCACTGACCTGTTTCTTCTCCAGTTCATTCAAATGTTTCCGAAACTCTCTGTCCGTTTCTCCGAAATACACTTTCATATTTGTAAGAAGAAGCTCTCCTCCAGTCAGATATCTTTCCATATCTTCTATTTCGATAATTCGTATACCTTTAATTTCCTGATTCAGATTTTCTTTACATGTCACTAATCTCATATCAGGAAATTGTTTCGATTCTAATAATTGTTTTACCGTATAAGCCATTCAGCACCTCGTCAAATTCGTCTTTTGTTGTCTACTTTGGTTGTACCAGCATCTGATGTTGTGTTTTCAAAAGTGGCATAAGTATACAGTGTAATTATACCCCCCGAAATTTTCTGTCAATTTCTTCATGCGTATAAAATGCATATTTTATATAGATTCAAATAAAAAAGACAGCTCGCATCTTTGTCGAACTGTCCATTACTTCTTCAGGCTGCGGATAAAAGTCATAAAAATTTCTCTTTCCTTCTCATCCAAGCCATCCCAAATCTCAAGTATTTCTTTTTGCTCTTTTGTCAGATCCAATCTGCTTTCATCATCTGAAAAAAATTGTGCGATTGTAATTTCAAAAGCATCACATATTTTTTCCAAATTAGCCCTCGTCGGCATACTCTTCTGATTCAGCATATTTCCCAGAGCCGTCTGCGTTATTCCTGTAAGCTGAGCTAACCTATATTTTGTATATCCTCGCTTCCGGCATAGTTCCGCAATTCTTAACGGAATATACTCTTCCACACACAAGTATATACACCTCTCTTCTAGTCTATGATACCAATATTGTACCTGTTGACCAGAAGATTTATTAGACATTTATTTATTGATTATATACTCTTGTACGCAAGACTATTCAAGTAAAAAAATATAGCTGGACAGTCCACGATATTCAGTTGTTGCATATATTTATGATACTTTCTACGAGGAAATCTGTCAAATACATGTTGTTAAAAAATGATATTATAACTCAAAAAATCCTGATAGATAACTTTATCTATGCAGTTACCTATCAGGATGGGAATTTTATCTTACACCACGATCAGCTCCTCTCTCCGGCTTCTGTTGATATTGTCAGTATATATGAAGTTTTGGCTTTATCTTGTAGTTTGCGAATATCCGTATAAATAGAAAA